>WNGM01000015.1_pt1 | contig 145351 bp, 133 predicted proteins | sample 5400571 | NCBI WGS metagenome assembly WNGM01 (sample SAMN13153378, study PRJNA577476) | soil metagenome | isolation source: 100 cm soil or saprolite under Garry oak tree replicate 2 | place: USA:California | collected 2016-06-15
GGGCGGGCGCGGAGAGGCCGGGGCGGGCGCGGAGAGGCCGGGGCCGGCGCGGGCGGGCGCGGAGAGGGCGGGGCGGCGGGGGCGGGCGCAGGGAGGGCGCGGAGAGGGCGCGGAGAGGGCGCGGAGAGGGCGGGCGCGGGCGGCGCGGGGATGGCGGGGTGGCGCGGGGAGGACGGGGCGGCGCGGGCGGGCGCGGGGGCGGCGTGCAGAAACGGGCGGGCGCCGGCGGGCGCGGGAGCGGGGGCGCGCCGGGAAGTTGCGTTCGGCGGCTAAATGAATATGATTTCCAGTATCATTTTCAGTTGACATGAGCCGCCGGCATCTCCGACACGGGCGCCGGCCTCTCACCGGCGAAGGGACGGGCTATGGGCACCGGGCGGGCACGGCGGGGCACCTGGGCGGTTACCGTCGCCGGGCTGGCGGTGCTGGCGCTCGGGACCAGCGCGTGCACGGGCAACGTGACCGGGGACGCCACGGCCGGGCCGGGCGGCTCGCGGGTGATCGGCGTGGTCGCGGCGGAGAACTTCTGGGGCAGCCTGGTGAGCCAGCTCGGCGGCACCCACGTGCGGGTGCTCAGCGTCGTCAGCGACCCGAACGCCGATCCGCACGACTACGAGACCTCGGCCCGGGACGCCCGCGCGGTCGCCGCGGCGCGCTACGTGATCCTGAACGGCGCCGGCTACGACGGCTGGATGGCCAAGCTGCTCGCCGCCAGCCCCGAGCCCGGGCGCCGGGTCTATGACATCGCCGCCACGCTGGGCAAGCGGCCTGGCGACAACCCGCACCTGTGGTACGACCCGGCGTACGTGACCAGGGCCTGCGACCATATCGAGGCCGACCTGAAGGCGCTCGACCCCAGGGACGCCGGCTACTTCACCGCCCGCCGGGCCGCCGTCACCGCCGCCTTCGCCGGGATCCGCGCGCGGCTGGCCCAGATCCGCCGGGAGGACGCGGGCCGGCCGGTGGCCTCCACCGAGAGCATCTTCGCCTACCTCGCCGGCTACCTCGGCCTGAGGGTGATCAGCCCGCCGGCCTTCATGAACGCCGTGGCCGAGGGTAACGACCCGCCGGTGGCCAGCGTTGTCGAGTTCGAGCGCCAGCTAGCCGCCGGGCAGGCCCGTGTGCTGGTCTACAACAAGCAGACCGCGACCGCGCTGACCACCAGCGTCCGCGGCATCGCCGCCGACCATCACGTCCCGGTCGTGGGCGTGACCGAGACCATCCAGCCGCCCGGGGAGAGCTTCGAGCAGTGGTTCGGCGCCGAGCTTGCCGCCCTGGCCCGGGCGCTGAACGGAGGAGCCCGATGACGAGCACCGCCGCGGCCGGCCCCCCGGCGCCCGCGGCCGCCGGGGCGCTGGCGGTGCCCGGGGCGCGGGCCGCCGCGGGCCCGGTCATCGAGGCCACCGGGCTGGCGTCCGGGTACCACGGGCGGACGGTCTGGTCCGGGGCCGACTTCAGCATCGGCGCCGGGGAGTTCCTCACCGTGCTCGGGCCCAACGGCGCGGGCAAGTCCACGCTGTTGCGCATGGTGCTTGGCCTGCTCCGGCCCGCCCAGGGCACGCTGCGCGTGTTCGGCGGCCCGCCCCGGCGCGGCAACCCCGCGATCGGGTATGTGCCGCAGCGCCGCACGCTGGACTCCGATCTCGGTATCCGGGCTGCCGACCTGGTGGGTCTCGGCGTGGACGGACATCGCTGGGGCATGGCCGTATCTCCGCGAAAGCAGCGGGAGAAGGCGCAAGACGTGACGCGCGCGCTGGCCTCGGTCGGGGCGGCGCACCTGGGCGGCCGCGCCGCCGGCCGCCTGTCCGGCGGTGAGCAGCAGCGCCTGCAGCTCGCCCAGGCGCTGGTGGCCAGGCCGCGGCTGCTGCTGCTCGACGAGCCGCTGGCCAGCCTGGACCTGCGCAGCCAGCAGGAGGTCAGCCAGCTCGTCGCGGACCTGCGCGCCGAGTACGGCTTCACCGTCGTGCTGGTGACCCACGACATCAACCCGGTGCTCGGGGTGACCGACCGGGTGATGTACGTGGCGGGCGGCGGGGTCAGCGTCGGCCCGCCCGACGAAGTGATCACCAGCGCCAGCCTGTCCCGGCTGTACCAGGCCGAGGTCGAGGTGCTCACCGACTCCCGTGGCCGGGTCTTCGTGGTGGGCCTGGAGGCCGAGACCGCCCATCCGCACTCGCCCCGCGGGCCGCGGCCATGACCGCCGCGCTGGCCAGCCAGGGCTACGTGTTCCTGTCCGGCCCGAGCTGGAACCTGCTGGCGGACGTGCAGAACATGCTCGGCTTCGCGTTCATGCGCAACGCGTTCGCCGCGGCCACCGCGTCCGCCGTGGTGGCCGGGCTGATCGGGTACTTCGTCGTGCTGCGCGCCTCGAGTTTCGCCGCGCACGCGATCTCGCACATCGGGTTCGCCGGCGCCGCCGGGGCGGTGCTGCTCGGCATCAACCCGGTGCTCGGGGTCGGCGCGCTCAGCCTGGCCGCCAGCGTCGGCATGGGCCTCCTCGGCCGCCGGCTGCGCGGCCGTGACGTGGTGATCGGCCTGGTGATGGCCGCCTCGCTGGGGCTCGGCTACCTGTTCATCAGCCTGTACACCGGCAACGCCACCGACGCCTACGCGGTGCTGTTCGGGCAGATCTTCGGCATCACCGCGGGCGCGGTGCGGATCACGGTGCTGACCAGCGTGCTGGTCCTGGCCCTGCTGGCGGCGATGTACCGGCCGCTGCTGTTCGCCTCGCTGGACGAGGAGGTCGCGGAGGCACGGGGGATCCGGGTCGGTGCCGTGGGGCTGGGATTCATGGTGCTGCTCGCGCTCGCGGTCACCGAGGCGGTGCAGGTTTCCGGGGTGCTGCTCATCTTCGCGCTGCTGGTGGCGCCCGGCGCCATCGCCGGGCGGGTGTTCCGGCGCCCGGCCGCCGCCCTCGCCCTGTCCGCGGGCCTCGCCGTGCTCATCACCTGGGCCTCGCTGGCGCTGGCCTTCTACACCCCGTACCCGGTCAGCTTCTACGTGACCAGCCTGGCCTTCGTGGCGTACCTGGGGGTGCGCGCGGCGGGCCGCGGCTCCGCGGCCGCCCGGCGGCTGGCCGCGTCGCTGCGCCCCGCGCGTGACACCGCGGCCGAGGCCCGCCCGGCTGCTACGGTGCGGATGTGACCACTCCCGCCACGCCCGCGTGGGGCCGGGGGACCCGGGTGCGCGGTACCCGGCAGGCCGGGGCACTCGCGGCCGTGCTCGGCAGCCTGACCGGCTTCAACAGCGCCCAGCAGATCCACGCGGAGCTGCGCCGCCGGGGCGAGCGCGTCGGGCTGACCACCGTCTACCGGCACCTGCAGGTGCTCAGCGAGGACGGCCAGCTCGACACGATCAGGGACGCGGGCGGGGAGACCCTGTACCGGCGCTGCCGCAGCGAGGCCCATCACCACCACCTGATCTGCCGCCAGTGCGGGACCAGCGTCGAGGTGGAGGGGCGCGTGGTGGAGCAGTGGGCGGAGAAGGTGGCCGCCGAGGCCGGGTTCAGCGCCATGGACCACACCGTGGAGCTGTCCGGCCTGTGCCCGCGCTGCGGCCGCGGCTAGCCGGTCGCAGCCAGCGGGCCGCGGCTAGCCGGTCGCAGCCAGCGGGCCGCGGCTAGCCGGTCGCAGCCAGCGGGCCGCGGCTAGCCGGTCGCAGCCAGCGGGCCGCGGCTAGCGGGCCGCGCGGGCGGCTAGTCGCCGGTGACGCCGTCGATGCGCTCGCGGAGCAGGTCGGCGTGGCCGTTGTGGCGGGCGTACTCCTCGATCATGTGCACGTAGATCCAGCGCAGGTTGCGCACCCGCTCGGGGTGGTCACCGTGGCTGGGCACCACATGGCCCAGGTCCAGGTCCCGGACCGCGTCCCGGGCCAGGCCGACCTCTTCCCAGAACGCCGCCAGGACGGCGGGGGCCCCGGCCGTGTCGAGTTCGTCGAAGTCGGCGTTCAGGTTGTCCTCGGTGAAGTAGCGGAACGACATGTCCTGGTCGGTGCCGTGCACGCGGAACCACCAGCGTTCCACGTCGGTCATGTGCCGGACCAGGCCGAGCAGTGTCAGCCCGGACGGCGGCACGGCACGCTCCTTGAGCTGCTCCGCGGTCAGGCCGGAGCACTTGAGCAGCAGCGTCTCGCGCTGGTAGCCGAGCCAGGTCTCGAGCGATTCCCGTTCGCCGCTGACCAGCGGCGGCTCGCTGCGGTTCACTTCCGGTGCGGTCCATGTCATCGGGCCATCGTCCGCCCCGCGGGCCCGGCCCGCAACGGCATTCCCGGTGCCGGGCGGCGGGCGGTCCGCCCGGCACCGGGAAGCGTGGCCCCTCGCTACACCGGCTCGGCCACCTTGCGGGGCGCCACCTCCGGCCGCTGCCCGGGCTGCCCGGAGTCCTCCCTGATGCCGTAGCGCGAGTAGAACCGCCGCAGCGGCCGTGGCGCCCACCAGGTGGCCGGCCCGAGCAGCCGCATGGTGGCCGGGACGAGCAGCACCCGGATGATCGTGGCGTCCACCACCAGGGCGATGATCATGCCGACGCCCATCAGCTTGATGAACGTGATCCCGGACGCGGAGAACGCGCCGACCACGATCACCAGCAGCAGGGCCAGGCTGGTGATGATCCCGCCGGTGCGCTGCAGGCCGCTGGCCACCGACGCGGTGTTGTCGCCGGTCAGGTCGTAGCGCTCCCGGATCCGGGACAGCAGGAACACCTCGTAGTCCATGGACAGGCCGAAGATGATGGCCAGCATCAGGATCGGCATGGTCGGGTCGATGGTGCCGGTGGGCGTGAAGTGCAGCAGCCCGGACAGGTGGCCCTCCTGGAAGATCCACACCACCGCGCCGAACGTGGCCGTCAGCGACAGCACGTTCATCACGATGGCCTTGACCGGCAGCACCACCGAGCCGAACGCGAGGAAGAGCAGCACGAAGGTGGTGACCGCGACCATCAGCGCCATCCACGGCAGGGTGGCGCCGAGGCTGCCCAGTTCGTCCACCAGTTCCGCGGTGGCGCCGCCCACGTAGACGTGCGCGCCGGCCGGCGCCGGAACGGCCCGCACCTGGGCCACGAGTGCCCGCGCGGCCGACGACTCGGCGTTGGCGGTGAACCGCAGGTCCACCTTGGCCACGTCGCCCGCCACGCCGGTGACCTGGGCGGCGACGATCCCGGGAACCTGGCCGAGGCGGGCGGTGTAGCCCGCCAGCGCGGCCCGCTGCGCCGGCGCGCTGGCCGGGCCGCCGAACCTGACGACGGCCTCGATCGGCGTGGTCGCGTTGACCGGGAAGTCGCGGGCCAGCGCCTCCGCCACCACGCGCGGCGCGGAACCGGACGGGAGCGCGCGCGCGTCCGTGCCGCCCCAGGTGATCGAGCGGAACGGCGAGCCCAGCGCGAGCAGCGCGATGACGAGGACCGCGATGTAGGCGAGCGGGCGGCGCATCACGCTGCGGGCGATGCGGTACCAGGCACCGGCCGAGTCGGCCGTGCTAGCCCTGACCCCGCCACCCCGCCCAAGGGCGGCGCGGCGCACCGACCGGCGGATGCGCAGCGCGTTCACCCGCGGGCCGAGCACCGCGAGCAGCGCGGGCATGATCGTGAGCGCGGCGAGCATGTCGACCAGGACGGTGGCCACGCCCCCGTAGCCCATGGAGCGCAGGAACATCTCGGGGAACAGCATCAGGCTGGCCAGCGCGAGCGCGACCGTGACACCGGACACCGCGACCGTCCGCCCGGCCGTGGCGACGGTCCTGGCCAGCGCCGCCTCGGTGGTCGGCTGAACGGACAGCTCGTCACGGAACCTGGCCACCATGAACAGCCCGTAGTCGATGGCCAGGCCCAGGCCCAGGATCGTGGTGATGTTGATCGAGTAGACGGACACGTTGGTGACCAGCGTGAGCAGCCGCAGCGCGGTGAACGAGCCGAGGATCGCGGCGCCGCCGATGGCCAGCGGCAGGCTGGCGGCCGCCAGGCTGCCGAAGATCACCAGCATCAGGAGCAGCAGGACCGGCATGGACAGCCCCTCGGCCCGGCCGATGTCGGACTTGACCTGGCTGTTGATGGTCCGCTCCGTGGGGATCTGCCCGCCGGTCACCTCGGTCAGCCCCGGCGCGGCCAGCTTGCCGCTGATCGCCTCGTAGGTCTTGACCTGGGCGGCGTCGTCGGCACCGGCCAGGCGCAGCACGGCGTAGGTCTCGTGGCCGCCGGCGCCGACGAACTGCGCCGAGCCCGAGCTCCAGTAACTGACCGCGGACAGCACCTTGTCGTGCGGCAACGCGGCCAGCGTGCCGGTGACCGCCCGCCGGTAAGCGGGATCGCGCACGGTCATGGTGGCGCTGCGGTACAGCACCACGACGTCCGCGGTGTCCCGGCCGAACGCCTTCATGGCGAGGCTGCTGGCCTGCTCGCTCTGGCTGCCGGGGGCGGTGAACCCGCCGCCGGACTGTAGCGAGGAGAACACGCCGGTCCCCCAGACCGCGGCACCGATCACGGCGACCACGGCGGCCAGGAGCACCAGCCGCCGGCGGCGATAGATGAAACGTCCCCAAGCCTCGAACACCGGGTACCTCCGCGGCTAGACTGTTACCTATTGTTCACCTTGGTGAACGGTGTAAACTGAGAACAATGTTAACCTCGCATACAGCGTTCAGATTTGTCAAACGTGTTAAGCGTTTTCTCAGGTTCAAGGGAGGACGGCGTGGTACAGGCACCGAGCCGGCGTGACCGCGTCCGCGCCGCCACCATCGAGGAGATCAAGGGCACGGCCCGGCAACTGCTGGTGGACGAGGGGCCGGACGCGGTCTCGCTGCGGGCCATCGGCCGCGCCATGGGGATGACCGCCCCCGCCCTCTACCGCTACTTCGGCAGCCGCGAGGACCTGCTCCAGCACGTGTGCGGGGACATGTTCACCGAGATCGCCGCCGACATCCACGCCGCGATCGGCCGCGCCGCCCAGGCCAGCGGCGGGGACATGACCACGAAGATGATCGCCGCCTGCCAGGCGTTCCGCGGCTGGGCGCTGGCCCACCCGCCGGAGTTCGGCCTGCTGTTCGGCACCCCGCTGCCCGGGCTCGAGGCACGGCACGACGGCCCCGGGGCCGCCGACGTGGTGGCCGAGTGCGCGGCCCAGTTCAGCCTCGAGTTCCTCACGCTGTTCTTCGAGCTGTGGCGCAAGCACCCGTTCCCGGTGCCCGCCGACTCCGAGATCGACCCGGGGCTGCTGGCCCAGCTCATCCGGTACCGCGACGCGCTCGGCGCCGACCTGCCGGCCGGGGCGGTGCTCACCTTCCTGCGCTGCTGGGTGCGGCTGTACGGCATGGTGAGCCTGGAGGTGTTCGGTCACCTGCACTTCGCGCTGGACGACGCGTCCGCGCTGTTCGACTACACCCTGGCCGAGCTGGCCGGGCTCGTCGGACTGGAGTACCGGGCTACCCGTGGCCCAGCACCGGGTGGGGGGCGTAGCGCTCCTCCAGCCGGCCCATCTCGTCCCCGGTGAGCTCCAGCTTCACCGCCGCGAGCGCGTCGTCCACGTGGCCGGCCCTCGTGGTGCCGACGATGGGGCCGGTCACCCCGGGCCGGTGCAGCAGCCAGGCCAGCGCGACCTGGGCGGGCGGCACGCCGCGCCCGGCGGCCACCTCGGCGACCGCGTCGACCACGTCGAAGTCGGCCTGCTGGGCGTACAGGCTGTCACCGAGCGGGTCGGTGCCGGCCCGTTCGGTGCGCCGCTCCCCGTCCCTGGACCGGTTGCCGGTGAGCACGCCGCGGGCCAGCGGGCTCCACGGGATCACGCCGACGCCCTGGTCGATGCACTGCGGGATCATCTCCCGCTCCTCCTCGCGGTAGAGCAGGTTGTAGTGGTTCTGCATGGACACGAACCGGGTCCAGCCGTTCCGCTCCGCCACGTGCTGCGCCTTGGCGAACTGCCAGGCGTACATGCTGCTCGCCCCGAGGTAGCGGGCCTTGCCCGCGCGGACCACGTCGTGCAGCGCCGCCATGGTCTCCTCGATCGGGGTCCGCGGGTCCCACCGGTGGATCTGGTAGAGGTCCACGTAGTCCATGCCCAGGCGGCGCAGTGAGTTGTCGATCGAGGCCAGGATGTGCTTGCGGGACAGGCCGCGGTCGTTCTCGGCGTCGGACATCGGCATGTACACCTTGGTGGCGACCACCACGTCGTCGCGGCGGAACAGCTTGCCGAGCAGCCGCCCGGTGACCACCTCGCTCGCGCCGTTGGCATAGGTGTCGGCGGTGTCGAAGAAGATCACGCCGCCGTCGGCCGCGGCCCGGACCAGGGGCTCGGCGGCGTCCTCGTCCAGCACCCACTGCCTGGTGCTCTTGTCGCCGAAGCTCATCATGCCGAGGCAGATGCGGGACACGCGCAGGCCGGTCGAGCCCAGGTTGACGTACTCCATGAACACCCCTCGCCAGCGATCCGACGTCAGATGCCGCCCACCGGAGTGGATGCTATGGCGCGCCGGGGGCAGCGTCACACCGGACAACGCCCCGGCGCCGCCGGGCATGCCCCGGGCGGTCCCGGTGTTGCGGTCAGGGGCAGCAGGAAGACGAGAAGGAGCACAGATGCAGACGAGGACCATCGGCCCGGTCACGGTCAGCGCCATCGGACTTGGCGGCATGCCCATGTCCATCGAGGGGCGGCCGGACGAGGCGCGGTCTGTCCGGACCATCCACGCGGCCCTCGACGCGGGCGTGACGCTGATCGACACGGCGGACGCCTACCACCTGAACGCCGGGGAGACCGGGCACAACGAGCGGCTCATCGCCAAGGCCCTGGCCAGCTACCCCGGCGACACCAGCGACGTGCTGGTGGCGACCAAGGGCGGCCACCTGCGCCCCGGCGACGGGTCGTGGACCCTGGACGGGTCCCCCGCGCACCTGCGCGAGGCCGCCGAGGCCTCGCTGAAGGCCCTCGGAGTGGACGTCATCGGCCTGTACCAGTTCCACCGGCCGGACCCGAGGGTGCCCTACGCGGACTCGATCGGCGCCATCAAGGAACTGCTCGACGCCGGGAAGATCCGGCTGGCCGGCATCTCCAACGCCAGCGTCGGGCAGATCGACCTGGCCCGGTCCATCCTCGGCGAGGGGAACCTGGCCAGCGTGCAGAACGAGTTCTCCCCCGCATTCCGGTCCAGCGAGGGCGAACTGCGCCACTGCGCCGCGGCCGGCATCGCGTTCCTGCCGTGGAGCCCGCTCGGCGGGAGCGGCCGGGCCGGGCAGCTCGGCACCCGGCACGCCGCGTTCGGTGAGGTCGCCGCGGCCCGCGGGGTGTCGCCGCAGCGGGTGACGCTGGCCTGGATGCTGGCCAAGGCGCCGGTGGTCATCCCGATCCCGGGCGCGAGCCGGCCCGAATCCATCATTGACTCGGCGCAGGCCCCGGAGCTGGCCCTCAGCGCTGAGGAACTGGCCCGCCTGGACGCGTTCTGACCCCGGATCCCCGATCATGATTGTCATGGCCGGGCCAACGACGACATTCTTATGTCGTCGTTGGCCCAGCCACTACAAACGCCCCCGCGCAAGGAGGTGGCTTGCGATGACTCATGGTGGCCCGGTGGCGCAGGTGCCCGCGGCCGAGGTGCCGGCCGGCGCCTACCTGCTCGACGTGCGCGAGCCCGAGGAATGGGACGCCGGTCACGTGCCGGGCGCGGTGCACATCCCGCTCGGTGAGCTGGGGGCCCGCTACACCGAGCTGGACACCGGCCGGCCGCTGTATGTCATCTGCAGGTCAGGCAACCGGTCCGGGCACGCCGCGCACGCGCTGGCCGGCGCGGGCTGGGACGCCAGCAACGTGTCCGACGGCATGATGGGCTGGCAGGCCGCGGGCCTGCCGATGACCAGCGAGTCCGGCCAGCCCTACGTGGCCTGACCGGTCCGTGGACATCCGTGACGCACGGCCGGAGGAGTTCGGCCGCATCGGGGAACTGCGGGTCGCCGCCTACCGGGCCGACGGGTTCCTGAACGAGGGGTATGCCGGCACGCTGCGCGTCCTCGCCACCGACGGCACCGGCGAGATCCTGGCCGCCGTGGACGACGGGCGCATCCTCGGCACGGTGACGCTGGTGACCTGGCCACACGGCGGTGAGGTGCTGCGCGGCCCCGGTGAGGGCGAGATACGGGCGCTGGCGGTGGCTGCCCCGGCGCGGGGCCGGGGGATCGGGCGGGCGCTGATCGCCGCGGTGATGCAGCGTGCCATCGCCCGGGAGGTGCGCGATCTGCTGCTGCTCACCCAGCCGGAGATGCGTGCGGCACAGCACCTGTACACCGAGGCGGGATTCCGCCGTCTGCCGGACCGCGACTACGAGTTCGCCTCCGGCTTCCTGCTGATCGCGTTCGGCCTGTCCCTGGCCGGGCAGTAGCAGCACCGGGCGGAAGCGGCACCGGCGGTGCCGACGGGGCGCTAACCCGGCTGGCCGGAGCCGTTGCGGCTGTAGTCCTGCGCCTCCTGGCCTTCCTGCGCCTCCTGGCCTTCCTGCGCCTCCTGGCCTTCCTGCGCCTCCTGGCCCTCCTGAGCCTCCTGCGCCTCCTCGCGCCAGGCCGGCCCGCGGGCCACCTTGCGGAGCTGCTTGTTCATCGAGCGCAGCAGGAAGAACAGCGCCACGCCCATCCCGGCCACCACGAGGAACCCGAGTACCCCGGTCACCACCTGCCCGGCGGCCGGGTTCGACGTGGCGGCCAGGTCGATCAACGGCTCACCCTCTCCCGGATGCCGGCAAACAGGTCGTCCTCTGGAAGGTCAGTATCCACCAGCGACCTGGCCCGGTGGTAATCCTCGGTGGGCCAGGCGGCGGCCGACACCTCGAGCGGCACGGCGAACCAGGAACTCTCCGGATCGATCTGGGTGGCGTGGGCCAGCAGGGCCTGGTCCCGGACGGCGAAGTACTCCGCGCACGGCACCCGGGTGGTGATCTCCAGCGCGGGCCGCCCCCGCTTCGGCGGGTCCTCCCAGTCGGCGAGCCACTCGGCGTAGGGCGACTCGAGCCCGCGGCGCTCCATCTCCTCGTGCAGCGTGATGAGCCTGGTCTTGTGGAACGTGGCGAAGTAGTAGAGCTTGAGCGGCTGCCAGGGCTCGCCGCAGCCCGGGTACCGGTCCGCGTCGGCTGCCGCGTCGAACGCCTCGACCGTGACCTCGTGCGTCTTGACGTGGTCGGGGTGCGGGTAGCCGCCGTTCTCGTCGTAGGTCAGGATCACGTGCGGGCGGAACTCCCGGACCAGGGCGACCAGCGGCTCCGCGGCGTCTTCCAGCTTCTGCAGCGCGAAGCACCCATCCGGCAGCGGCGGCAGCGGATCGCCCTCCGGCAGCCCGGAATCGACGAATCCGAGAAACCTTTGCCGAACTCCCAGGATTCCCCTGGCCCGGGCCATCTCCTCGCGCCTGATGCGGGGCAGGTTGGCGCGCACTTCCGGCCGGTCCATTGCCTTGTTGAGGATGTCACCGCGCTCGCCGCCGGTCAGGGTCGCAACCATCACATCCGCCCCGGAACGCGCGTAACGCACCATTGTTGCTGCGCCTTTGCTGGACTCGTCGTCCGGGTGCGCGTGCACCGCGAGCAGGCGCAGGCCCGCATCCGGCAGGCCGTCCCCCGGAGAGCCGGGCGTGGCAGCGGGCGTGCCGGGCATCGCCCGGCCGGCGGCGTCGACGTGAGAAGCAGGCACAGCGAATTCCCCCGGTGCTGGGAATAACGGGCGTGGTCAGGACGCCGCTAGCCAGGCCCAACGGCACTGGCGAGCACGGCGCCGGGTCATTATCCTGCACGACAGCACCCCGGATAGGCGAACTTATTCCCGTGCTCGCTCCCGACAGGTTATTGACTGGCGCGGTAATACCCCGCACCCTTGTAACCTCGGAGAGTTACCCCGAGGGCCGCATACGCGCCCAATACCCCCATGGGGCCGCGTTGGCTCCAGCGGACCTCACCCGTTCGCATTGCAGGCAAGGAGTACCCGTGACCGAGACACGCGAGGACGTTACCTGGCTCACCCAGGAAGCACACGACCGGCTGAAAGCGGAGCTTGACTATCTGGCCGGCCCCGCGCGTGTAGAGATCGCGAAGAAGATCGAGGCCGCTAGAGAAGAGGGCGACCTGCGCGAGAACGGCGGGTACCACGCCGCCAAGGAGGAGCAGGGCAAGCAGGAGGCCCGGATCCGGCAGATCCAGCACATCCTGGAGAACGCCAAGGTAGGCGACCCGCCACGGACCGAGGGCGTGGTGGGCCCCGGCATGACCGTGACCATCAGGTTCGCCGGCGACGAGGATGAGGTCACCTTCCTGCTCGCCTCCCGCGAGGAAAGCGGCGCGCCCATCGACGTGTACTCCCCCCGGTCTCCGCTGGGCAGCGCTATCTCGGGGAAGAAGGTCGGCGAGACCGCGACGTACAACCTGCCAAACGGCCGCGCGGCCACGGTCGAGATCCTGGAGGCGGTCCCGTACGTCGGGGTGTGACCTGGCCGCTGGCGCGGCGCGGCAGAAGCCACCCCGATGGCCGTGGTGCCGCCGCGGTAGGCGGCACCACGGTCATCCTGCGTACCGGGCCGGCCGTACGGTCAGGGCACCAGCGCGAGCGCTGCCAATCACCCACTCGGGCGGTGTTACACCCACACAGATGCGCCGGCCCCGCAACAGGTTGCGGGGGCCGGCGCTTCTGGCGCTATGGAGTGAGGGCTCAGCTCACCAGTTCCCGCGTAGCGGGCTGCTCCGCCACGGGTGCCCGGCCGCGCAGCGGGACCTCCTTGATCAGCCAGGCGAGCACGAACACGCCCGCGGCCGCGGGCACGACCAGCCAGAACACCCCGGTGACGGCGTGCGTGATCGCCACGAAGAAGTCGGCGCGCACCAGTGGCGGCAGGTGGTTCACCGTGGCCGGGTTGAGCTGGGCGCCCTTCACGCTCAGGTGCGCGCCGGGCAGATGCGCGGTCAGCGATCCGACCAGCCGCCGGGCGAAGACCGCGCCGAACGCCGCCACCCCGATCGACCCGCCGATCTGCTGGAAGAACGTGCGGGAACTGCTGGCCACGCCCATCTCCTGCGGGGCCACGCTGTTCTGCGCCACGAGCGTGGTGATCTGCATCAGGAAGCCCATGCCGAGCCCGATCACGGCGAAGTAGATCCCGATGGTGAGCAGGCTGGTGTGCAGGCCGATCCCGGTGAGCAGGTACATCCCGGCGGTCATCACCCCCGCGCCGATGATCGGCAGCGCCTTGTACCGGCCGGTCTTCGTGGTGACCTGGCCCGCGATCAGCGCCGTCACGGTGGAGCCGAGCATCATCGGGATCAGCATGAGGCCGCTTTGCGTGGCCGACAGATGCTGCACGGTCTGCTGGTACAGCGGCAGGAAGGTCAGTGCGCCGAACAGCACCAGGCCGAGCAGGAAGCTCATTGCGATGGCGAGGGAGAAGTTGCGGTTGCGGAATACCTGCAGCGGCAGGATCGGCTCGGCCGCGCGTGCCTCGATGGCCAGGAACGCCGCGGTGCCGACGATCGCGAGCGCAGCGAGCCCGATGACCTGCACAGAACCCCAGGCGTACTGGGTGCCGCCCCAGGTGGTCATCAGGATGATCGAGGTGGCTGCGATGGCGAGGGTCGCCGCCCCGGCGTAATCGATCTTGTGCTCGACCCGGCGCCGGGACATGTGCATGGTCGCCGCCAGGTAGACCAGGGCGAGGCCGCCGATCGGCATGTTGATGTAGAAGATCCACCGCCAGCTGAGGTTGTCGGTGATGTAGCCGCCGACCAGTGGCCCGGCGACCATGGCCAGGGTCATCACGCCCATGATGTAACCCATGTACTGGCCCCGCTCGCGCGGCGACACCATGTCCCCGATGGTCGCGATGGCGCCGGTGAGCAGCCCGCCCGCGCCGAGGCCCTGCAGGGCGCGGAACGCGATGAGCTGGTCCATCGAGTGCGCCAGGCCGGACAGCGCCGAGCCGGCCAGGAAGATCACGATCGCGATCATCAGCCAGCGCTTGCGGCCGTACAGGTCGCCCAGCTTGCCGTACAGCGGCGTGGTCACCGTCGAGGCGAGCACGTAGGAGGTCACCACCCAGGACAGGTGGGTCACCCCGCCGAGGTCACCGACGATCCTGGGCAGCGCGGTGGAGACGACCAGCTGGTCCAGCATGGCCAGCATGATCGCGAGCAGCAGCCCGGGGAGGATGATGAGCACCTCCCGCCGCACGCCGGTGCCGCCGGCGCCCCCGTCGGGTACCGCGGCCTTCGTCTCCGCCATGCTGGACTCCCTCCTCCGGCCGGTCCTCCGGCCCGTGACTGCATGTCCGCCCTCGCTGCCGCTCCGGCCGCCGGCGGCCGGCACGGGCCGCCACGCCGGCCGCCGGCGCGAGCGGTTCGCTCGCTACCTACTTGCCGACCGGTTAGTATGGCCGTAAGCTCATACCCTAGATCGGGAACTAACCGGTCGTCAAGTAAGTTTGCGGCCGGCGAAACCGAGCAGCGTGGTCAGCGAACAGCACCGGACAACAGGCCCCGGCCAGCAGATCTGGCCCCGAGACAAGGCGGGAGGCGTGGCCGTGAGCGAGCCAGCCGAACCGCACGCCCGCGCGGACACCAGGGCACGCATCCAGGCGGTGGCCCTGGAACTGTTCGCCCAGCAGGGCTATGACAAGACCTCGCTGCGGGAGATCGCGGAACGGCTCGACGTCACCAAGGCCGCGCTCTACTACCACTTCAAGTCCAAGGAAGACATCGTCGCCAGCCTGGTCGCGGACTACTTCGCCCAGATCGACGACATGGTCGCCTGGGGCAAGACGCAGCCCCGCACGCCCGCGACCCGCGCCCAGGTGCTGGACCGCTACTACCGCATCGTGGCCGAGGGCAGCGGCGTGTTCCGGATGCTCCAGCACAACCAGGCCTCGGTGAACAGCCTGGCGCACGCCAAGAACCGCAGCGAACTGTTCCGCGAGCGGATGGACGCCCTGGTCGGCCTGCTCACCGAGCCGGACGCCCCGCTGGAGGGCCAGATCCGCGCCGCGGTCGCGCTGGCCAGCGTGAGCTTCGGCTGCATGTTCTACGCCGACCGGGCCGACGACCCGGAGAAGCTGCGGGCCATCGTGCTCGACATCGCCTGCGGGCTCACCGGGACACAGGCTCCGGACGGCACCCCGGCCTAACCGCCCGCCGCCGCCGGCCCGCGCCCGCGCTTCGTTCGTCGTGGTTGGGCCAACCATCACGATCGCAGGCCACGCTAGCTATGCGGGTATGGGCCGGGCGACCGTGCGCACCAGGGGCAGCACCCGGTAGGGCACCGGCGTGGCGAGCGCGATCACCGTCGACGCCCGGACCACGCCCGCCGCGCCGACGATCGCGTCGATGACCCGCTGCAGGTCCGCGTTGGTGCGGGCGACGACCCGGCAGAGCATGTCCCCGGCACCGGTGATCGTGTGCGCCTCGAGCACCTCGGGGATGGCGGCCAGCCGCTCCGCGACCGGGTCGTGGCCGCCCGCCTGCCGGATCTCCAGCGTCACGAACGCGGTCACCGCGTGGTCGAGCGCGGCCGGGTCGATGTCCGGCCCGTAGCCGGTCACCACTCCCCTGGCTTGCAGCCGGTCCAGCCTGGCCTGCACCGTGCCCCGGGCCACGCCGAGCCGGCGGGACGCCTCGAGCACCCCCACCCGCGGCTCCGCCGCGAGCAGCTCGATCAGCCGCGCGTCCAGCTCGTCGATCACGACCGCCCCCCTGATGCGGGCAGGCTGTGCAGTTTTCCACAGTAGTGCCGTTCTTAACTATACAAAACGACCACTGTTGCGGTGAACCCTTGCGCATCATGCTTGAGACTTCGCATGCTGCCTTCAACGGGCGGCCGCCCGAAGGAGCGCGGCCGGACGGCTGGGCGAAGGAGCGGACCATGGCGAGCAACGGCTGGCACGAGCACTCCGGCACGGCGGCTGGCTTCCACGTCACCGGGGTCGACGCGGTGATCTTCGCGGTGGGCAACGCCCGCCAGGCCGCGCACTACTACTCCACCGCCTTCGGCATGCGCTGCGTGGCCTACCGGGGCCCGGAGACCGGCTGCCGGGACGAGGCCGCCTACGTGCTGACCTCCGGCCAGGCACGGTTCGTGCTGCGCGGGCCGGTCCGGGCGGGCACCCCGCTCGGCGCGCAGGTGGCCGAGCACGGCGACGGCGTGACCGACCTGTCCATCGGCGTCACGAGCACGGAAGAGGCCTTCGGCTACGCGGTCGCGCACGGGGCCCGCGCGGTCTCGGCGCCGCGGACCTTCGAGGACGAGCACGGCAAGGTGGTGCTCGCCACCATCGCCGCCTACGGCGACACCACCCACACCCTGGTGGAGCGGTCCAACTACTCGGGCCCCTACCTGCCCGGCTACGTGCCGGCGGACCCCGTGGTGGCGCCGCCGGACCGGCCCCTCTTCACCGAGATCGACCACTGCGTGGGCAACGTGGAACTGGGCCACATGGACGAGTGGGTCGGCTACTACCACCACGTCATGGGCTTCACCAACATGAAGGAGTTCGTCGGCGACGACATCGCCACCGAGTACTCCGCGCTGATGAGCAAGGTCGTCGCGGACGGCTCCCGCAAGGTCAAGTTCCCGATCAACGAGCCCGCGCCGGGCAAGAGGAAGTCACAGATCGACGAGTACCTGGAGTTCTACGGCGGCCCCGGGGTGCAGCACATCGCGCTGGCCACCGGCGACATCGTGGCCACGGTGCGCGCCATGAAGGCCGCGGGGGTCGAGTTCCTCGACACCCCGGCCGCCTACTACGAGCAGCTCGGCGGCTGGGTGGGCCAGACTCGGGTGCCGCTCGCCGAACTGGCCGCGGAGAAGATCCTGGCCGACCGGGACGAGGACGGTTACCTGTTGCAGGTGTTCACCAAGCCGGTGCAGGACCGGCCGACCGTGTTCTTCGAGCTGATCGAACGGCACGGTTCCGAGGGCTTCGGCAAGGGCAACTTCAAGGCATTGTTCGAGGCGATCGAGCGGGAGCAGGCCCGCCGCGGCAACCTCTGACCGCCGGCCGGCCACGGGACGGCGGTGGGCCACGGAGCGGCCGGCCACGGACCTTCGTTCAGATGAATTTCAGGGTGTATCCGGCCCGGCGCAGACCGGCGATGACGGCGTCGCGGTGGCTGGCGCCGCGCGTCTCCACCTGCAGCAGCACCTCGGCCTCGTCCACCAGCAGCCGCGGCGCGATCCGCTCGTGCGAGATGTCGAGCACGTTCGCGCCGAGCGCGGCGACCTCGGCCAGCAGCCTGGACAGCGCGCCGGGCCGGTCGGGCAGCTCGCACCGGAAGATCAGGTAACGCTTGGCCGCGGCCAGGCCGTGCCGGAGCACCTTGGACAGCAGCAGCGGATCGATGTTGCCGCCGGACAGCACCGCGACGGCCGGCGTCTCGATCGCCTCCTGGTGTTCCAGCATCGCGGCCACGGCGGCGGCGCCGGCCGGCTCCACCAGTTGCTTGGCCCGCTCCAGGCACAGCAGCAGCGCCGTGGACAGCGTCTCCTCGGCCACCGTCAGCACCGTGACGCCGAGCCGCCCGAGGATCTCGCAGCAGATCTCGCCGGGCGTGGCCACGGCGATGCCGTCGGCCATCGTGGCTCCCGGCTCGATCCGCACCGGGTGGCCCGCCGCCAGTGAGGCGGGGAACGGGGCGACCGCCTCCGCCTGCACCCCCACCACCCGCACCGGCGGGTCGGCGTCGCTCACCGCCACCGTGATCCCCGACGCCAGCCCGCCGCCGCCCACCGGCACCACGATGGTGCGCGCCTCCGGGCACTGCTCCATGATCTCCAGGCCGAGGGTCCCCTGGCCCGCCACCACGTCGGGGTGGTCGAACGGGTGGATGAACACCGCGCCCTTGTCCTCGGCATACGCCAGCGCGGCGGTCAGCGCGTCGTCGACCGTCTCGCCCTGCAGGATGATCTCGGCCCCGTAACCCCTGGTGGCCTCGACCTTGGGCAGCGGCGCACCCTCCGGCATGACCACGGTGGCGTGCGTGCCGAGCACGGCGGCGGCGAACGCGACGCCCTGCGCGTGGTTGCCCGCGCTCGCGGCCACCACGCCCCGGTTCCGCTCGGCCTCGGTCAGCCTGCTGATCCGCACATACGCGCCGCGGGCCTTGAACGAGCCGGTGCGCTGCAGGTTCTCGCACTTCAGGAACACCGGGCCGCGCAGCCGCTCGGACAGCACGCGGGAGTGCAGCATCGGGGTGGGCGAGACGATTCCGCGGAGCAGTTTCCGGGCGGCAGCCACGTCGTCGGGGCGGACCAGCGGGGAGGTCGTCATGCGAGCAGTGTCGCATCTGTGTCTGATGTATCACGCGGCGCGGCCGGCGTTGGTCAGTCGCCGGCCCAGTACCGGTCCGCCGCGAAGATCAGCGCCGCGGCGCCGATCAGCCCCGCGCTCTGGCCGAGCCCGGCGGCGACCACGGGCACCTTCCGCGCGTAGCCCAGCCCGGCGTGGGTGCGCAGCGCCTCCTCCAGCGGGTCGAAGAGCAGCGGCCCGGCCTGGGCCAGCCCGCCGCCGATGGCGACCACCTCCAGGTCGCACAGGTGGGTCGCGGAGGCGATGGCGACGCCCAGGGCCCCGCCGGCCCGGCGCATGGCGGCGACCCCGACCGGGTGGCCGTGCGCCGCGTCGTCGGCGAGGTCCTTGGCGGTCACCTCCGCCTGGCCGGGCCGCCACCCCTCGCCCTGGGCCCACGCGGCCAGCGCGGGCCCCCGGGCGATGGCCTCCAGGCAGCCACGCCCGCCGCACACGCAGAACGGCCCGGCGGGATCCACCACCACATGCCCGATGTGCCCGGCGTTACCGGTCGCGCCGTTGATCAGCCGCCCGTCAAGCACCAGGCCGCCGCCCACGCCGGTGGAGACCACCATGCCGAGCATGTTGCGGCGGCCCCGGCCCGCGCCGCGCCAGTGCTCGCCCGCCGCCATGCAGATGGCGTCGTTGTGCAGCCGCACCGTGATTCCGGGGAACCGCCCGGCGAGCCGCTCGCGCAGCGGGAAGGCGCGCCACGCGGGAATGTTCAGCGGGGAGACCTGGCCGGCCGGCCAGTCCAGCGGGCCGCCGCACCCGCAGCCGACACCGGCGAGGCCATCGCGCGGGTCCACGTGAGCCTCGGCGAGCAGGCGCGTGCACAGCGCGTCCAGCGTCCGCCACAGCGGTTCGGCCTCCATGCCGCGGGGCGTTTCGGTCTGCGCCCAGGACGCCAGGCGGCCGCCGGGCTCGACCAGGCCGGCGGCTATCTTGGTGCCGCCGATGTCGATGGCCAGCACCGGATCCCTGCGTTGCATGTCCTCGCCTCTCCCGCGCCGCCGGCTGACCGGGCCGGTGCCAGCCCCGCCCATGTGGACATAGTGTCGAATGGTGCACTCAGACAATCAGACTCACGCCGCCGCTGCCGCCGCCCCCCGCCCGGCCATCGCGACCGTCGCGGAACTGCGGGCCAGTGGGCACGCCTACGAGACCGTCAAGGACGAGATCCGCCGCAATCTGCTGGCCGCGATGCGGGCGGGCGAGCACCGGTTCCCCGGGATCATCGGCTTCGATCAGACGGTGATCCCGCAACTGGAGCGGGCGCTCCTCGCCGGGCACGACACGATGCTGCTCGGTGAGCGCGGCCAGGGCAAGACGCGCCTGATCAGGACCCTTCCCGAACTGCTCGACGAGTGGACGCCCGCGGTCGCCGGGTGCGAGATCAACGACCATCCCTACCAGCCGGTGTGCGCCCGCTGCCGCCGGCTCGCCGCGGAGCGGGGGGACGCGCTGCCGGTCACCTGGCGGCACCGCAGCGAGCGCTACGGCGAGAAGCTGGCCACCCCGGACACCAGCGTGGGCGACCTCATCGGCGACGTCGACCCGGTGAAGGTGGCCGAGGGCCGGACCCTGGGCGACGCCGAGACGATCCACTTCGGGCTCGTGCCGCGCACCAACCGCGGCATCTTCTGCCTGAACGAGCTGCCCGACCTGGCCGAGCGCATCCAGGTGTCGCTGCTGAACGTGCTGGAGGAGCGGGACATCGCGGTGCGCGGCTACGCGCTGCGGCTGCCGCTTGACCTGATCCTGTTGGCGAGCGCCAACCCCGAGGACTACACCAGCCGCGGCCGGATCATTACGCCGCTGAAGGACCGGTTCGGCGCCGAGATCCGCACCCACTACCCGCAGTCCCTGCCGGACGAGCTGGCACTGATCCGCCAGGAGGCGGAGATCGCCGCGGACGGGGCCGACCCCGGCGCGGGGCTGCCCGCCCACCTGGTCGAGGTCATCGCGCGGTTCACCCGCCTGGTCCGGGCCTCGCCCGCGGTGGACGCGCGCTCGGGCGTCTCGGCCCGGTTCGCGATCGCCGCCGCGGAGTCCGCCGCGGCATCGGCCGTGCGCCGCGCCGCGCTGACCGGGGAGGCGCCGCCGGTGGCCCGGATCTGCGACCTGCCGCCGGTGGTGACCAGCCTGCGGGGCAAGGTCGAGTTCGAGGTCAGCGAGGAGGGCAGGGAAGAGGAGGTGCTCGGGCACCTGCTGCGGCGGGCGACCGCCGACACCTTCCGGGCCCGGCTCGGCAGCGCCGACCTGTCCGGCCTGCTCGCCCTGTTCGAGGGCGGCGGCACGGTGGAGACCGGTGAACTGGTGCCCGCGGCCGGCCTGCTCGGCCGGGTCGGCGAGGTGAACGGGCTGGCCAAGATCATGCAACGGCTCGGCATGGAAGGCAGCGAGTCACTCGGGCACGCGGCCGCGGCGGTGGAGTTCGCGCTCGAAGGGCTCTACCTGATGCGCCGCCTGTCCAAGGACGAGGTGGACGGCGGGGCGGTGTACCGGACCTAGCGGGCGGCTCCCGCGAGATCCGGCCCGCCCTGAGGAGGATGACGTGACTGGTTACCGGTACGGCCCGTACACCGGCGGACCTGACCCGCTCGCGCCTCCCTACGACGCGCGGCGCGCGCTCGACGAGATGGGCGAGTCGGTGCTCGGCGGCGCCGACCCGGGCAGCGCGCTGCGCGACCTGCTCCGCCGCGGCATGCAAGGCCACCGCGGCCTGGACGACATGCTGCGGCGGGTCCGGGAGCAGCGCGAGCAGATCCGCCGCCGCGGCCGCCTGGACGGCATCCTGGAGCAGGCCCGGGCCCTGCTGGACACCGCGATCGGGCAGGAGCGGGCCGAGCTGTTCCCCGACCCCGGCGACGACGCCCGGATGCGCGAGGCCGAACTTGACGCGCTGCCCGCGGACACCGCGCAGGCGATCAGCCGGCTGGCCGGCTACGAGTGGCGCTCGGACGCCGCGCGGGAGACCTTCGAGCAGCTCAAGGACCTGCTCCGGCGGGAGGTACTGGACAGCCAGTTCCGCGGCATGAAGGACGCGCTGTCCAACCCGGACCCGGAGGCGCTGCAGCGGGTCAAGGACATGCTGGCCGACCTGAACACGATGCTGGACGCCGACGCCAGGGGCGAGCACACTCAGGAGGACTTCGACGCCTTCATGGCGCGCTACGGGGACCTGTTCCCCGACCGCCCGGCCAACCTGGAGGAGCTGGTCGACCAGCTGGCCCGCCGGGCCATGGCGGCCCAGCGGCTGTTGTCCTCGCTGTCCGCCGAGCAGCGGGACGAGCTGGCCAGCCTGATGGACCAGACGCTGGCCGACGCCGGCCTGGCCGCGGAGATGGCCAGGCTGGCCGGCGCGCTGCGCGCCCGCCGCCCGGACCTCGACATGGCCGGCTGGCAGCAGGAGACGATGACCGGGGAGGAGCCGCTCGGGCTCGGCGACGCCACCACGGCGATCTCGGACCTGGCCGACCTGGCGGACCTGGCGGCGGCGCTGGGCCAGGACTACCCCGGCGCCAGCCTCGACGACATCGACGAGGACGCGATCCGCCGCTCCCTCGGCCGCCAGGCCGTGGACGACATGGACGCGCTGCGGCAGATCGAGCGGGAACTGGAGCGGCAGGGGTACCTGCAGCGGACCGCGGGCAAGCTGGAACTCACCCCCAAGGCGGTGCGCCGGCTCGGCGAGACCGCGCTGCGGCAGATCTTCGCCGACCTGCCCGAGGGCCGGCTCGGGGACCACGACCAGCGCGACGCGGGCCAGGCGGGCGAGCCCACCGGGGCGACCCGGCAGTGGCGGTTCGGCGACGAGCAGGCCATCGACACGCCCGCGACGGTACGCAACGCACTGCTGCGCGATGCCACCGCGGTCCGGGACCGGGCCGCCGCCCGCCGGGACGCCGCCGGCACCGGCCTGGGCGAGGGGCTGCCGCTGGTCCGGCTGTCCCCGGACGACTTCGAGGTCGAGGAGACCGAACGGCGCGGCGCCGCCGCCGTGTGCCTGCTGGTGGACCTGTCCTACTCGATGGCGCTGCGCGGCACCTGGGGCGTGGCCAAGCAGACCGCACTCGCGCTGCACGCACTGGTCCGCAGCCGCTTCCCGCAGGACGCCATCCAGGTGGTCGGTTTCTCCAACTACGCGCGGGAACTGCGGGAGACCGACCTGGCCGGGCTCGGCTGGGACATGGTGCAGGGCACCAACCTGCATCACGCGCTGGTGCTGGCCGGGCGCTTCCTGGACCAGCGGCCCGAGCACGATCCGGTCGTGCTCATCGTGACCGACGGCGAGCCGACCGCGCACCTGCGCCGGGACGGACAGTATTGGTTCGACTGGCCGCCCGCGCCGGAAACACTGGAATTGACCCTTGCCGAGGTTGACAAAATGACCAGGCGGCGGGCCCCGCTTAACATTTTTATGCTCGTTGATGACGAGCGCTTGACCGCATTTGTCGAGGAAGTCGCCCGGCGGAACGGCGGGCGCGTGCTTCGCGCCCAGCCGGATAGGCTCGGCGAGTACGTCGTAAGGGACTTTCTGCGCACCCGCCGTAAGGGCAGACGCTAGATTTGCCTGAGAGCATTGAGCAACTCACACCGTAGCGCCCCCCTCCCGTAGTAGCGTTCGGCAGTCATCTCTGATGAGCGGGCCTGTGCAGCGGCAGGTGGAGCGGGGCCCGCGCATCTGTCAAGGAGGAACACGTGAGTTCTGTGACCGCGTCTGGCCGGTCCTCCGGCAAGACGATCATCGCGATCGTCCTGGTGGTCATCGCCGTCCTGGCGATCGTCGCCGGCATCATCTACTTCATCGAGCCAGCGCATTCCCTGCCTAGCATCCTCGGCAAGATCACCCACCCGCCGGCCTCGGCGGCCCGGGCCAACGCGAGCCGTTCCCTGCGCGGCGCCGGCGCCATGGTGGTCGCCGTGATCGCCCTCGTCGCCGCGTTCTTCGTCAACCGCAGCAACAAGCCCGCCGACGACGGCAGCCGGGACCCCGTGGACGCCTCCAGCCGCAACTGACCCGCCAAGCCCGGACGGGCTTGCCGTGCACCAAAATGATCCCCTGGCACCGTGTGCCAGGGGATCATGACTGTCCGCACGCTACGCCTCTAGGATCGGCACATGCCCCTCACCGACCGGCTAGGCGCCAGTGTGCAGCCTGCTGGCACATCGTTCCCCGACCGGCTCATGATCTGGCTGCACGTGGCCTTCGTGATCTTCACCATCGGCCCGGTCACCATCGCGATCCTGTCCAGCCCCCGCTACATCAGAACGCGCAACGTCGCGGTGCTCCGCCACATGCTGCGGACGACAAGGATCTTCGGCACGGCGTCGCTGGGCGTGCTGGCCTTCGGGCTCGCCGCCGCGCAGGCGCTGCACAAGCTGAACTCCACCTGGATCACCGCGGCCATGACGCTGTTCGTGGTCTCCCTGGTCCTGCTCGTGCTCATCATGCGCGATCAGCGGCGGGCCGTGGTCGCGCTGGAAACGGCGAGCGAGCACGAGGCGCTGGCCACCGCGAACTCCGCACCGTCCGGCGACGGCCGGGATGACCGGAACGGTCATGACGACGCGCCGGACGCCCAGGCCATCGCGGTCGCGGCCAGGGGCCCCGCCGCGTCGGTGGAGCGGGGCCGCATCGCCTCGATGGCCGGCATCGTCACCCTCATCTGGCTGGTCATCCTGGTCCTCATGGTCTGGAATTCCTGACCAGCCGACGCCTCGGGGAGCCACTCCTCCCCAGTCAGCGGGGCCTAAGGCCCCGTGACGAAGGAACGGGGCCTTAGGCCACCGGGGGGTTCCAGGGGGGTCGCTCCCCCAGATCAGCTCAGCGCGTGCCGAAGATCTTCCAATAGGTCATCGGCGGACTCGATGCCGACCGACAGGCGGACGAGGTCGGCCGGCACCTCCAGCGGGGACCCGGCCGCCGAGGCGTGTGTCATCCGGCCCGGGTGCTCGATCAGCGACTCGACCCCGCCCAGCGACTCGCCGAGGATGAACAGCCTGGTCCGCCCGCAGACCGCGACCGCCGCCTCCTCGCCAGCGCGCACCCGGAACGACACCATCCCGCCGAACCCGCGCATCTGCTTGGCCGCGATCTCGTGACCCGGGTGACCGGGCAGCCCTGGGTAGAGCACCCCGGAAACCGCTGGATGCGCGAGGAGCATGTCCGCCACCCGCGAGGCGTTCAGACTGTGCCTGTCCATCCGGACCGCGAGCGTCCTGATGCCGCGCAACGTGAGCCAGGCGTCGAACGGCCCGGCGACCGCGCCGGTCGCGTTCTGCGTGAACGCCAGCCGCTCGCCAAGCTCGGGGTCGGCCACCACCAGCGCGCCGCCGATCACGTCGGAATGGCCGCCGAGGTACTTGGTGGTCGAGTGCACCACCGCGTCGGCGCCGAGCGCCAGCGGGTTCTGCAGGTACGGCGAAGCGAAGGTGTTGTCCACCACCAGCAGCGCACCGGCGTCCGCGCACAGCGCCGCCAGCACGGTGATGTCCACGATCGACAGCAGCGGGTTGGTGGGCGTCTCCACCCACACCACGCGGGCCGGCCGCTGCTCCAGGGCATGCTTGACGGCCTGCATGTCGGTGACCGGCACCGGCTGGTAACTCACCTGCCAGGGCGCGAGGACCTTGTCGAAGAGCCGGTAGGTGCCGCCGTAGGCGTCCTGCGGGATGAGCACGTGATCGCCGGGGCGGCAGATGGTGCGCAGCAGGCAGTCCTCGGCCGCCATGCCGGAGGCGAAGGCGAGCGCCCGGGTGCCGCCTTCCAGCGCGGCCAGGCATTCCTCAAGCGCGGTCCTGGTCGGGTTCGCGGTCCTGGAGTACTCGTAACCGGCCCGCAGGCCGCCCACCCCGTCCTGGGCGTAGGTGGAGACCTGGTAGATCGGCGGGACCACGGCCCCGGTCGCCGGGTCGGGATCCTGCCCCGCGTGGATCGCCAGCGTCTCGAAACCGCCGGGACGCAACCCGCCGGTACCGCTCATCCCGTGGCCGCTGCCGGCGCCGCCCCGGCCGGGCCCGCTCATGCCGCACCGCCGGCCAGGAACGCGAGGACGTCCTGCGGGGTGATCATGCCGGCCGGCCGGCCGTCCACCAGGACCACGGCCGCCCCGGCCTTCTCCAGCGCCCCGACGGCCCTGCTGACCTGCTCGCCGGAACCGACCATGGGCAGCGGCGCGGACATGTGCTCGCCGACCGGGTCCTGCGGCCGGGCCCGGCCGGAGACCAGCGCATCGAGCAGGTCCCGTTCCACCACCGAGCCGAGCACCTCGGCCACCATCACCGGCGGCTCCTCCTTCATCACCGGAAGCTGGGACACGTTGTACTCGCGGAGGATGGCGATCGCAGCGGCGACCGTCTCGTCCGGGTGGGCGTGCACGAAGACCGGCAGCCCTTCCTGCTTGCGGGCGAGCACGTCGGCGACCTTGGGCTCGGCCGTCTGCTCGGTGAGGAAACCGTAGTCGGCCATCCAGTCGTCGTTGAAGATCTTTGACAGGTAGCCACGGCCGCCGTCGGGCAGCAGCACCACGATCACGTCCCCGGGCCTGGCGCCGGCCGCGACGCGGAGCGCGGCGACCACGGCCAGCCCGCAGGAGCCGCCGGTGAGCAGCCCTTCCTCGCGGGCGAGCCGCCGGGTCATGAGGAACGAGTCGGCGTCGCTGACCGCGATCACCTCGTCGCAGATCTCCCGGTCGAACGTCTGCGGCCAGATGTCCTCGCCCACGCCCTCCACCAGGTACGGGCGCCCGGTGCCGCCGGAGTACACCGAGCCCTCGGGGTCGGCGCCGATCACTTTGACCCGGCCGCCGGAGATCTCCTTGAGGTACCGCCCGGCACCGCTGATCGTGCCGCCGGTGCCGATCCCGGCCACGAAGTGGGTCACCGTCCCGTCGGTCTGCGCCCAGACCTCCGGGCCGGTGGAGTGGTAGTGCGAATCCGGGTTGTTCTGGTTGGCGTACTGGTCCGGCTTCCACCCGCCGGACGTCTGGCTGGCGAGCCTGGTGGACACCGAGTAGTAGGACTCCGGGTGGTCGGGCGGCACCGCCCCGGGGCACACCACGACCTCGGCCCCGTACGCGCGGAGCACGCTGATCTTGTCCTGGCCGACCTTGTCCGGGCACACGAACACGCAGCGGTAGCCCTTCTCGGCCGCCACGATGGCCAGCCCCACGCCGGTGTTCCCCGAGGTCGGCTCGATGATCGTGCCGCCCGGGCGGAGTTCGCCAGAAGCCTCGGCCGCCGCCACCATGCGCAGCGCGATCCGGTCCTTCACCGAGCCGCCGGGGTTGAAGTACTCCACCTTGGCAAGCACGTCCGGACCGCCCGCGCCCAGCTCCTGGGTGACCCGGTGCAGCCGGACCAGCGGCGTGTTCCCGACAAGCTCGATCAGCGAGTCGTGGACCTGCATCACCAGTTACCTCCCCTGCGACACCGGTCCCGGGACGCCGCTGTCCCCGCCAGTCCCGCTGCTCAGACGCTATCCCACGGCGGGAGTGCCCCGGCCCTGTTCCGGCGCTCACGAGGGATGCCACGCTACCCGAGCGATGATCATGAAGTAGCGGGGAACAATTTGCCAGTGCGGGGGGCTGACGTAAGCTACTGACCAGTAGCCCGAGCCAATCCGAGGGAGCAGCCATGCCCGAGGCAGTGATCGTCGCAACCGCCAGGTCCCCCATCGGCAGGGCGTTCAAGGGAACCCTCACCACCATCCGGCCGGACGACGCGGTCCGCCAGATGGCCGCCACGGTGCTGGCCAAGGTCCCCCAGCTCGACCCCGCCGACATCGCCGACTTCATGCTCGGCTGCGGGCTGCCCGGCGGCGAGCAGGGCTTCAACATGGCCCGGGTGGTGGCCATCATGCTGGGCTACGACCACCTGCCGGGCACCACGGTCACCAGGTACTGCTCATCCTCGCTGCAGACCACCCGGATGGCCTTCCACGCCATCAAGGCGGGCGAGGGAGACGTGTTCCTGTCGGGCGGCGTCGAGTGCGTGAGCAGGTACGCCAAGGGCAGCAGCGACAGCTGGCCGGACACGCAGAACCCGGTGTTCGAGGCGGCCAAGGAGCGGACCGAGGCGCGGTCCGGGGAGGGCGCGCCCAAGTGGCATGACCCGCGCGAGGACGGCGCCGTGCCTGACATTTACATCGCCATGGGGCAGACCGCGGAGAACGTGGCCCAGTTGCGCGGCATCACCCGTCAGGCCCAGGACGAGTTCGGCGTCCGGTCGCAGAACCTGGCGGAGAAGGCACTGGCGAACGGCTTCTGGCAGCGTGACATCACGCCGCTCACCCTGCCGGACGGCACGGTGGTCGCCGCCGACGACGGGCCACGGGCCGGGACCACGCTGGAGAGGGTGGCGGGCCTGCAGCCGGTGTTCCGCCCGGACGGCACCGTCACCGCGGGCAACTGCTGCCCGCTGAACGACGGCGCCGCGGCGGTGGTGGTCATGAGCGACCGCAAGGCGGCCGACCTCGGCGTCACCCCGCTGGCGCGGATCGTGGCCACCGGTGTGTCCGGGCTGTCACCGGAGATCATGGGGCTCGGCCCGGTCGAGGCGTCCAGGCAGGCGCTGGCCCGGGCGGGCATGACCATCGACGACATCGACCTGGTCGAGATCAATGAGGCGTTCGCCGCCCAGGTGATCCCGTCCTACCAGGAGCTGGGCATCGACATCGACAAGCTGAACGTCAACGGCGGGGCGATCGCGGTCGGGCACCCGTTCGGCATGACCGGGGCGCGGATCACCTCGACGCTGCTGAACAGCCTCCAGTTCCACGACAAGACGTTCGGCCTGGAGACGATGTGCGTGGGCGGCGGCCAGGGCATGGCCATGATCTTCGAGCGGCTGTCCTGATCCCGGCGCCCCTCTCGCCGGCATCTCCTACCCGGCCGGCTCCTGACCCCGTTCGGGCCGAAGGAACCGGGGTGCCCGGCGGTTTGCCGGGCACCCCGGTAACCGCGGGGTAAACAGCGGGTTCCCCCAGCAATTACTCCAGGCCACCGCGAGGCGGGCGGCCGGATCCCGGGAGTCTGCTCCACGTTTACTCGAAGTCGGCTCTGGGGGGTTGCCAGGAGCGCGGCCGTGATGCAGGCTCAACAAAAGCAGGAGTCCCGCCCTCTGGAGGTGCCAGTTGACTCTGAACCGCTCCCCGGAAACGCATAGGAACCTGATCGCGCGCATCCCGTCCGTCACCGGACGAGCCCTCCCGGAGTGGTTCGCAAGCCTAGAATCCGGCCCCGCCTTCCTGCGCTGCGAAGAGCGCGCGCACTGGCTGGCCGACGAGCACGGGCTGACTCACGGCTACGCCAGCGCCATCGTGCACGAGTACGAGCTGCGCAGGCGCACCCGCCTCAACAGCGCCTGACGTGGACACCGGGCGGGCCGCCGACTTTCTGCGCGCCCATCACCGGGCGGTCCTGGCCACCTCGCGGTCCGACGGCCGGCCGCAGTTGTCGCCCATCACGTGCACGGTGGACGATGAGGGCCGGGTGCTGATCAGTACCCGGGAGACGGCGCTCAAGACGAAGAACCTGCGGCAGCGCCCGCGGGCTTCGCTGTGCGTGTTCACCGACGGCTTCTTCGGCGAATGGGTCCAGGTCGAGGGGGACGCGGAGATCATCTCCCTGCCCGATGCCATGGACCTGCTCGTCGACTATTACCGGCGCATCTCCGGCGAGCACCCGGACTGGGACGACTACCGGGCGGCCATGGTCCGCGATCAGCGGGTCATCGTGCGGGTCACCATCACCCGCGCGGGCCCGGATGTGAGCGGCTGAGCGCGCTACCGCGCGTATCTTTAAGCCGCTCGCAAGGTACTTGTCACCGGCGATCCCGTTGCGCGCGGAACAAGAGTGCCAGGTGCTCTTATTGTCCGTTCAGTCAACCCGCGTGTATCTACCGCCGGGCAGATCAAGAAGAACATCCGGCCCGTTCTGCTGTGATCCCGGGCACCTGTTCGGCCATCATGATCCGCTCGCTTGTTCGGAATGGAGATCAACGGCCGGGATGCCGGAATGGTGACGTGGGCGCCCACCTGGGGGCGGCGGCGTGCGCCCGGCACGGCCCCCTCGGCGATGCTGCCTGCGCACCAACCACGCGGCGGTGCCGAAGGCCTGGGGGGTCGTTGCTGGCTGCGAGGGGCGTGCCCCCGGTCGGAGTCGAACCGACACTGGGGACCCTTTTAGGGGGCCGGCCTCTTCCCTTGGGCTACGGGGGCTGGGTCATGATACCCCGGCCAGTCCGAACCATTCTTGCTCAAGCGAATAGGGGGAGAAAAACTCGCCCGGGTGCACATATTCAATTCGCGCACTCCGACCCTTGAATGCGAAGCGTTACCAATTTGCCTTGTTTTCGGAAGAATTGCGCACACAGCGTAGCCACGGGCGCGCACCCTGCGTGTGGCCCTTGTGCGCGAGACAGCACACACGCCCGCGGGGCACGGGACCGGAGCCGGCACGGGACCGGAGCCGGCACGCTACTTTCCACCAGGCGGGGCACCGCCGGCTCCGGCCGCCTGGCACGCACGGCCGAACACCGCGTCGAGCATCGCTGGCGTGACGCGCCCGGTGAAGGTGTTCTGCTGGCTCGGGTGATAGCAACCAAGCAGCAGGACCTCGCCGCGTCCCGGGCCGCCGCCCAGGGCCGGCCCGGCGACCTCGGCGCGCCCGGCGGGCGCGGCTCGACCACCTGGCCCGGCGGGCGCGGCTCGACCACCTGGCCCGGCAGGCGCGGCGAGGGTCACCTCGCTGCCGTGGCCGAACTTCGGCCGCGGCCGGGGCGGCGCGAATCCCGCCGACCGCAGCATCGGCCATGCCGCCTGCCAGGCAAAACCGCCCAGGCACACGATGACCCTGACGGTGGGCGCGACCAGCGTGAACTCCGCGGCCAGCCAGGGCGCACAGGTGTCCCGTTCGGTTACCGAGGGCTTGTTGTCCGGAGGCGCGCACCGGACCGCCGCGACCATCCTGGCCCCGATCAGCCGCTGGCCGTCCCCGGCCGAAGTCGAAGTGGGCAGCGCGGCCAGCCCGCAGCGGTACAGCGCGGCGAAGAGAACATCGCCGCTGCGGTCGCCGGTGAAGATCCGCCCGGTCCGGTTGCCTCCGTGCGCCGCAGGGGCGAGCCCGAGGATGAGCACCCGGGCATGCTCATCGCCCCAGCCGGGAATCGGCCGGCCCCAGTACCGCTGGGTGCGCGACGACGCGCGTTTGGCCGCCGCTACCAGCTCGCGCCATTCGACCAGCCGGGGGCAGGCGCGGCACACGGACTGCCGTGCCATCAACTCGCCCAGGCTCCCGGCCGCCTCGGCCTCAGCGGCCAGCGCGCGGACCTGTGCGGCGTCGGCGGCCACCGGAGTGGCGGGCGTAGCCGGATCCTCCGGCCAGCCGCTGCCCGGCGGCACCGGCAGCCCCAGCGCCGCCGGTGTCCCTGGCGGCCCCGGCGTCACCGGCCCGCACCTGCGGCCAGGGACCAGGCCAGGCCGTCGAGAATGTCGTGCTCGCTGACCAGCACCTCGCCGAACCCGAACCGCTCCATGATCCGCGTCAGCACGAGTGCGCCGCCGCCGATCACGTCCACCCGGCCCGGATGCATCACCGCCAGCCGCTGCCGTTCCGCCCGGGTCTGTGCCAGCAGGCTCGTGGTCACCTCGCGCACCGCCGCCGCGCTGAGCCGGGAATGGTGGATCCGGTCGGCCTGGTAGCTGTCCAGCCCGAGCACCAGCGCGGCCACCGTGGTCACCGAACCGGCCAGGCCGACCAGGGTGCGCGCGGCGGTCACCGGGATCTTGCCCGCGACCACGTCGAGCGCGGCATCGATGTCGGCGCGGGCCGCCGCGATCTCGCTATCGCCTGGCGGGTCGTGCCGCAGGTGCCGCTCGGTCATCCGGACGCAGCCGATATTGACGCTCACCGCCGCGGTCACCGCGCCCGGGCCACCGAGCACGAACTCGGTCGAGCCACCGCCGATGTCGGCGACCAGGTACGGGGCGGCCACCTGCCCGGTCAGCTCCTCGGTCGCCCCGGTGAACGACAGCCGTGCCTCGTCCTCGCCGCTGAGCACCTCGGGCTCGATCCCGAGGATGTCGCGCACCCCGGCCACGAACTCGCCGGCATTGGCCGCATCCCGAGTCGCGCTGGTGGCCACCATGCGCACGGCCGACGCCGACGCTTCGGCGATGATCCGCTGGTAGGACCGAAGCACCCGGAGGGTCCGGGCCAAGGGCTCGGCGCCGAGCCGCCCGGTGGCATCCACGCCCTGGCCGAGCCGCACGATCTCGAGCCGCCGGTCCACATCGGCCAGCCGGCCCGCGGCACGGTCCACATCGGCCACCAGCAGCCGCACCGAGTTCGTGCCGCAGTCGATCGCCGCCACCCGGACGACGCCCGCGCCGGTCACCCGGCCCCGCCGTTCACCGGGGCCCGCCGTTCACCGGGGCCCGCCGCTCACCCGGGGCTCCGCGTTCACCGGGGTTCCGCGTTCACCGGGGCTCTCCGCCATTCACCAAGGGTTCCCCGCCTCCCGCAGCGGCCGCGGGACGGACGCAGGGGCCTGCCTCCCACCACGGCCCGGCCTGCGCCGCGGCCTCCCGGCCCAGCGGGTTCGACCCTGGCACCGCCAGTTCGTGCGCGGCCAGCGCGTGCAGGCACTTCACCCGGGCGGGCATGCCGCCCGCGCTCTGCGTGCCGGCCGGCAGCGGCTCCACGCCCGCGGCCCGCGCCGCCTCGTCACGCCGGGCCAGGTAGTCGCGGTGCGCGGCCTGATACGCCGCGCGCAGTTCCGGGTCGGCGGCCAGCCGCTGCTGCATCCGCTGCATGACGCCCGCGGCTTCGAGCCTGGCCACCGCCGCGGCCGCCCGTGGGCAGGTCAGGTAGTACAGGGTGGGAAACGGTGAGCCGTCGGCCAGGCGGGGAGCGGTCTCTACCACGTCGGGCAGCCCGCACGGGCAGCGGTGCGCCACGCGCCGCAGCCCTCGTGGTGGCCGGCCAAGCTGCAGCGCGACCACCTCGGCGTCGGCGGTCACCGGGCGCTGCCCCGGTTCGCCTGCTGCACCGACTGCCACAGCCGCTCGTACCAGGGCGTGAGGCTGGCCGCGGCGGACGCCGTGCCGCGATGGGCCGTGTGTCCGCCGATGACGACGTAGCAGGTCTGGCCGCGCAGGCACATGTGCAGCTTGTTCCTGGCCAGCTGTTCGACGTAGGCGGGATCGGCCAGCCGTTGCTGCTGGTGCTGGAGCGCCTGCAACTGGCCGTCGAGCATCTGCCGTTCGGCCTGCAGTTGGTCGATCTGCCGGCGCTGGGCGATGTACTCGCGCACCGGGTAGGCGAGGCTGAGCGCGATCGCGCAGATCACCACGGCGAGTACCGCGGCCCGGCTGGTGAGCCTGACCCGGTCCCCGCCCGGCGGGCGGCCCAGCGTGGGGATCACGGGCCGGCGGGCGTCCTGGGGAAGGCCGCGTGGCCGGCGAAGGCGGCGGCGTCATCGAGGAGTTCCTCGATCCGCAGGAGCTGGTTGTACTTGGCGACGCGTTCCGACCGCGCCGGGGCCCCGGTCTTCAGCTGCCCGCAGTTGGTGGCGACCGCGAGGTCGGCGATGGTGGTGTCCTCGGTCTCGCCCGACCGGTGACTGATCATGCAGGCGAACCCGCTGCGGTGCGCGAGCGAGACCGCGTCCAGCGTCTCGGTGATCGTGCCGATCTGGTTGACCTTGACCAACAGGGCGTTCGCACTGCGCTCGGCGATCCCGCGGCGGAGCCGTTCCGGGTTGGTGACGAACAGGTCGTCGCCGACGACCTGCACCTTGCCGCCCAGGGCCGCGGTGAGCGCCTGCCAGCCCGCCCAGTCATCCTCGGCCAGCGGGTCCTCCAGGGACACGATCGGGTAGGCGCCCAGCCATTCGGCGTACAGCTCCAGCATCTCCGCCGACGAACGCGAGCCGCCCTCGAACCGGTAGCCGCCGTCGGAGTAGAACTCGGTGGCGGCCGCGTCGATCGCGAGGGCGATGTCGCGGCCGGGCCGGAAGCCCGCCTTGCCGATCGCCTCGACGAGCAGATCGAGGGCGGCGCGGTTGTGCGCCAGATCGGGCGCGAACCCGCCCTCGTCACCGACCCCGGTGGACAGCCCGTGCTGGTTGAGCACCGCCTTGAGGGCATGGTAGGTCTCTGCGCCCCAGCGGAGCGCTTCGCCGAAGGTGCCCGCGCCGACCGGCGCGATCATGAACTCCTGGATGTCGACGCTGTTGTCGGCGTGCGCACCGCCGTTCAGCACGTTCATCATCGGCACCGGCAGGACGTGCGCGTTCGGCCCGCCGAGGTAGCGGAACAGCGGCAGCCCCGCGGACTCGGCGGCGGCCTTGGCGACGGCCATGCTGACGGCCGTGATGGCGTTGGCGCCGAGCCGTGACTTGTCCGGCGTGCCGTCCAGGTCGATCATCGCCTGATCAATGAGCCGCTGGTCGTCCGCGTCATAGCCGAGCAGGTCAGGCTCGATCTCCTCGGTGACGGACATGACGGCCTTGGTGACCCCCTTGCCGCCGAAGGCATCGCCGCCGTCCCGCAGCTCGACCGCTTCGAACGCGCCCGTGGAAGCGCCGCTCGGCGCGGCGGCCCGGGCCTGCGTCCCGTCGTCGAGCAGTACCTCGGTCTCGATCGTCGGATTGCCCCGCGAGTCCAGGATCTGCCTGGCGTGGATGGCATCGATGGTGGCCAAGGCGGCACTCCCGGGTAACTCGGCGCGGTGTTGATGGCGAGGTGTCGGTATTGGAGCCTAGCCGAGCGGGCGCGGTCCATCGCAGCGGCCACGCCGCCGCGCGTTCGCGCCCAGGCCGCCCGGCCCCGTCACAGCACGGCCCGCAGCGCGGCACACCACAGCACGGCCCGCACCACGGCCCGCAGCGCGGCGCGCCACAGCACGGCCCGCACCACGGCCCGCAGCGCGGCATGCAACAGCGCGGCCCGCGACGCCGCGTGCGTCAGGCGGGGTCGCGGCTCTGTTCCTCCGCCCACCGCCGGACCCGCTCCCGGTAGCTCCGCGCCGCGGCGCGCAGTTCCAGTTCCGGGTCGACCCCGGCCGCACGTGCCCGGGCCACGAGAGCGAACAGTGCCGCGCCGATCTCGCTGACCCCGTCATCACCGGCCCCGTTATCACCGGCCCCGTTATCACCGGCACCGCTCTCACCGGCGCCGCTCTCACCGGCGCCGCTCTCACCGGCGCCGTCCGGGCCCTGGCCGTCGACACCGGCCCGGCCGTCGACGGCGGCGGTCCCGGCGGCCAGGTCGGTGAGCTCCGCCGGGACGCCTGCCCGCTCCGCCCGCCGCTGCAACTGGGCCGCGAGGGAAAGCGCGGGCTGCCCGAACGGCACCGAGCCCAGGGCCGCGGGCAGCGCGCCGCCCCGGCCGCCACGTTCCGCGGCCTTGATCGCATCCCAGTTGCGCTTGACGTCCTCGGCACCGGACACCTGCACGTCGCCGAACACGTGCGGGTGCCTGCGGATCAGTTTCTCCACGATCCCGTCGGCCACGTCGTCGATGGTGAACCCGGTGCCGTCGGTGCGCTCCGCCGCGACCCGGGCGTGGAACACGACCTGGAGCAGGACATCGCCGAGTTCGTCGCGGAGCGCCGCGGGCTCGCCGCCCTCGAGGGCCTCCAGCGCCTCGTAACACTCCTCAAGCAGGTACGGGGCGAGGGACTCATGCGTCTGCTTGGCGTCCCAGGGGCAGCCCACGCGCAGCGTGTCCATCACCTCGACCAGCCGCAACAAGGCAGCGCCCGGCACCTCGGTGCCAGCGCCCGGCTGCCCGGCGCCTGGCATCGGGCTCTCGGTCACCCGGTCCCCGTGCATCCCCGCCACTCCTTCGTCCGCCGATCGTCAGCAGGCGGGGGTGAGCTGGGGCTTGGTCGACGGCGCAGGCGAGGGCACGGTCGGCGCCGACAGTGGCGTCGCGGCGGGAATGACCCCGAGCGTGCCGTAGTCCATCTGGCCGAACTGCGGGTTGACCTGGATGTTCAGGCTCTTCGCGGCCACGCACTCCCGGTGGCTGAACTGCGCGCTGAGGGCCTGGATCCGGGCCTGGGTACGCGGCGGGGTGCCGCCGTTGAGCCGGATGAACTCCTCGTTCTGGATGGCCTCATACCTGCCGAGGTCCGGCAGCATGTCCGGGGCGAGGCCGTTGGCCACGGCGAGCTGGACGAACGCGGGCCCGGTGCGCCCGGTCTGCCGGGCGAGGGCGGTCAGCGCCCGCTGGCTCTCGCCGGTGGTCACCACCACGTGGTTGCGCGCGGCAAGCTCGTCACGGATCCGGAACCGCAGCAGCCACCCCAGTACCTGCTGCGGCGCCTGCGCCTGCGGGAACTGCAGCTGGATCTTCGCCTTGCCGGCCTGGTAGGCCTGCTCCAGGTTGTTCACCTGGTCGCTCAGGGTGGTCACGGTGATCCGCTGCCCGCCGGTGAGCGCGGCCGTGCCCATCCGGACCGGGCCGCAGCCGGCGAGGGCGAACGTGGCAGCCGCGGCCGCGGCTGCCACGCAGACGAAGGTGCGAGGCACGACTGCATCCCTTCTCATGTGGGCGAGACGTTCGGTGTGACCGGCCTGCTCTCGCCGAACACCGCCTCGATGAGCTGTCCGCACCAGGCGAGCAGCTCCCTGTCGCGCAGGAGCGGGGTGCCCGGTGGCACGGGCGCCCCCGGGCGGGCGCCAGGCGCGTCTCTGGGCACCGGTACGAGCATCGTACGCACCGCCGGCTTCAGCACCGTCTTCGGGTAGAGCCGTTGCGCCCGCACCTGACGGGATTCTGGCAGGTCCACCGGTGCGAACCGGATGTGCGTGCCCTGCTGGGTGATGTCGGTCAGCCCGGCCTTGCGGGCCTGGGCGCGGAGGCTGGCCACGGCGAGCAGGCCGAGCACCGGCTCGGGCAGCGGGCCGTAACGGTCGGCGAGTTCCTCGCTGACGCCCGTGATGTCCGCGGCGGAGTCGATGGCCGCGATGCGGGTGTACGCCTCGAGCCGGAGCCGTTCCCCGGGCACGTAGGAGTGCGGGATGTGCGCGTTGACCGGCAGTTCCACCCGGACCTCGGCCCGCTCGGCGGGCCCGGCGTCGCGCAACTCGCCAACCGCCTCGCCGATCATCCGTACGTAGAGGTCGAAGCCGACCCCGGCGATGTGGCCGGACTGCTCGCCGCCGAGCAGGTTGCCGGCCCCGCGGATCTCCAGGTCCTTCAGCGCCACGTACATGCCCGCGCCCATCTCGGTGTGCTGGGCGATGGTGGCCAGCCGTTCGTGCGCCGTCTCGGTGAGCGGCTTCTCCGGCGGGAACAGGAAATAGGCGTAGGCGCGCTCGCTGCCCCGGCCGACCCGGCCGCGCAACTGGTGCAGCTGGGCCAGCCCGTAGACGTCGGCGCGGTCCACGACCAGCGTGTTGGCGTTCGGGATGTCCAGGCCGGACTCGACGATCGTGGTGGCGACGAGCACGTCGTGCTTGCGGTCCAGGAACTCCAGCATGATCCGTTCGAGCATGTGCTCGTTCATCTGGCCGTGCGCGGCCACGACCCGGGCCTCCGGCACCAGCTCCGCGACCTTGGTGGCGACCTTGTTGATCGAGGAGACCCGGTTGTGCACGAAGAACACCTGGCCGTCGCGGAGCAGTTCGCGCCGGATGGCGGCGGCGATCTGCTTCTCCTCGTACGGGCCGACCATGGTCAGCACCGGGTGCCGCTCCTCGGGCGGGGTGAGGATGGTGGACATCTCCCGGATCCCGGCCACGCCCATCTCCAGGGTGCGCGGGATCGGGGTCGCCGACATGGACAGCACGTCCACCTCGGTGCGCAGCCGCTTCAGGTACTCCTTGTGCTCCACCCCGAACCGCTGCTCCTCGTCGAGGATGACCAGGCCGAGGCGGGCGAACCGGGTGTCTGGTGACAGCAGCCGGTGGGTTCCGATCACCACGTCCACCGTGCCGTCGCCCAGCCCGCGCAGCGTCTCGGCCACCTCGGCGTCGCTCTGGAACCGGCTCAGCGTCCGCACCACCACGGGGAACGGCGCGTACCGCTCGCTGAACGTGGACTGGTGCTGCTGGGCCAGCAGCGTGGTCGGCACCAGGACGGCCACCTGCTGCCCGTCCTGCACCGCCTTGAACGCGGCCCGAACCGCGATCTCGGTCTTGCCGTAACCCACGTCGCCGCAGATCAGCCGGTCCATCGGCACCGGCCGCTCCATGTCATGCTTCACCTCGTCGATCGCGGCGAGCTGGTCGGCCGTCTCGATGTAGGGGAACGCGTCCTCCAGTTCCCGCTGCCACGGGGTGTCCGCGCCGAACGAGTGCCCGGGCGAGGCCATCCGCGCGGAGTAGAGCCTGATCAGTTCCGAGGCGATCTGCCGCACCGCCTTGCGGGCGCGGCCCTTCGTCTTGGCCCAGTCGCCCCCGCCGAGCCGGTGCAGGCTGGGCATCTCGCCGCCGACGTACCGGGTGACCTGGTCGAGCTGATCGGTCGGCACGTAGAGCCGGTCGGGCGGCTGGCCCCGCTTGCCCGGCGCGTATTCGATCACCAGGTATTCCCGTACCGCCCCCTGTACGCTGCGGCTGGTCATCTCCTGATACCGGCCGACGCCGTGCTGCTCGTGCACCACGTAGTCGCCGGGGGTGAGCTGGAGCGGGTCGATGCCGCCGCGCCGCCGGCTGGGCATGCGCCGCGCGTCCCGCGGGCCGACGTGCTGGCCGACCAGGTCCGCCTCGGTGAGCACGGCCAGCCGCACCCCGTCCCAGGTGAACCCGTTCGGGATGACCGCCGTCGTGACGCTCGGCACGCCCGGCTCCGGCGGGTCGGCCAGGTCACCGAGCCGGGCGCCGAGGCCCTCACCGCGGAGCATCTCGGCGAGCCGCTGCGCCGGGCCGTGCCCCTCGGTGACCAGCACCACCCGCCAGCCGTCGCCCAGCCAGCCCCGGACGTCGTCAAGCGCCCGGCCGGTGTCGCCGCGGTAGGCAGGAGCCGGGGCCGCGCCGAGCCGCAGCGCGGTGCGGCCATCACCGCCGGAATCGCTCTCATGATTTGTGCCATACGCAGGCCCGGGGTCACCTCCGCCGGCTCCGCCATCCCTGGCTCCGGGGCTGGCCAGCCCGGTACCGGCGCCGGGGTCGGCGCTGTCGAACGGCGCGATGGTCCACCAGGGCAGCCCCAGGCCGTCGGCGGCGGCCCGCACCTGGGTGATCGACTGGAACGCGGACGCCCTGAGGTCGACCGGTGCCTGGCCGCCCGCCGCCGCGTTCACCCAGGAGGCCTCCAGGAACTCCTGGCTGGTTCGGACCAGGTCAGCGGCCCGCGCGCGGATCCGCTCGGGGTCACAGGCAAGCACCACGCCGCCGGCCGGCACGTGATCGAGCAGCAGCTCCATCCGGGGGGCGAGCACCGGCGCGAGCGCCTCCATGCCCTCGACGGAGATTCCGTCGGCCAGCTTGCCGAGCACGTCGGAGAGCCCGGGGTGGTCGGCGGCGAGGTGCTTGGCCCGGTCCCGCACGTCCGGCGTGAGCAGCAGTTCCCGGCACGGCGGCGCCCACAGGCCCTCCGGGGCCGGGCCGAGGCTGCGCTGGTCGGCGACGCGGAAGAACCGGGTCTCCTCGACGGTGTCGCCGAACAGCTCGACCCGTACCGGGTGTTCCTCGGCGGGCGGGAAGACGTCGATGATGCCGCCGCGGACCGCGACGTCGCCGCGCCGCTCCACCAGGTCGGTCCGGGTGTAGCCGATCTCGACCAGCCGGGCCACCATCTCGTCCAGGTCGCAGGTGTCGCCCTCGGCCGCCGAGACCGGTTCCACGTCGGCCAGGCCCCCCACGATCGGCTGGAGCAGGGCCCGCACCGGGGCGACGACCGCGGCGACCGCGGCGGTCCGCGAGCTGGCGGGATCGGGGTGGGCCAGCCGGCGCAGGACCGCCAGCCGCTTGCCGGAGGTATCCGAGCGAGGGGACAGCCGTTCGTGCGGCAGCGTCTCCCAGGCGGGGAAGTAGGCCACGTCCGCCGCGGGCAGCAGCGCGCCGAGCGCCCCGGTGAGTTCTTCCGCCTCCCTGGCGGTCGCGGTGACCGCGAGCAGGAACCGGCGGGCCGGCCCGGGCAGGCCGGTCAGGGCCGCGGCGAGCAGCGGGCGGAGCGCGGCCGGCGCGGTCACGTCCGCGCCATCGCCCGGGTAAGCTCCGCCAGAGCTCGCCGCGGCCTGGTCCACGACCTGGCTGAACTGGGGGTCGTCCGCGATGACGTTGAGGAGGCCGGCGAGGCTCATGATGTCCTTGAGTAGGCAGCACGAAAGGCCCGCACTGACGTCAGCGGGGGGCTGGCGGATGCGGGATACCTCCACCTTATTGCCTTCTGGGAGGCGGCAGTCCCGGTCCGCGGCAGCCGTTGCGGCTTGGAGCGGCAGAACTTTCTGTGCCTCTCTCCCACAAGTTCGCAAAAGCCTCAGGCTACGCTATGGTGCCGTGACTTCGGAGAACGGGATCCCCGGGGAGAGTTCCACAGGAGGGGGGACCGGTCCCGCCCCCAGGCGTGCCGCGGCAAGGCCGCGCGCTGGCCCTGTGAGCCAGGCGCGGTCGGGTGGCCGGTCACGGGCCGGCAAGACCGCCGCGGCCGGCCGTGGCCAGGCCGACGCGCTTGCCGGCAAACCAGACGCGCCACCGGCCCCGGCCGATGCCGACGGCCCCGCCGCGCCCCGGGCCGGCAAGTCCCGTGCCGCTGCGGGGCCGTCCACGGCCCGGGCCCGGTCCAAGACGGCGGCAGCCACCGCCCGCCCGAAGACGGCCGATCCGGGGTCGAGCACGGCGGCAACCGGCGCCGGGACGAACTCCCGGGCCCGGGCCAAGACCGCCGCACCCGGCACCGGACGAAAGCCGGCAGCCGGTGCCGCACCGGACACACCGGCCCCGAGCGCCGGGCCGGGCACGGCCGCATCCCCCGCCGAGCCGGACATCGCCCCCGCCGGGCCGGGCACGGCCGCATCCCCCGCCGGGCCGGGCACGGCCATCGCCCCCGCCGGGCCGGGCACGGCCGCATCCCCCGCCGGGCCGGGCACGGCCATCGCCCCCGCCGGGCCGGGCACGGCCGCATCCCCAGCCGGGCCGGGCACGGCCGCATCCCCCGCCGGGCCGGGCACGGCCGCATCCCCAGCCGGGCCGGGCATGGCCATCTCCCCAGCCGGGCCGGGCACGGCCGCATCCCCCGCCGGGCCGGGCACGGCGGCGGTCAAGGCGACGCCTGAGGTGGCGCCCAGCAGTGCCGAGGGTTCGCCCGTGGCACCCGCCACGCCGGGCGAGCCCGGTGGCGCTCCGTTGCCAGACGTACCCCCGGGCCCCGCTTCGGCGGGGGCGGGCAGCGCATGGCCGGCGGCGCCCAGGTCCACCGCGGCAGTCGATGCCGCCCGGGCCAGCGTTCCCTCGGAACCAGCCGCGGCCACGACGGCGCGAGCGGTGCCCCTGGCGGACGCGATCACCGAGCCCCAGCCCGTCACGCCGCCCGCTGAGCCCGAGAACGTCACGCCGCGGGGCGCACCCGCGACCGCCGCCACACGGGCGGCACCCGTGGCACCCGAGCACACCACGCCGTCCGACGAGCCCGGGGACGTTCTCCGGCACGGCGCACCCGCGACCGCCGCCGCCACGCGGACGGCACCCACCGCGGCCGGGTCCACCGCACCGCCGGACGAGCCCGAGGGCATTACGCTGCTGGACCCACCCGCCGCGACCCGGCGCCAGGCACCCCCAGTGCCTGCCCGGCCAGCGGCACCCGCGTTCGGCCCGTCGGCGGCTGACCCGGCCGCGGCCACCGGAGACGCACCGGAGGCCACCGGCTATTTCCAGCCCACGGTGGCGAGCGCGGTGCCCTACGAATTCCCCAGCACCGGCAGCGTGCGGCTGCTGCCGTCGCCGGGACGCGGGCCGGGCACCGGGCCTGGCCCGGCAGGCCCGGTATCCGCATCAGGGACCAGGGCCGGGCATACCGCGGCCGGCCGGGGCACACCGCTGCCGGGGCTGGCCCGGCCAGCGGCCGGGCCAGGAGCCAACGCGTCTCGTCCCGCAACCGGCGGTGGCGCGCACACCACTCCAGACCGCGCCGTTCCCGGCTACGCCACCCCGGACCGCGCCGCTCTGGATCGCGCCGTTCCGGACCACACGCTGCCAGGCCGCACCGACTGGGACCGCGCGGCCCCGGGCCGCGCTGCCGCAGGCTCCGCCTCCTCGGGCTCTGCTTCCCCAGGCCCCGCTTCCCAGGGCCCCGGTTCCCCGGGCCCTGCTTCCCCGGGCCCCGCTTCCCCAGGCCCTGATTCTCCGGGCGCCGCAGCCTCGGGGCCCGCTGTCACCGGCCTTACCGGCACCGGCCTTACTGGCACCGGCCTTACTGGCACCGGCCTTACTGGCACTGGCCTTACCGCCACGGAACCCGCCGCCCGGGACGGCACAGCCGGCCGGGCCGCCCCGGCTCCGGTGGTCCCGCGCCTGGCCCGCGGGGACCTGTTCGGCCGCCACACCCGGTCCTACGCCGCGGAGCACTCCGGGCAGCGGATCACGATCCTGCATGCCGGCTGCACCACGGCCGAGGACCTGGACACGGAGGCGCTGCGCGCCGCCGGGGCGCGGCTGAACGTCAGCATGATCGACGAGGGCACCGAGGTCACCCGGGCGGCCGTGGCCAAGCACCGGCGCATGGCCGAGGCGGTACTCGGCGATCTGCGCACCGTGCCGCTGTCACCGCGGGCCTACGACATCGTCCAGTGCTCCGCGCTGCTCGGCCGGATCCAGCACGCCGAACTGGTCCTCGACCGGCTGGCCGGCGCGGTCAAGCCCGGCGGGCTGCTGTTGCTGCGCATCAGGGACCGGGACAGCGCGGCGGGCTTCCTTGACCGGGTGCTGCCCGAGTGGGCGCGGCGGGTCATCTGGCGCAAGCGGCAGCCCGGCGAGCCCGGGCCGCACGCGGCCGTGTACGAGCGGATCGCGTCGGCACGCGGCGTGCATGCCTATGTCATGTCGCACGGCCTGGTGATCACGGAGCGCGGGGCGCTGGGCGGGCTGGCCGGCGGCCTGCCGCCGGGCCCGTACGGGTACCTCACCGCACAGAAGCTTGTCGCCCGCCTGTCCCGCGGCCGGCTGACCGCCGCGCACGAGGAGATGCTCTACGTCATCCGCAAGCCGGAGGACAGGTTCGCCCGGATAATCTGAGCACCCGGGCAGCGGGCCGCTGGCGGGCTGCCAGGGGGCATCTGGGCCGCCGCGCCGGCCGCGGGGGCGATGCCGGTGTCGCGCCGGCCGCGCCAGCCGCCGGGGCGGTGCCGGTGCCGCGCCGGCCGCGCCGGCCGCCGGGCATGCCGGAACCACCTGGCCCGGCTGTCACTGTCCGTGTACCCTCGGGCTTGCCTGGCGGTAGCCGGGGCCCAAGTGGCGGCCCAGCGCAGTGGGCTGGCCCCAGACGGAGGTGGATGTGACCGCTGAGGCGGCGGCCGGGCCGGCCCTGGACATCACGGGCCTTCCCTCCTGGACCCTGGACGAGGGCCAGCTCGGCGACCTCGAGCTCTTGCTGAACGGCGCGTTCGCGCCGTTGACCGGGTTCCTCGGCGCGTCCGACGTGGCACGGGTGGCCGAGCGGGGAACCCTGGACGACGGCACGCCATGGCCGGTGCCCGTCGTTCTCGACGTGCGGGAGGACGCTATCCCGGCGTCGGCGAGCAGGCTCACGCTCAACGACCCGGAGGGCACCCCGCTCGCGATCCTGGACATCACCGAACGGTCCCCCGGGCAACCGCTCGGGCAGCCCGGGCAGTCCGGGCGGCACGCGCGGCCCGACGGAACCGGTCCCGCGATGGCCAGGCTCGGCGGGCCGGTGACCAGATTCCGCGAGCCCGAGCACGGCCCGTTCCGGCAGTTGCGGCTGGCCCCGGCGCAGGTGCGGGCGGAGCTGGGTGACGGCCCGGTGCTCGCGTTCGCCACCCGGCGGCCGCTCAGCGGCCAGCAGATCGGGCAGCTACGGCACTTCGCCGGGCAGCTCAAGGCCAGGCTGCTGCTCCTGCCGCTGATCGGCGGCCCGGCCGAGGTGGTGGCGCGGCCGGAGGCGCTGGTGCGGGCGGTCGCCGCGGCCGCCAAGCACCTGCCGCCAGGGACCGTGATGGTGCCGGTTCCGCTCGCCCCCAGGGACACCACCGCGGCCCGCGAGACCGCGATCCGCGCCGTGGTCGCCGCCGCGTACGGCGCCACGCACCTGCTCATGGATGAGCGGGACGCCGACCGCGGCGGCCGGCCTGGTCACGACGGCGCGTACATCGAAACACCGATCCCGGTGATGCCCGGCGGCGAATGGGCCTACGACCGTGCCGCCGAGGTGTGGCGGCCGCTGGCGCTCATCGAGCCGGGCACCGAGCAGTCCGACCTGGCCGCGGGCGAACTGGAGGACCTGCTGGACCGTGGCGAGGACGTGCCCGCCTGGTACGCGCCGCCCGGCGTGACCGCCGAGCTGCGCCGGGCCCGACCGCCGCGGCGGGAGCGCGGCGTGGTCGTGTTCTTCACCGGGCTGTCCGGCTCCGGCAAGTCGACGATCGCGCGGGCGTTGCGTGACGCCCTGGCCGAGCGCGGCGACCGGACGGTGTCGCTGCTCGACGGCGACCTGGTCCGCCAGCTCCTGTCGGCCGGGCTCACCTTCTCCCGGGCCGACCGCGACCTGAACATCGCGCGGATCGGGTACGTGGCCACCGAGGTGGCGCGGCACGGTGGCATCGCCATCTGCGCGCCGATCGCCCCGTTCGAGGCGGCGCGGGCGCAGGTGCGCCGCATGGTCAGCGAGGTGGGCGACTTTCTGCTCATCCACGTCGCGACGCCGGTGGCGGTTTGCGAGGCGCGGGACCGCAAGGGCCTGTACGCCAAGGCGCGCGCCGGGCTCATCGACCACTTCACCGGGGTTTCCGACCCCTACGAGGAGCCGAGGAACGCCGACCTGACCATCGACACGTCCGTGATGAGCAGGCAGGAAGCGGTCCAGGCGGTGCTCGGGCTGCTCAGCACCGGCGGCTGGCTGACGGGCACCCCGGCCGGGTAACGACCGCGGGGCCCGGCCACCGGCGCGCCTAGTCGTCGTCCTCTGCCCTGGCGCCCGCGTTGAGCCTGGACCGGAACGAGCCGAGCCGCCGGCTCACCGAGCCGGCCATGGCGTCGCGCTGGCGGGACAGCAGGATGTAGCTGGCGGCCCCGCTCACCACCAGGGCCAGCCCGAGCAGCAGCAGCCCGCGGGCGCCGGCCAGGTAGATGAGGCCGGTGGCCGCGGCGAAGAGCAGGATCCGTGCGGCGGTGTAGGCGAAGGTCGCGCGCATAACGAGCCCAGCTTAGGGCAATGCACGACCTTGCCCGGGCATACCATCCGGACCTCACGCCGGTGCCTGACCGGACCTCACGCCGGTGCCTGACCGGACCTCACGCCGGTGCCTGACCGGACCTCACCTGGGTGCCTGACCGGGCCTCGCCGCGGTGCCTCATCCGGGCGCCCGGCCGCACGGTGATCGATCATCACCCGGGGACCGGGCGCGGCAGGTCACCGGCCGCGGCGCCGGGCCGGGGCACGGGCCCCGCCGGGCCGCCGAGGATCTCGCCGAGCAGGGCGGGCACGATGTTGCCGCCGGACAGCACCGCGACCGGGGCCCGCGCGGGCGGCAGGTCGCGGCGGAACAGCCAGGCGGCCACGGCCGCCGCCCCGCCGGGCTCGGCGACCAGCCGGGCCCGGGTCGCGGTCTGCCTGACCGCCTCCCTGATCTCGTCCTCGGTCACCGTGACGATGTCATGGACAAGGGCGAGGATGTGCCGCAGGGGCAGGGCCCCGATCTGCTCCACCCGGAGGGCGTCCGCGATGGTCCGCCGGGTGTCGCTGGCCGGCCACGCGACCCGTTCGCCGCGCCGGAACGACTCCCTGGCGTCCGCCGCGAGTTCCGGCTCCACGCCGATCACCTTGGCCGCCGGGCACGCCGCGCGGACGGCCGCCGCGATTCCCGAGATCAGGCCGCCGCCGCTGACCGGGACCAGGACCAGGTCGGCCTCCGGGCAGTCGGCCGCGATCTCCAGGCCGATCGTGCCCTGGCCCGCGATCACGTCGCGGTGATCGAAGGGCGGGATGAGCGTGTACCCGTGCTGGTCGATCTGCTCCTGCGCGGCCGCGATCCGCGCTTCCAGCGTGGGCTCCACGGTGACGATCCGTGCCCCGTGCCGGGCCGCCGCGGCGACCTTGACCTCGGCGGCGTTGTCCGGCACCACCACGACCGCCGGGACGCCCAGCGCCTCGGCCGCGTACGCGACGGCCAGGCCGTGGTTCCCGCTGGAGTGCGTCACCACCCCCCGCTCACGCTGGGCCGCGGTCAGCACGCTGATCGCCGCGAACGCGCCACGCAGCTTGAATGACCCGGTCGGCTGCAGGCACTCGGGCTTCACGAGCAGGCGCGGGCAGGTATCCGGGAACGGGACGAGCGGCGTCCTGACGATCACCCCGTCGAGGCGCCGGGCCGCTGCCCTGATCTCCTCGACCGTGACCAGCGCGGTCACCGGTCACCCCGGCGCGGGCCGCGGGCCGAGCGGCGCCAGCACCGTCGTTCCCGGCACAAGCCTGACATCGAAGCCCACCCTAGAACACCAGGGCGGCGGGACCCCGATACGGCCATGCGGGCCGCGCCCGGCCGGGCTGGGCACCACGGCGGCCACACCGGCCTCGCGAGGCACGGTGGGTACCCGGTTTCCACGCCGGGCGGGGATTTCCGGCGCCCGCGTCCGGAGATTCTCGCGGTCTTAGCGCCATCGTCATCCGCCACCCCGGTAAGCGGGATTGCACAAAACCGATCAGTGGTACACGCTCCGCTATCGGCGAACTCCCGATAATCACGCGGGGCACTTAATAGCGCCCTGGCACATTCCGTAATCGGGCAGAGCACATTCCGCGACACCGCATGCCCACCGCGGCACCTGTCGGCCACATCCCGCCACTTCCCGTGCACAGCCGGCGAGATCGCCGCAATCTCCGGCCGCCACGCCCGGCCTCTGCCCGCCCGCGCCAAGCCCGAAGCTGACAAGCAACACCACTGGCTCATTTTTGGGGAAAACAAGGAAGTAAACGGATGTTTTCGCGACACTGAAGACATGCTCCGAAACGGAGATAGGAGGGGAGATCGTGGATGGCAACAATGAGCGCCTTCTCACCCCGGGTGAGGTGGCAGCACTCTTCCGGGTAGACCCGAAGACGGTTACCCGGTGGGCGGCCTCTGGCCGCATCAGCAGCATCCGGACTCCCGGGGGGCACCGCAGGTTCCGTGAATCGGAAGTGCGAGCATTGCTCCGCGGCGAGTCACAAGCGACGACAGGCGGCACGTCAACGTCGTGACCAGCGCAAAGCTGGAAGCCGAGTCGATGACAACCCCCTCCAGCCAGACCAGTTCAGGCCCGTCCGCCGCGACCCGCACGCGGGCTGCGGATGGTTTCGCGTGGCCAGTGGGCGACCACCGGCAACCACAGACCGGCCGCAGGCAACCACGGATGGGCAACTGGCGAACTCAGGCGGGGGCCACGCTGACGCGAGGCACGGACGGCGGGCGTCAGGCGCCGGGGGATTCCCCCGGCGGCCTGGCGTCCCGCCCGTTCGCCAGGTAGTCCTCGAACTCGCGGCGCAGCGCCTCGTCATCCTCACGCCACCGGCGCCGTCGCCGGTCCATGTCTTCCTCCGAGATCGCCTGGCTGGCGAGCCGCGCGTACTCCGGGTCGGCCGGGCTGACCTCGACGTAGGCGTCACCCACCACCTGGCCCTCGTGGTCCATGGCGGATTCGGGAGCGAGGAGATGTCCGTTCGGCAGCCTGATGACAAACATCACGAATCACTTAGATCCCGTAGCGCACATTGAAGTACAGCATGACATCAAGCGCGGTCCTTGTGTTGCCACCCAGCATGTCAACGAGCGCGGGCCGCTGGCTGGAGGCGATGGCCGCGAACGCGTCCGCGAAGAACTCACGCCGCCCCAGCGACCCGTCCTGCCGGTGGAAGTCGCTCACCAGGCGCGGCAGGCACCGCCCGTAGAGCGCGCGGAACTCGTCGGAATCCGACTGCCACATGCCGTCGGTCCCGTCCAGGTCGTCGAGGGCATGCCCGATCTCATGGCACACCACATCCGGCGTCGCGGACGGCCGGGTGCCAATGATGATCTTCCGTTCGCCGTAGGCGCCCGCGCAGGCATCCCAGGTCGCCCGGCCCGACGGCAGCGGAACCCCGCGCAGGCGGCTCATGTCGTCCAGGTCTGGCACGCCGCCCGGGCCCACGTAGATGGCGTCGACGCCGTCGGCCAGGCGCTCGGAGACCGAGGCGGGCAGTTCGGCGAGGCGGTCGATGGCCCGCACCACCTCCGTCGGCGGCAGGGTGTCCTGTGCCCAGTCGCGGCGCAGCACCCGCTCCAGCGGGCCGCAGTCCCGGTAGCCCACCGCCACCCGGCGCGCCTCCGCGGCCTCGTACCACGACGGCCGGGCCGCACCAAGCTGGACCGCCGCGCGGGCGGCCTCGGCAGCGGCCCGGGCCTCGGCCGCGCGGGCCGCGGCGGCGGACCGGGGCGCGTCACGTACGGCCGCCCGGGCGGCGCCGACGCGGCGGCTGCCACCGCGCCCCGGTGCCTCGCCCCGTCCCGGCCTGCCGGGCCTGGGCGACCGGGCCGGGCGGACCCTGGCCTCTTGCACGGGCGAGGCGAACGGCCCGCTCCCCGGTTGCTGCGCCGGGACGGCCTCCGCGGCCGCCGGATCTGGCAGGGCCGGCTGGGCCGGGGCAGCGCGGCGATGCCGCCCTCCGGCGGACCCTGGTTTCCCGGCCGGCCTGCCCCCCGCGGCTGCCCGCGCCCGGGAACGAGCCGATCCTGGCCACCACAGCCAGCGGAGGCGGGCGAATAGCCGCTGCCGCATGTTCCTACTCCCCGCGATCGGCGTTGCCAGCCGCCAGGTTACGCCGAAATTACCGCCACCGTCACCTGTCGTTACCGACTGTCATGACTTACGGGCCGGTGTGGGCGAACGTACTAAGTCAGCCCTTTTGCCCGCGAGGTGGTGATACTGCGGTTAGGCTGCCGCCATGATGCTCCTGGGTGCGGTGTCTACGCTGGTCATCGGCTTGCTGATGGCCGCCACCCTGGGCATGCTGCTGCTGACGGGGCGGGTGTGGCGGCGGACCAGGAGGCCGCCACGGCTCCCGGGTCCCGAGGCTGATGACGCTCTGCGACGCCATCCCGCGGGCCGGGCCCGGCACGGGGCCGGGTACCCGGGGCCGGCTATCGGCCCGGAAGATGATCCGGAGTTCATCAGCACGCTGGAGTGGATGATTCGCGGGGGCGGAGCGGACGAGGATCCCTGACTTTGCCGGTGCCGGGGCGGGTCGTCGGGGCTGGCCGGGCCGGCAGCGGGACGACCCGGCCGCGGACAGGACTCCGCGGCCGGGTGACCTGCTGCCGACCCTGATTTGGTAACACGGTCCTGACGGACAGGGGCCCGGTGACCCGGGGGCGCGTGCCGTGGGGGTGGGCGGCCAGAGGTGGTTCCGGGGTGGCCGGGTCCGTGAGGTCGGCTGGATTAGCGGGGGGCGGGATGACCGGGTGGGCCGGGTCCCGGGGGGCGATGTGGGGTCGGGGTTGGGGTTAGTTGATGCCGGCGTAGGAGTGGAGGCCGGTGATCCAGATGTTGACGCCGACCAGGTTGAACAGGAGGCTGGCGAACCCGACGAGCTGGATGTAGGCGGCCTTGCGGCCCCGCCAGCCCGCGGTGGCGCGCGCGTGCAGGTAGCCGGCGTACACGACCCAGCTGATGAAGGCCCAGGTCTCCTTGGGATCCCAGCCCCAGTACCTGCCCCAGGCCTGGTCCGCCCAGATCGCCCCGGCGATGACCGCGAACGTCCAGATCGGGAACGCGAAGATCACCGTCCGGTAGGAGAGCCGGTCCAGGGCGTCGGCACCGGGAAGCCGGCCGAGCACCGCGCCGAACCCGGCGCCCGGGCTGGCCGGCTGCCGCCTGGCGTGCCGGTCGGCGATCAGGTACAGCACGGTGAACACCGCCGCGACGATGTAGGAGCCGATCGCCACGGTCATCGCGGTGACGTGGATCCAGATCCAGTACGAGTGCAGCGCGGGAACCAGCGGCCCGGCCGCCGTGTACAGCACGGTGGCGCACAGCCCGAGCGCGAGCACCACGGGCGCCATGAGGAAGAGCCCGACCGCGTAGACGCGGAACCGGAACGACAGCCCGAGGAACGCGATCACCGCCGCGCAGGTGATCGCCATGACGAACTCGTACATGTTGCCCCACGGGACCCGGTGCTCGGCCATCCCCCTGGTGAGGATGCCGAGGACCTGGGCGGCAAGGCCGATCACGGTCAGGCCGAGCGCGGCCCGGATCCAGGGGCCGGCCGGGGCACCGCCCGCGCGCCAGCGGCCCGGTGCGGCCAGCGCCGGCCCCGCCCCGGCACCGCCGCCGTGCGCGGCGGCCTGGGCCGCGGCCACGGCCTCCCCGGCGCCATCGGCCGGCCCCGGTGCACCCGGGCCTGCCTGGGCGGCGACCCCGGCGCCCACCGCGACCCTGGCCTGCTCGGCAACGGGCGCGGCCTGCGCCTGCGGCGCTGCCTTGGCCGCGCGCGGCGTGCCGCGGCGGCCGTAGGCGAAGTCACCGGCGTAGGCCAGCACGGCCAGGGCGTAGAAGAACACCGTGGCCAGCAGGAAATGGTCGCTGAGCTGGGCCAGCCCGACGTTGACAGGCACGAGCCTCACTCCTTCTCTGCTGATTGCGTGGGCACGTCAGGTGGTACGGCGTGAGCCGTACCGTGCGGACCGCGCTCCCCCGGATCCGCCAGGGCGGCCGCCAGGCCGGCCGACAGGTCGGCGAATTCGGCGCCGAACGTCTCCGACGACTCGGTCCTGGCCAGGCCGCCGAACTCGACCATGGCGCCCCCGCCGGTTCGCTCGGCGGCGCGCACGAACACGCGGCGGCGGCGGACCAGGAAGGACACCAGCAGGCCGGCCAGTGCGGCGATGGCGGCGAACAGCGCGGGAAGCTGCCCCGGGTCATAGGTGATGGCCAGGCTGATCCACTGCCGGTAGCCGGTGAAGGTGAGCGTGCCCATGCCGTTCGGCAGCGTCATCGACTGGCCCGGGGCCAGCGGCCTCGGCTTGACCGCCAGCCGGTGCAGGCCCGCGGTGTCGAGCTGGTAGACCGACTGCGCCACCCCGCCGTTCATGCCCAGGTTGCCCGCGTAGGAGACCAGGCTCACCGCGGGCCGGTACGGCGCGGGAAAGGCCGACTCCAGCTTGCCGCCCACGTCGACGGTGGTGGGCAGGAACACCCCGGCGAAGCCCAGTTGCCGCGGGCGGGCGTCCGGGACCTTGACCACGCCCTCGGAGGTCAGGCCGTTCAGCGACACCGGGATGAACGGCACCGGCCCGTTGAACACCACGTGACCGGTCCCGTCGGTGATGCGGAACACCGGTGCGTAGCCGTGCCCGATCAGGTACACCTTCACGTTGTCCACGTTCAGCGGGTGGTTCACCTGCAGGTCGTAGTGCTGCGTCGCGGCCCCCGGCACAGCCCGGTAGCTGAGGTGGGCATGGAAGGCAGCGGGCTGCCCCATGTCCGGCCCCGCACTGACATAGCGCGCGTCGAAGGTGTTGAGGGCGATGCTGAACGGCTGCAAGTCCGACGCCGAGACCAGCCGGCCCGGCCGGAACTGGTCGAGCGCGGTCACCGTATTTCCAAAAGACTGGCCAGCCACCAGCAGGCGGTCCGCCTTGTAGCCGAACAGGCCGCCCATGCCGACCGCGGCCAGCAGGGCCAGCAGCGCCAGGTGGAACAGCAGGTTGCCGGCCTCGCGCAGGTAGCCCTTTTCCGCCGAGACCCAGCCGTCCCCGGTGCGGACCCGGTACCGCTTGGCGGCCAGCAGCGCGGCCGCCTTGGCGAGCGCGGCGTCCGGGGCGAGCGGCGACCCCATCGCGGTGGCCAGGGGCAGCCGGGACAGGTTGCTCGGGGCCCGGGGCGGCTGCTGGCGCGCGGAGCCGGCCAGCCGGAACGTCCGCGGCACCACGCACCCGGCCAGGGACAGGAACAGCAGCAGGTAGATCGCCGCGAACCAGGGCGCGGCGAATACGTTGAACAGCGAGAACCTGGCCAGCCAGGGGGCCAGCGCCGGGTGCGCGGCGTAGTACTGCTGCACCGCGAGCGGGTTGATGCCCTGCTGCGGCAGCACGGAACCCGGCACGCTGCCGAGCGCCAGCAGGAACAGCAGGATCAGCGCGGTGCGCATCGAGGTGAGCTGGCGCCAGCCCCACCTGGCCCAGTCCAGTACCCCGAACGGCCCCCGCGTGCCCGGCCCGCGCCGGCCCGCCATGGGACCCGTGGCCGGTGGTTCACCGCCACCGGCCGCCTCGGCGCGCCCGGTGGCCGCCGGGACGCGTACCTCGGTCACCGGCCCGCCCCCCGCGCCGCGGCGGTCACCGGATCACCGCCGGATCGCCGCCTCATGACGTCAGCGCCTGGCTGATCAGCCCGCGCAGGCCCGGGTAGGACACCTCGCCGATGACCCGGGCGGTGATCCGGCCGTCGCGGCCGATGACCAGCGTGGTCGGGATGCCCGCGGGCGGCACGGTGTCGCGGAAGTCGAGCGCGACCTCGTCTCCGGGGTCGTTCAGGCTCGGATAGCCGATGTGGAAGCCGCGCTGGAACGCCGCGGCCGTCGCCGGGCTGTCCCTGATGTCGACGCCGAGGAACCGGACGCCGCGCGGGGTGAAGTGCTGGGCCAGCCGGGACAGGAACGGCGCCTCGGCGCGGCACGGGGTGCACCAGGATCCCCAGAAGTTCAGCACGACGACGTGCCCGTGGTACTGGGCCAGGGTGAACCTGGCGCCGGACAGCAGGGTCCCGGTGACCCGCGGCACGGCCGGGCCGGAGGTGCCGCCGTACACGGTGGTGCCCGGGTTGCCGGACACGAAGCTCTGGCCGTTGCTCCCGGCACCGCTGTTCCCGATCGCCCCGCTGTCGCACGCGCCGAGCGCGAGCGAGGCGCCCACCACGCCGGCCAGTGCCAGGACAGCCGTCCTGGCGGCGCGCCGGGCGCGCGGGCGCACCGGGACGGGCCGGGAGAGGATGCCCCCGTGGCGCGGGCATCGCGGCAGACGGGACAGAATGATCTCCTACAAGCGGTAGTGCCGCGCCCTATTGTGCCGGACCCGGCTTCCGGCCGCGACAGCGGGCCGGCTGTGCTGGCCCGGGGGGACCACCCCCGGAACCCCCCGCTGGCTCAAGGCCCCGTTCCTCCGTCACGGGGCCTTGGCCCCGCTGGCCCGGGGGACCACCCCCCGGAACCCCCCGCTGGCTCAAGGCCCCGTTCCTCCGTCACGGGGTCTTGGCCCCGCTGGCCCGGGGGACCACCCCCCGGGGCGCCGTGCGCGTCAGGCTCCGTGGTCCCCGCCGCGGTGGCCGGCGGGCTCGGCGTAGCTGATGCCGACGATCACGTCATCGCGGTAGGTGAAGCTGGTCACGCTGCCCAGGGCGCACTCGCGGCGCGCCGGGTGGTGCCACAGCCTGCGCTTCTCTGCCGACTTGCGGGCCACCCAGATGGCGAGCTGATGACTGACGCAGACCGCCTCGTGGCCGCGGGCCTCCCGGGCGGCGTCGGCCATGACGGCGTGCATCCTGGCCGCGATGCTCCGGTACGGCTCACCCCAGGACGGCCGGAACGGGTTGGCCAGGCGCGGCCAGTTGCCGGGCCGCCGCAGCGCCGGGAACCCGACGTCGAAGCGCTCCCCCTGGAAGTGGTTCCACGGCTCGATCAGCCGCTCGTCCACCCGCGCCTCCAGGCCGAACTGCGCGGCGACCGGGGCGGCGGTCTCCTGCGCCCGTTCCAGCGGCGAGGACAGCACCAGCGTGACGTCGCGGCCGGCCAGGAACGCGGCGGCGGCCTTGGCCATGTGCTCGCCCTCGGGCGAGAGGTGGAACCCGGGCAGCCGCCCGTAGAGGACCCCGCTGGGATTGCTGACCTCGCCGTGGCGGAGGAGGTGGACCACCGTCGTGTCAGGCATGGCGCGCTCAGCCTACCCGTGGCGCGGGTGACCGGGCCGCGCGCCGCCCGGCCCGGGCGGCGCGGGGGCCGCTGCCGGGGCGGGGGTCAGGCGGGGTGGGCCTGCTCCGCCGGGGCGGCCTGCGCTCCGGCACCGGAGTCGAGTCCGGGCATCACGGCGAAGCCGGTGATGCCGTAGTTGAACGGCTGCCCGACGGCCACGTTGGGCGCGGAGACCAGGCCGCGCTCGGCCATCTTCAGCGCCACGTAGTAACGGACCGCGTCCAGCTCGGACAGCCCGAACGCGCGCAGCGAGATCAGCTCGCGCATCCGCTCGTCGCTGGGCCGCATCAGCACCTTGACGTCGTTCAGCGTGATCCCGTAGATGGCCAGGAAGTCCTGCAGGCGGCCGCGGACCAGCTCGGTGATCTCGTGGATCTTCTCGTTGACCCGCTCCAGCGGGGTCACCTGGACGAGCTGGTTGATGGCCTGCTCCACCACCGGGGCCGCGTAGTTGTTCACCGCGTCCGTGGTGAGCAGGTGCCCCGAGTAGGGCATGTGGGTGACCAGCTTGACCGCGTCCTCCTTGGTCTCCACGTGCACGTAGTAGTCCACGTCGTAGACAAGCTCGGCAAGCTCACTGGACAGCGCCATGCCCTGGGCCTTGGCCACGCTCTTGGCCCGGGCGACGAACAGCGCCTCGTACTGCCACGGCGACTGCCCGCCGTAGAAGGCCTGCTGGAAGCTGCCGATCAACGGTCGCTGCGGGGTCTCCACCGGGTACTGGCCGGTCTCGTACACGTTGAGGATGGCCCCGCGTGACTTCAGCACGCAGAAGTGGTTGCTCTCCACGGTGAGCAGGCTGCCGTTCATGATGTCGTTGCCGGGATAGTGGTACATGAGCACGCCCGGGCCCATGACCTCGGTGCCGTCCTGAGTCAGCGTGCTTATTACGTTACGCACCGCCATCGGTGGTTCCCTCCCGCTCTTACCTGGGTCAACCGGGCGCTCGTGCCCCGTTATTTGCCCACATCCTGGCAGACCCGCCGCCATGGCCGGCAGAGCAGCGGGTACTCGGCCGCGTGCCGCGTTGGCTACTTACGGGCCCAATCTGGTGACTGCCCGTATTCGCCCGGGGCCTCAGCCTAGGGCAGCGGCCGCCGCCCGGGCGGCGGCGGGGAGCGCGGCGGCGATGCGGCCCAGGGCCTCGTTGTCGTGCGCGGCGGACAGGAACCACGCCTCGTACGGCGAGGGCGGCAGGTAGATCCCGCCGTCCAGCATGGCGTGGAAGAACGCCGCGTACGCGGCGCTGGACTGGCCGCGGGCGCCGTCGAAGTCCCGCACCCGCCCGGTGCGCCCGAGAAACACCGAGAACAGGTTCCCGGCCTCCTGGAGCCGGAACGGCACGCCCGCCGCGCCGAGCGCCCCGGCCGCCAGCTTGGCCACCTCGGCGGCCGCCGCGTCCACCCGGGCGTACACCTCCGGCGTGCAGGCCCGCAGCGTGGCCAGGCCAGCGGCGGTGGCCAGCGGGTTCCCGGACAGCGTGCCCGCCTGGTAGACCGGCCCGAGCGGGGCGAGCAGGTCCATGATCTCGGCCCGGCCGCCGAACGCCGCCGCGGGCAGGCCGCCGCCCATCACCTTGCCGAACGTCATCAGGTCCCCGGCCACGCCCTCCCGGCCGAACCAGCCCGACCTGCTCACCCGGAACCCGGTGAGCACCTCGTCCATGATGAGCAGGCAGCCGTGCTCGGCGCACATCTGCGCCAGCAGGTCGTTGAAGCCGGGCTCGGGCGGCACCACGCCCATGTTCGCCGGGCAGGCTTCGGTGATCAGGCAGGCGATCCGCGGCCCGTGCGCGGCGAACGCCTCGGCGACCGCGGCGGTGTCGTTGTAGGGCAGCACCACGGTGTCTGCGGCCGCGGCACCGGTCACCCCGGGTGAGTCGGGCAGGCCGAGCGTGGCTACCCCGGATCCCGCCGCCGCCAGCAGCGCGTCCACATGCCCGTGGTAACAGCCGGCGAACTTCACCACCAGCCGCCTGCCGGTGAAGCCCCGGGCCAGCCGCACCGCCGACATGGTCGCCTCGGTGCCCGAGCTGACCAGCCGGACCTTGTCCACCGGGGCCCGCGCGGCGATCTGCTCGGCAAGCTCCACCTCGCCGAGGGTGGCGGCACCGAACGAGGTGCCCCGCGCCGCCGCCGCGGTCACGGCCGCCACCACCTCGGGGTGGGCGTGGCCGAGGATCATCGGGCCCCAGGAGCAGATCAGGTCCACGTAGCGCTTGCCGTCGGTGTCGGTGAGGTAGGGCCCGTGGCCGGAGGCGATGAACACCGGGTCGCCGCCGACCGCACGGAACGCCCGGACCGGCGAGTTCACCCCGCCCGGGATGACCTCGCAGGCCCGCTGGTACAGGCCCGGGGAATCCTGGCTCAGCTCGGCACCTCCTCGCAGGCGTCGGCAAGGAACTCAAGCAGCCGCAGGCAGTCCGGCAGGGGGTACCGCCGCGGATCCCGGATCCAGTGTGCGCCGGGCCCGCGGCCGGTGCGGGACGGGGCCACCACATAGCTGTCCCGGCAGTGCCAGCGCAGCCCGGCCACCGGGGCGAAGCTGTCCGGCTCACAGTCCAGGTGGCAGGACCACCATTCGTCCTCGTCCGCGGGCGCGCCACGGGTGGTGGCAAAAAAATAGGCCCGGTGATCCGCGCTCAGCGCGACCGGGCCGGAGGCCGCCGACGTGCGGCCCATCCGCTCCAGGGCCAGCAGGCCGGCCCTGGCCGGGACGTCAAGTACGTCGAACACCCGGCCGGTGACCAGGATGATTCTCGCGTCCGGCCGGTCCCGCCACCAGCGGCTCACCTCGGCCGGGTCACTGGACGCCTCGATCTGCCAGGCCGCGGAGACCGGATGAGCCCCCGGCGCCGGGCAGCCGATCCGGTCGCAGGAGCAGGCGCGCCCGCTGCCGCGCGGCTGGCCCCGCGCGACCAGCGCGGGCACCCGGTGACGGCTGGCGTCCGCGCGCGGCACGGCCGCCCCTGGGCACACCGGCCAGCCCATCGCCGCGAACTCGACCGCGGCCGCCACCCTGCCCGCGTCGGTACGGCGCCCGCGGCGCGGCAACACTTCAACCATCGGCGGCCCCACTCCTCTTCCGCCCATTGCTATCCCCGATGATGCCGGGTGTGCGGCGGGCATGCAGCCGGCCTCGCTCAGTAAGGCGCAGAAGATACCCAACGGTGACGTCGGGGCACTCCGCTCCCGGTCCGCCCTGGCCTCGTTTGTCATGGTTGGCGCAACCAGGACATCCGGGAGCGGCGTCAGCGGAGGCGGCGGGCCATCTCGGCGGCCCAGTAGGTGAGGATGATGCCCGCCCCGGCCCGCTTGATCGCGGTCAGCGTCTCCATGATGGCCCGGTCCCGGTCGAGCCAGCCGCGCGCGGCGGCCGCCTCGGTCATCGCGAACTCGCCGCTGACCTGGTAGGCCGCCACCGGCACCGGCGCGGCCGCCGCGACCTTGGCGACGATGTCCAGATAGGGCAGGGCGGGCTTGATGATGACGATATCGGCGCCCTCGTCCACGTCGAGCATGGCCTCCCTGAGGGCATCGCCGGCGGCCGGGTCCTGCTGGTAGGACGCCCGGTCGCCGAACCGGGGGGCGCCCTCGGCGGCATCGCGGAACGGCCCGTAGAAGGACGAGGCGTACTTGACCGCGTAGGCGCAGATCGCCACGTCCGGCTCGCCGGCCTCGTCGAGGGCACGCCGGATCGCGGCCACCTGGCCGTCCATCATCCCGCTCGGGGCCACGACGTGCGCGCCCGCGCGGGCCTGCACCACCGCGGTCGCCGCGTACCGCTCCAGGGTGGCGTCGTTGTCCACGGCGCCCGAGGGGGTGAGCACCCCGCAGTGCCCGTGGTCGGTGTACTCGCACAGGCACAGGTCGGCCATGATCACGACCTCGTCGCCGACCTCGGCGGCCACGTCGCGCAGGGCCTCGGCGATGATGCCGGTGTCGTCGTCCGCGGCCGAGCCCCGGCCGTCCTTGACGGCGGGGATGCCGAACAGGATCAGCCCGCCCACCCCGGCCTCGGCCGCCTCGGCCGCCGCCTTGCGCAGGCTGTCCCTGGTGTGCTGGACCACGCCGGGCATGGAGGGCACCGGCACGGGCTCGGCGATCCCCTCCTTGACGAACATCGGCAGCACCAGGTCGCTGCCCTGGATGCTGGTGCGCGCGGCGAGGCGGCGCAGCGCGGGGGTGCGCCGGAGCCTCCGGGGCCGGACGGCGGGAAAACCAGCCACGACTACCTCCTTCAGCGCACTGCCTCGGCGCACCGCGGCCGCGGGCGCTCCGGGCCTACCGTATGCGGCGGCGGGCGCCGCGGCGGCGCTCGCTGGGCCTGCGCACCGGCTCGCCGGCGGCCAGGGCGGCGTCACGCAGCCGCGCGCCATGCTCGGCCAGCGCGTCCACCAGGGCCGTGGCCGACGGCCTGGGGGCCGTCACGTCGACCCGCAGGCCGTATTCCGCCGCGGTCTGCGCGGTCTGCGGGCCGATCACCGCCACCGCGGTCACCGCGTGCGGCTTGCCCGCGATGCCGATGAGGTTCCGCACCGTGGAGGAGGAGGTGAACAGGACGGCGTCGAAGCCACCGCCCTTGATCGCCTCCCGGATCGGCGCGGGCGGCGGCGCGGCGCGCACCGTCCGGTACGCGGTCACGTCCTCGGTCTCCCAGCCCAGATCGGTCAGCCGCGCCACCAGGGTCTCCGTGGCGATGTCCGCCCTGGGCAGCAGCACCCGGTTGATCGGGTCGAGCACGTCGTCGTAGGGCGGCCAGGCGGCCGCCAGGCCCTCGCTCGACTGCTCGCCCTCGGGCACCAGGTCGGGCTTGATGCCGAACTCGCCGAGCGCCGCGGCGGTCTGCTCGCCCACGGCGGCCACCTTGATCCCGGCGAAGGCCCGCGCGTCCAGGCCGTACTCCTCGAGCTTTTCGCGCACCGCGCGCACCGCGTTCGCCGAGGTGAAGGCGATCCACTGGAACCGGCCGGTGACCAGGCCCTTGATGGCGCGCTCCATCTGCTGCGGGGCCCGCGGCGGCTCGACCGCGATGGTCGGGACCACCTGCGGCACCGCGCCGTAGGAGCGCAGCCGCTCGGACACCGACGCGGCCTGCTCCTTGGTCCGCGGCACCAGCACCCGCCAGCCGAACAGCGGCTTGTTCTCGAACCAGGACAGGCCACGGTGGGCGGCGGACTCGCCGACCACCGCGACCGCCGGGCCGTCCTCGGTCAGCACGCTCACCCCGGCGGCCTTGAGGTCCGCCGCCACCGACGACAGCTTGGTCAGCACCGTGTGCTGGTCGGTCGTGGTGCCGTTCCAGGTGATGGCCATCGGGGTGGCGTCGGCCCAGCCGGCCGCCAGCAGCATCTTCGCCAGGTCGGCAGGCCCGGCCTCGGCACCCAGGATGACCAGGCTGCCCGCCGCCGCCTGGAACTCCGCCGACGCGCGGCTCAGCTCGGACGCGTGCACGACCCGCAGGTCGGGCGCGGCGTCGCTGGTCAGCGGCAGGCCGGCATAGGCGGCAACGGCCGTGGCGGCGGGCATCCCCGGCACGATCTCCAGCGGCACCGCGGCCTGCGCGCACGCGTCCGCCTCGGCGGTCGCCCCGCCGGACAGCAGCGGGTCCCCCGGGCACAGCCGGACCACGATCTGGCCCGCCCGGGCCGCGCTGATCAGCGCCCCGCTATCGGTACCGGCCTGGCCGGCCTCGAGCACGGTCGCCGACGACGCCACCAGGTGCGCGACCCGGCGGTTCAGGTCCGGGCTGCCGATCACGAGGCTGGCCTGGCCGAGCAGCTCGGCGGCCCGCAGGGTGAGCAGGCCGGTGTCACCGGGGCCGGTCCCGGTGAAGGCCACCAGGCCCGGCCGCGGCGCCGCGGCGCCGGCCGTCTGGCCCTGGCCCGGCAGCGCACCCGCGGCCGGGTCCTCGGTCTTCCGCATCACGGGTGTGAGGTTCACTGCGCATCGTCCCCGTCACCTAGATCACCCGGCAGCGCCGCCGGGCCTGGCGCCCGCTCACCGGGCGCTGCCATGGCGGTCGAGCCCGCCACGATCGTTCCTGCCCCCTGCCGGAGCAGTTCAGCGGCCACATCACGGCCGAGCCTCGCCGCTTGCGCGGCCGGGCCAGTCATCGACGCCCGGACCGCCACCGTCCCGTCGCCCGCCACCACGGCGGCCGTGAGCTGCAGTATGCCGGTCCCGGCGGCATAGGCGCCAAGCGGCGCGCTGCAGCCGGCCTCAAGCTCGGCGAGCACGGTGCGCTCCGCCGTCACCGCCGCCCGGCTGCCCGGGTCGTCCACCTGGGCGAGCAGGCCGGCCAGCTCGCCAGAGTCGGCGCGGCATTCCACCGCCAGGGCGCCTTGCCCCGGCGCCGGGATCATCGCGTCCGGCTCGAAGATCTCGCTGACCAGGTCGAGTTCACCGATCCTGGCCAGCCCGGCGTAAGCGAGCACCACCGCGTGCAGTTCCCCGGAGGTCACCTTCGCCAGCCGGGTCCCGGCGTTGCCGCGGACCGGCACCGGGCGGATGTCCGGGCGCATCAGCAGCAACTGGGCGGCCCGGCGCGGCGAGCCCGTGCCGATCAGCGCGCCCGGCGGCAGATCGGCCAGCTTGGCACAGTCCCTGCCGACCAGCGCGTCCCTGGGGTCCTCCCGGGCGGGCACGGCCGCGAGCAGGATGCCGGGCATCTCGGCCGTGGGCAGGTCCTTGAGCGAGTGCACGGCCAGGTCGATCTCGCCGTGCCGGAGGCTCTCCCGCAGCGCGCTGACGAACACGCCGGTGCCGCCGATGTCGGGCAGGTTGGCCCGGGTGACGTCGCCGAAGGAGGTGAGCCCGACGAGCTCGACCCGGGCGCCGGTGCGCGCGGTGATGAGCCTCGCCACCTGGCCGGACTGGGCCATCGCCATGGGGCTCTTGCGGGTGCCGAGCCGCAGCACGCTCACCTGGCCTCCTGCTCGGGCGGTGCGGCAGGCGGCGAGCCGCCTGCCACCAGTCCGGCATCGGCTCTGGTCACCGCCTCGACCGCCCCGGGATCGAGATCAAAAAGCACCCGCAGCGCTGCCTCATAGGAATCGCCGCCCGGAGAGCCGGCCAGTTCCTTGACGCGCACTGTCGGCGCATGTAGCAGCTTATCCATGACCCGGTGCATCGCCTGCGCGATCTCGGCGCGGGTGCGGTCGTCGATCTCGCCGAGCTTGCCGGCCAGCCGGGCCAGCTCCGCCTCCACCACCTCGACCGCCTTGGCCCGCAGCGCGACCACGGTGGGCGCGACCCGGGCCGCGTGCCGGGCGGACACCCGCGCGGCGAGTTCTTCCGCCACGATGGCTCGCACCGCGGCCACGTCCTCGGCGTGGGCTGCGGTCAGCGCGGCCCCGGCGTCCTGCAGCGTGTCCAGGCCGATCACGCTCACCCCGGGCAGGCCGGCGGCACCGGGGTCCACGTCGTGCGGCAGCGCGAGATCGAGGAAGACCAGCGGGCGGGACGCGCCGCCCGCGTCCGCCCGGGTGCGCAAGGCGGCGGCGACCATGCCCGCGCCGATCACCGGCCGCGCCGCCCCGGTGCACGAGATGACCAGGTCGGCCCCGGCGATGGCGGTCCCCAGGTCGGCGAGATCGGCCGTGCTGCCAGAGACTGTTGCCGCGAGGCGTTCCGCATGTTCCTTGGTGCGGTTCGCCACGACGATGCCGGCCGCGCCGAGCCGGGCCGCGGTGGCGACCGCGAGCGCGCTCATCGAGCCGGCGCCGACGACGAGCACGCGCTGCCCGCGCAGCGGCTCGGCCGGGTCGGGGGCCGCGGCCAGCCGGGCCGCGGCCAGGCCCGCGCCCACCGTCACCAGGTTGGCGCCCGCGCGGTCGATGCCGGTCTCGGCGTGGGCGCGCTTGGCCGTGCGCAGCGCGAGCGAGCCGAGGTCGTCGAGGGTGCGGCCGAGCGCCTGGTGCTTGCGCGCCAGGGCCAGGGCGCGGCGCACCTGGCCGAGGATCTGGCCCTCGCCGACCACCATGGATTCCAGGCCGCAGGTCATCGACAGCAGGTGCTGCACCGCCCGGTCCTCGTAGTGCACGTACAGGTGCGGGGTGAGCTGGGGCAGCGGGACGCCGCTGTGCCTGGCGAGCATCTCGCAGATGGCCGCCACGCCCGCGTGGAACTTGTCCACCTCGGCGTAGACCTCGACGCGGTTGCACGTGGACACGGTGAACGTGCCCGCGACATGCTCGGCGTGGAACACGTCGCGCAGCAGCTTGCCCAGCGCGTCACCGCTCACCGCGGCCCGTTCCAGCACGGCGACCGGGGCGCTGCGATGGCTGAGCCCCACCACCAGGACGCTCACGGGGCCGTCACCGGCTCCCCGGCACTGCCTGCCAGGGCGGCCAGCCCAACCCCGTTCCGGTAGTGGCGCTTCCCCGCGGGGGCTACGCGCACGTCAGACCTCCGTTGCGCGTGGAAGGCGAGGATCTGCAGTTCGATGGACAGGTCGACCTTACGCACGTCCACGCCGCCAGGCACGCTGAGAACGACGGGCGCGAAGTTGAGGATGCTGGTGACGCCCGCGGCGACCAGCCGGTCGCACACCCCCTGCGCCGCGGCGGCGGGGGTGGCGATCACGCCGATCGACACGCCGCGCTGCGCCACCACCTCCTCGATCGCGTCGCTGCTGCCGACCACCTGGCCCTCGGCGATCTCGGTGCCGACCACGGCGGCGTCGGCGTCGAGCACCGCGGCGATGCGGAAGCCGCGGGAGGCGAAGCCGCCGTAGTTGGCCAGCGCCCGGCCGAGGTTGCCCGCGCCGACGATGACCACCGGCCAGTCCTGGGTCAGGCCAAGCTCGCGGGAAACCTGGTAGACCAGGTAGTCCACGTCATAGCCGACCCCCCGGGTGCCGTAGGAGCCCAGGTGGGACAGGTCCTTGCGGAGTTTCGCCGAGTTGACGCCCGCCGCGGCCGCGAGTTCCTCGCTGGACACGGTGGCGATGCCCTGTTCCGCGCAGGTGTACAGGACCCGCAGGTACACCGGCAGCCGCGCGATCGTGGCCTCGGGGATGCCCTGGCCGCCGGGGGCTGCATTAGGGCCACGCGCCATTCGCCGGTGCTCCCAAGATCAGGCCGCGGGCACGCCAAGCTGAGCCGGAGCCCTGCCAGCCTGAGCCCGCCGCAGGACCAGTTTCACTTCACGGTACGCCCTTGTGAACGTTTGCACAAAGTCGGGGCCCGGTGGCCGCCCGCGCCAGTGCCCGGGTCAGGCCTGGCCGGTGGCGCCGGCCGCGGCCAGCGCCGCCCGCAGGCGCTGCTCGCTCACGTGCCAGAAGTCGTGCTGCACGCCGTTGATCAGGGTCACAGGGATCATCTCTCCGTAATCCCGCAGGTCATCCTCGGACCGGGTGATGTCGCGCTCCTCGAACGGCACGCCCAGGTCGGCCGCGACCCTGGCGATCACCGCGCGGGCGTCGTCGCACAGGTGGCAGCCGGGGCGGCCGAGCAGGGTGATCACCGGAGGGGGCACGCTACCGGGCATCAGCACCGCCCGCCGAGCCGGGCGGCCGCGGCGCGGCCACGGTCAGCGGGCACCGCTGCCGCGCGGCCTGACCTTGCGCGCGCGCGGCTGGCGCTGCGCCGCGAGCGGGGTGAACTTGGCGTGCCGCACGCCCAGCTCGATCACGTTGGTGGCCAGGACGTACGGTTCCCGCTCCTCCTCGAACTGCCGGATATACGGCTGCCGCTCGTGCCGGTCGAAGGCCGCCTCGTCCCGGTAGATCGCGTAGAGGATGCGCTGCATCGGCGCCGCGGGAACACCGTGCATGACGTAGACCAGGGTGTCCGGCTCCCTGGTCTTCACCTGCTCCACCACTTCCGAGGCGAGCCGCTCGAAGTCATCGGCGGTCTCGTCGAGCAGGGTGTAGATGGCGATCTGCCCGTACAGCCGCGAGGTGTCCTCGGCCGACACCGAATCCGGCAGCGGGTGGTACTGGCCCAGCGCGGGCAGCACGTCTCCGGTCTCCACGAACCCGCCGCCGTTGCTGGTACCGTTCTGGCCGCGCGGGTGTGCCGGGGGCTCGGCGACCTGGCCGTAGGCAGGCTGGCCCGGCGGCATCAGGTCGTGCGCCACGTCGCCCGTGGCCGGGCCGGCGTCGGTGATCCCGTAGCTGCCGTAGCCGGTGGCGGGGGCGTCCGGGCGGAGGCCGGTGGCGGGGGCGTCCGGGCGGAGGCCGCCGTCCCCGCCCTCCCCGCCAGGCCGGAACCATCCCCTCAGATCGGTGTCGGTGGCGTCGCGGCGGAACCCGCCGGTGTCGTCGGCGTACCAGCCACGGCCGTCGGTCTCGCCATGGAACTGGCGGAACCCGCCGGTGTCGTCGGCGTAGCCGAAGTCCCCGGTGTCCTCGCCGTGGTAGCGCATGAAGGAACCGGTGTCCTCGTCCCAGGCGTACCCGCCGGAGCGCAGCGATTCCAGCCGCACCGCGCTGGCCCGCCCGGCCGCGAACCAGGCCAGCGCGGCACCGGCCACGCAGATCGCCGCGTAGGCGGAGTTCCCCGGCAGCTTCACCCGCATCGCGTCGGTGAGCACCGAGGCGACCGAGACCACCGCCACGGCGAGGAACAGCGTCCGCCAGCCGTCGCTCTGCCGGGCCCGGACGCCCGTCACGATCAGCGCGATCACGGCGGCGAGCGCGGCCACCACGACGACGAACTTCAGCACCGCGTTCGGGATGATCTGGTAGTGCACCGAGGCGGCGGGCCAGGTCTTGCCGAAGCCCGCGTTGGTCAGCGGGTCAGTGGCCAGCACCACCGCGCAGATCACGGTCATCGCGCCGAGCACGAGCCGGGACGCGAACCTGGCCCCCATGCTCCTGCCGGTGAGCTCGGCCAGCGCCCAGGTGAGCGCGAGCGGCGCGATCAGCTGCGCGCCGAGCTGAACGGCGCGGAAGGTAGTCTGATCGAACCCGCGATAGTAGCCGCCCGCCTGCGCGCCGAGCGCCACCGTCAGCCCGGCCGTGGCGAACAGCAGCGCAACCGTGGCGATTCTGGGTGCGCGAATACACCGGCGCGCCAGGAGCCCCGCAAACACCAGGGCGGCGAGCGCGCCGACCGCCGCTGCCCCAAATGAAATAGACATCTCTTCGTATGGTACGACGTCCGCCGAGGTTAGGGCTCCGTTGCCTGACCAGCGGCGCCGCACATTCTGGCTGATCAGCCGGGCCAGGTCAGACGGGTAGCATGGAGGCCGGTATGGGGGTGCTGGGTGACCGGTCCGTGATGCCGGGCGGGGCCGCGCTGATGACGCGCGCCGGCCGGCTGGTGGCTGGTATCCGCGAGGAGGGGCAGGGTCCGCGCAGGCTGTGGGCTGGGGCGCGCTGGCTGCCCCAGCCGGGCCGCAGCGGTGCCGCGGTGGCCGGCGCGGCGTCCGCGGCCGTGGCGCAGGTCGAGCATCCGCCGCCGATCCCCGACCCGTCGGCCGGGGCGTTCTTCGACGTGGACAACACCCTCATGCGCGGCGCATCGATCTACCATTTCGCCCGCGGGCTGGCCGCCCGCAAGATGTTCGGCCCGCGGGATCTCGCGGAGATGGCGTGGAAGCAGCTCTACTTCCGGGTCCGCGGCGCGGAGAACACCGAGCACATCGACGCGGCCAGGGAGGCCGCGCTCGCGTTCGTCGCCGGGCACAAGGTCACCGACATCGTCGCGCTGTGCGAGGAGATCTACGACGAGGCCATGGCCAACCGGATCTGGGAGGGCACCAGGGAGCTGGCGCAGCGCCACCTGGAGGCGGGCCAGCGGGTCTGGCTGGTCACCGCCACCCCGGTCGAGCTGGCCAGCATTATCGCGCGGCGGCTCGGCTTCACCGGGGCACTGGGCACGGTCGCCGAGACGGCGCACGGCGAGTACACCGGGCGGCTGGTCGGCGGGCTGCTGCACGGGCCGGCCAAGGCGGCGGCGATCAAGGCGCTCGCCGTGCGGGAAGGCCTGGACCTGTCGCGCTGTGCCGCCTACAGCGACTCGGCCAACGACATTCCCATGCTCGAGCTCGTCGGCCATCCGGCCGCCGTCAACCCCGACGCGGACCTGCGCGCGCAGGCCCGCGCGCAGGGCTGGCCGGTGCACGACTTCCGGTCCGGGCGCCGGGCGACGCTGATCGCGCTGCCCGCAGCCGCCGGGGCGGGAGCGATCGCCGGCGGCATCGCGGCCGGCGTGGCCCTGCGCCGGCGCAGCCGGGGCTAGCCGAAGCCGGGGCATGCCGAAGCCGGGGCAAGCCGAAGCCGGGGCAAGCCGAACTCGCATCCACCGCTGGCCCGCAACCATCACGCAGGGGCGGGAGGGGGCGGCAGGGGCGGGAGCGATCACGGGCGGCATCGCGGCCGACGAGGCCCTGCGCCGGCGCAGCCGGGCCTAGCCGAAGCCGGGGCTAGCCGAAGCCGGGGCTAGCCGAAGCCGGGGCTAGCCAAAGCCGGGGCTAGCCAAAGGCGGGCTAGCTGAAGCCGGGGCTAGCCGCTGGCGGGCTAGCCGAAGGCGGGGCCGCGCTCGGCGAGCAGGTCGTCCAGCTTCCGCTGGATCGTGCCGCGCACCCGGCCGCTCAGGTCGGCGACCGCCGCCGGGTCCGATTCGTCGCCGGGCTGGTAGCCGTTGGTCGGCACCGGCGGGCAGAACTCGATGATCCACCGGGACGGCAGCGGCACCATCCCGACCGGGCCCAGCCACGGGAACAGCGGCGTGATCGGGAAGTACGGCAGCCGCAGCAGGTCCGCGAGCTGCTTGGCGTTGCCGATCATCGGGTAGATCTCCTCGGCCCCGACGATCGCGCAGGGGATCAGCGGGACCCCGGCCCGGATCGCCGTGGCGGCGAACCCGCCGCGGCCGAACCGGCGCAGCTGGTACCGGTCGGCGAACGGCTTGCCGATGCCCTTGAAGCCCTCGGGGAAGACGCCGACGAGCTCGCCGGCCCGCAGCAGCGCGTCCGCGTTCGCCGGTGCCGCGCGGGCGAGCCCGCCCTTGCGGGCCAGGGCGGACAGCAGCGGGATCTCATACACCAGGTCCGCGCCGAGCAGCCGCAGGTTCCGCCGCGCCGGATGCTCGTCGTGCAGCCCCGCCTGGAGCATGACCGCATCCATCGGCAGCGTGCCGGAGTGGTTGGCGACCACTAGGGCCGCGCCGTCGGCCGGCACGTGCGCCATGCCGCGGATCCGCACCCGGAACCAGCGCTGGTAGAAGAACCGCGCGACCGGCATCAGGTAGCGGGAGTTGAAGGCCGGGTCGAACCCGAATTCGTCGACCGGCCCCTCATCGGGCAGCTGGCCCTCGGCCAGGCGCAGCACGGAACCCGCGAGGTGCCGCAGGCCCTCCGCCGTGGTGGCGGTGCGGGGCGGGCGCGCCAGACTCGGGCCGGCCATCCGGCTGCCCCAGGGAACAGCCACCTGGCCGCCGGCCACCGCGTAGGCCGCGGGCGGCCAGGAACGCCGTGACCGGCCGGCCGCCCCGCCGCGGGGCCCGGCCGCATCCCGGAGGACGCCAGCCACAGCAGGCAGTCGCACCGTCCCCCCTGTCGGCGTGCTTCTCGGCCGCCGCGCACGTGGCCCGCGCGGAAAATCCCGGCCAGAAGCTGGCCCAGCGCCCACAGCCGGCCGGCCCGATGGCCGCCTGCCCGAAGGCGCCGGGTTGGTCACTTCTTGTTCCGCCGCTGTACGCGCGTCTTCCGCAGCAGCTTGCGGTGCTTCTTCTTGGCCATTCGCTTGCGGCGCTTCTTGATGACGGAGCCCACAACACCACCCTCGCTCGACGATCTTCAGACCAGCAGGCATGCCTGCGCACGCCCGACACCCGCCGGCTGGGCACACGCGCCAACGTTTTTACACGCTAACGGCCTACGTTACCGTCCCGGCCGGGCGTCCTCAGCCAGAGGTAGTGGCCGCGGGGGTGGAAACAGTACCGGCCCTGCGCGTCAGCTCGCCGCGACGAATGAATCCCTGAGGTACTGGTTCACCGCCTGCTCGGGGACACGGAAGGAGCGCCCGACCCGTATCGCCTCCAGTTCCCCGGAGTGCACCAGCCGGTAAACCGTCATCTTCGATACGCGCATGATCGAGGCGACTTCCGCCACGGTCAGGAACCTCACGTCACTCAGGGGGGTCTCATTAGCAGACATCGGTGGCCCTCTTCCACACAGTGCTGGCTACGCCTGGCCGTAAACGGCGCATCAGTCACCTCCGTCCCCAGCGTAAGTCCTGCCTGAAAAAGGGCAACCCTCCAATCAGCCTTCGTACCGTCACCCAGGACTCACACCTGCGGACCGGAACGGCGGGCAGATGAGGCGTAACGGTCAGCCGCTGCCGAGTTCGGCGCCCCGGTCCCTGGCGGCCTCGATCGCGGCGAGAAAAGCCGCCCGGACGCCATGCCGCTCCAGTTCGCGGATCGCGGAGATCGTTGTACCGCCGGGCGAGGTGACGTCCTCGCGCAGGATCACCGGATGCTCGTCCTTGTCCCGCAACATGGTGGCCGCGCCAAAGACGGCCTGCTTTACCATCTCCAGCGCGGTGGCCCGAGGTATGCCGAGCAGAATTCCCGCATCGACCATCGCCTCGACGAGGAAATACACATAGGCGGGGCCGCTGCCCGACAGCGCGGTCGCCGCGTCCTGCTGCGATTCGGGTATCCGCAGCACCTTTCCGACCGGCCGCAGCAGTTCCTCCGCCCGGCGGAGGTGCTCATCCCCGGCGAAGCGGCCGGCCGAGATGACGCTCATCGCCTCATCGACGTGGACCGGGGTGTTGGACATGACCCGGACCACCGGCACGTCGGCGCCGAGCCGCCGCTCGATCAGGGCGGTGGGGATGCCCGCGGCCACGGAGATGATCAGCCGGTCGGCCGGCACATGCGGCGCGATCTGGTCGAGCAGCGCGGTCATGTCCTGTGGCTTGACGGTGATGACCAGCGTCTCCGCGGTCTTGACGGCTTCCTCGGCGGGCAGTGCCGCCACCCCGTACGACGTGCGCAACTCGTCCGCGCGGCCGGGCCGGCGGGCCACCACCACCAAATCGGAGGGGCTGCGGCCGGCCCGCAGCAGGCCGTTGAGCAGCGCCTCGCCCATCTTGCCGGCACCCAGTATCGCGATCACGTTCCGACCCTACCGTCCGGCGGCCGGCCGGCATCCTCGCCCACGGTGGCCTCCCACGCGCCGCCGGAGTCAGGAGCGGGTGATCAGGGAACGGGCGAAGAAGGCCAGGTTGGCGGGCCGCTCGGCGAGCCGGCGGACCAGGTACCCGTACCAGTCGCTGCCGTACGGCAGGTACACCCGCATCCGGGCGCCCTCGGCGGCGAGCCGCCGCTGCTCGGCGGGCCGGATGCCGTAGAGCATCTGGTACTCGAAATCCCCCGGGCGCCGGCCGGTCAGCCGGGCCTGCGCCGCCGCGATCTCGATCAGCCGCGGGTCATGGGTGGCCAGCATGGGGTGCCCAGCGCCGTACATGAGCGCGCGCAGGCACCGCGCGTAGGAGCGGTCAATCTCGGCGCGGCCGGTGTAGGCCACCTCCTGCGGGGCGCTGTAGGCGCCCTTGCAGAGCCTCACCCGGGAACCGGGCGTGGCCAGCGCGGCGCAGTCGGCCGCGCTGCGCCGCAGCTGTGACTGGATCACGCAGCCGAGGTCGGGGAACTCGGCGCGGACCGCGCGCACGATGCGCAGCGTCGCGTCCACGTGGCTGTGGTCCTCCATGTCCACGGTCACCGTGGTGCCGGCCTCGCGGGCCGCCGCGCAGATCCGGGAGATGTTCTCGGTGGCGGTTTTCTCGCCGTGGTCGGCCAGGCCGAGGCCGACCGCGGTGGGCTTGACGGAAACCTCCGCGGCGCCCCCAGCGGTGAGCCCGGCCGCGGCGAGGCTGGCCAGCAGGGCGGTGTACTCGCCGGCGGCGGCCTCCGCCTGCCGCGCGTCGCGGGTGTCCTCGCCCAGATGGTCCAGGGTGACCAGGAGGCCCTCCTGGTGCAGCCGCCCGGCCACGGCGACTGCCTCGGCGGCCGTGTCCCCGGCCACGTAGCGGGCCACGACGCCACGGGCCACCGGCGCCGACGTGACGAGCTGACGCATCCGGCCGCTGTCGGAGGCGGCCAGCAGCACACGGCGCAGCACGGGCACTCTCCCCTGGGCTCTGGACGGCCGCCTGCGGCGGCCCCGCCTGCTGCCGGCCTACGTTACCCGGTCAGTTCCCGGGGCGGGCCAGGGCGCCGCGCCGCTTGATCGCGATGGTCACGTGCGCGCCCGCGTCGGGCGGCACGACGATCTCCTGCGCCGCGGGCACGCCGCCGGCCCGCAGCGCCGCGTCCACCGGCACCATCCGCTTGATCAGCCCCAGCCCGATCGGCCCGAGCTCGAAGTGCCGCGCCGCGGATCCGACGAACCCCACCTGCGTGTCGTCGCGGGTCACCGGGTCACCGTGCACCGGCAGCCGGTCCTCGCTGCCGTCCAGGTGCAGCAGGATCAGCCGGCGCGGCGGGTGGCCGAGGTTGTGCACCCGGGCCACCGTCTCCTGGCCGCGGTAGCAGCCCTTGCTCAGGTGCACGGCGGTCTCGATCCAGCCCACCTCGTGCGGCAGCGTCTTGTGATCGGTGTCCAGCCCGAGCCGGGGGCGGTGTGCCGCGATCCGCAGTGCCTCGTACGCCGCCAGCCCGGCCACGGCGGCGCCGCCCCGCTCGCTGGCCGCCACGATGTCCGCCAGCCGCTCCCGCGGCACCACCAGGTCCGTGCCGAACTCATCCGGCATGGCCGCTGCCGTACCGTCCGGGAGCGTGCCCGGGCGCTCGGGGCCCATGCTGGTGAGCACGGCGAAGTCGCCGGTCACGTCGGCCGGTTCCACCCGGAGCAGGAACCGCATCGAGTCAAGGAACGCCAGCAGCGGCCCCGCGGTGCCCGGCTCCACGTGCGCCCACAGCGCGGTCCCGTCGTCGGCCAGGGTGAGGTGGTGCTCGATGTGGCCCTGCGGGCTGAGCACCAGGGCCTGCGCGGCAGCGCCCGGCTCGAGGTGCTCGAGGTCCTGGGTGGTCAGGCTGTGCAGCCAGGACAGCCGGTCCGGGCCGGTGATCCGGACGACCTCCCGGTGCGAGCGGTCCACCAGGCCGGACGCGCGGGCCAGCGCGCGCTGCTCCGCGTACGGGTCCCCGTAGTGGGCGGCGACCCCGGCGTCGATTCCCTGTGCCGGGACCGCGCCGGTCCTGGCGAGCAACGGGCTCTGCATTCCCTCAGGCTATGCGGTGGGCCCGGTCTCCCTGGCAGGCGCGCCCGCCCGGCATGTCTCGCACCGGCCGAACACGGTCAGGTGGCCCACGTCGGTCTGGAAGCCGTGGTTGCGCTCCAGGGCGGACACCAGCGGGGCCACCGACTCCGGGGGTACCTGGGTGATCCGCCCGCACTCGGCGCAGACCAGGTGCACATGATCGGCCTCGGCGGCCAGGTGATACCGGGGCGCGCCGTGCCCGAGGTGGGTGTGGGTCACCAGGCCGAGCTGTTCGAGCAGTTCCAGCGCGCGGTAGATGGTGGAGATGTTCACGCCGCTGGCGGTCTGCTGTACGTCGGCCCAGATTTCCTCCGGCGTGGCGTGCTCCAGCTTGGTGACCGCCGCGAGGACGAGCTGGCGCTGCGGCGTGACGCGGTAACCACGGGCTCGCAGAGTCTTGTCCCACGCCTGCGTCATGGCCCGAGAGTAGCCCGGGTGCGGGCGCCGCGGGAGCATGGCCGCGCGCCGCGTCAGGATAACCCTCTTGCCCGCGCGGGTCACCCTGACGTAGCCTCCGGTCTACGCGGGAAAGGAGGTGGTCCAACAGCATGCATAGCAGTAGGACTCGCGAGGTGGCTGTCAGCTAGCCGCCGTCCCGCCGGGCGTGCTGGCGTGCGTGCCTCCTGGCACCGGCGCTCAGTGCGATCTTCGGCCGTCGCGGGCCAGCCCAGATGGCTGGTGCGCGTGCCATACGGCGGCGGCCGGCGAATACACGGCAGACACCGGGCCCCCGGGCTGACCGGCCTAGTCCAGCCGGTCCCCGTGGCTCAGCCTCGCATCCCGCGGAACCTCTCCGCCTGGGCACCTCCTGAGGCCCGGGCGGGCCGCGCGGGCGTGCGGGTGCCGGGCACGGGAGCCGCCCGGGGTTTCCCTTTTCTGGCATTAAGCACTCAGGCGGCGGGTAGCCGGCTCTTTCGCCGTGCCCGCGGCACACGGAAACGGACTGTCGAAATCGTACGGTGTCGGCTTAATTTATGCATTACGCTGCATTGTGGCCAGGGTAATCCAATGCATTTCCTGGTACCAAGGCAAGGTCCGGCGTAATGTCTCCCCCGGATATTCCATTCCGTCAGCCAGTGACTTCCGGCCTGGCCGGCACAGATCACACGGGGAAAGGACCTACAGACCCATGAGGAAGTTCGGCAGAGCCGCCGCCACCGCCGTCGGCAGCGCAAGCCTCCTGGCCGTGGCCGTCCTGGCCAGCGCGTTTACCACAGGCTCTGCCGCCATGGCGGCACCGGCCGCCGTGCTGGCCGGGCCGCTGGCCAAGATCAAGCCGGGCGGGCCGATGGCGCTGCCGGGGAACCGGCCGGCCGCACCGCTGGCATTTTCCGGAAAAACGGTTAATGTCGTGTCCCAGAACTGGGGCGGTTATGTGGCGCAGCGGCAAGGCGTCAGGTTCCGTTATGTCCGGGCCACCTTCTTCGTGCCTTACGTGGACTGCGCGAGCACGCCGTCCAGCTTTTCCGGGCATTGGGTCGGCCTGGACGGCGCGGGCAACGCGACCGTGGAACAGGACGGGATTCTGGCCGCCTGCCAGGGCACCAGGCCGACGTACTCCGCGTGGTTTGAAATGTTCCCGCTGCCGCCGGTCTACTCGGCCATGACAGTGTGGCCGGGCAACTCGATCGTGGCCAGCGCCTACTACGACTCCGGCACCGGCAAGTTCACCCTGAGCCTGACCGACACCACCAACGGCCAGCATTTCAGCCACACCGTGGCCTGCCCGGCACGGTCGCAGTGCCAGCGCCTCAGCGCGGAAGTGATCAGCGAGGCCCCGTCCAGCGGGACCTCGATCCTGCCGCTGACCAACTTCCGCGCGGAAAGCTTCAGCGACGTCGTGGTGACCAACTCCCACGGGGAGCGCGCCGGGATCCGCGGGCCCGGGTGGGACACCTTCGGCGTGACCACGCAGAGCATGACGGGGGCGGTGCTCGACCAGCCCACCCAGAACTTCCGCGGCAGGGCCTTCGACTGCTACTGGATGGCCGCGAGCTGACCGCGCCCCTGGCCGGCTGCGCCCGCCGGGCTGGCCCGCCCGGGCGGGCGGGCCTGGGCCGGCCGGTCAGGCCGGGGTGACCCGCTTGAGCTGGGCCGACAGGTGCGGCTGCAGCGGCTGGCCAACCGCCGCCATGTCGAAGGCGTAGGCCAGGTCCGCGCCGACCAGGCCGTACAGCCGGTGGCCCGCGCGCACCTCCTTCGCCGATTCGGTGATTGCCACCACGTCCGTGGCCATCTCGATCTTGGTGCCGCTGACCTCGCCCAGGTAGACCTCGGCGATGCCGGTCGGGTGCGCGAGCACGACCTCCAGCCTGCCCTCCGGCCGGGGCCGCCAGAACCCGCTCTCCATCGCCAGCGGCCGCCCGGGCGCACCGTCGGCGTCGAGCAGCCAGGTCCGGCTGAGGTAGATCAGGTACGGCTTGCCGTTGTGGCCGAAGGTGATCTCCTGGCCGAACTGGAAGCTCTCGATCGTCGGGTAGCCGCCGACGCCCGCGCCCTCCCACCGGCCGAGCAGGAAGCGGAGCGGCGCCAGGTCGGCGTGCGGCTCACCTGGCTCGGGCAGGTATCCCCCGGTATCAGTCACCGGGGCCCGCCTTGGCGCGCCCGGTGCCGCTGATCCGCAGCAGGCGCACAAGTACCAGCCCTGCGAAGGCGGCCGCCGCCGCGAAGGCCACCACGAGCAGTCCGCCGCTGACCATCCCTTGCATGCACCGCAGTGTACGCAGCGGCCGGGCAGGGCTGGTCCGGGGGGCGAACCCCGGACCCCCGATGGCCTGCGGCAGTGCCGGCCCGGGGGCGGACCCCGATGGTCTGCGGCCCGGGTGCTACCCCAGGCGGCTGGCACATTTCCCCGGCCCGGCCGATACCGGTTAGGGTTCGGCCATGCCCGCACGCACTCTGGTCATCAAGGTCACCGCCGGCAAGGACGAGCCCGAGCGCAGCGGCCAGGCGCTGAACGTGGCCGCCACCGCGCTGGCCAGCGGGGTGGCCGTGTCGCTGTGGCTCACCGGTGAGGCGGCCTGGTTCGCGCTGCCCGGCCGCGCGGACGAGGTGGTGCTCGACCACTCGCCCGGGTTCGGTGACCTGCTGGCGAGCGTCCTGACCGGTGGCCAGGTGACGTTGTGCACGCAGTGCGCCGCCCGGCGGAACATCACCGAGGAGGATCTCATCGACGGCGTGCGGATCGCCGGGGCGGCGACGTTCGTCGCCGAGGTGACCGCCGACGCCGCCCAGGCGCTGGTGTACTGACCGGCGGGCCCGCCGTGGTCAGGGCGCGGCCGTCACGGCCTCGAGCCGCTGGTCGCGCAGCAGCTGGGTCCACTGCTCCTCACGGTCGGCCAGCGGCGGCAGCCGCCCGGCGACCCAGGTGAGCAGCAGGTCCGCCAGGCCCGGGTTGCGGACCAGCACCGGGCCGTGCAGGTAGGTGCCGAGCACCCGGCCCACCTGCACGCCCTCGGTGCCGTCGCCGTTGCCGACCCCGCTGATCACCCTGGCCAGCGCCGACACGCCCGGCCCGCGCCGGGTGACGCCCTGGTGGTTCTCGAACCCGGTCAGCGGGGGCAGCCCGAGGGCGGGGTTCACCTCGGCCAGGATCTCCCCCACGCCGCGGTGGTCCCCCCGGCCGCTGCTGATGTCGATGATCTCCAGGCCCGGGACCGGCTGGCCTTCCTCGCCGCCGAACTCGGTGCCGATGAGCTGGTAGCCGGCGCACACCGCGAAGACCACCGCGCCCCGCTCGGCCGCCGCCCGCAGGCCGCCGTCGCTGCGCAACCGCCGGGCGGCCAGGATCTGCGGCAGGTCCTCGCCGCCGCCCAGCAGGTAGATGTCGCCCTGCCTGGGCACCGGCTGGTCCGCGTTGACCAGGACCGGCTCCACCTCGATGCCGCGCAGCCGGGCGCGGCGCTGCAGGATCAGCAGGTTGCCCCGGTCCCCGTAGGTACTCAGCAGGTCCGGGTACACCCAGACCAGCCGCAGGGTGCTGGCCCCGCGCGCGTGCGCGCCGCGCCGTCGCGGAACTTCGGCTGTCACGTTGCCCTCCGCCCTACTCGGCCCGGCCGAGCGCGACCCGGATCTGCTGGAACGCCGTGTAGTTGGCGATCACGTCCAGGCTGGTCCCCTCGACCTGGTCCACCGCCGCGTCCACCCCGTCGACCAGGTCGAAGGCCACCAGGTCGGCTTCCAGCCGGACCGCCAGGTCGAGCCTGCGCTCGCCGGAGACGAACACAGGGCGGCCCCGGAGCACCCGGTAGTCCACGTCCCACAGCCAGGAGGTGTCCTTGCCGTCCGGCACCTGGGCGTTCACGGCCAGCAGCACCGGAGTCGGCGGCGGGTCGAGCACGTCGAAGGCCTCCAGCCAGCCGGCCGGGTTCTTGGCGAGCAGCAGCCGCACCTCACAGCCGTGGCGGGCCAGGCGGGTGTACCGGCCCGCGATCGAGACCACGTCCCGCAGCCGGGGCAGGGCCTGGGCGGTCTCCACGCCGAACACCTCGGCGACCGCGAGCGCGACCACGGCGTTGGACCTGTTGGCCCGGCCGGGCAGGGCCAGGGACAGGTCGCTGAGCCGGCCGGCCGAGTCGATGACCCGGTTGCCGTCCAGCACCCACCGGGTGGACGGGCGCCGGAACGCGCACTCGCCGCAGCGCCAGCCCAGCTCATCTCGCAGCAGGTGGGATCCGCACTCCGCGCAGCACCAGGAATCCTCGTGCCAGCGCTGGCCGGCGGCCACCCAGATGACGTGCTCGGCGCCGGAGGCGGCCCACGCGATCAGCGGGTCGTCGGCGTTGGCGACGACCCAGCAGCCCGGCGCGGCGGCCAGCGCCTCGCGCCAGCGCCGCGCCACGAGCCAGATCTCCGCCGCCCGGTCCATCTGGTCCCGGCTCAGGTTCAGCAGGGTGACCACGCGCGGTTTTGTCGCCCTGATGACCGCCGGCAGGTACCGCTCGTCCACTTCCAGGACGGCCAGCGGTGCGTCGGCCGCCTTGCCGAGCGCCGCGGCGAGTCCCGCCTCCATGTTCGCGCCGAACGCGTTCGAGGCGACGTCCTGCCCGAGCGCGCCGAGCGCGGCGGTGATCAGCCGGGTCGTGGTGGTCTTCCCGTTCGTGCCGGTGACCAGCACGATCTGACGGCCGACGGACAGCAGGGCAAGCAGGTCGGGCTCCAGGCGCAGCCCGATGACACCACCGATCACCGACCCGTCGCCGCGCCCCGCCAGCCGGGACATGGTCCCGGCGGCGCCGCCCAGGGTGGTGGCCAGGCGCGCGCGCATCGGAAGCTTGCCCATGGCCGATGATGCTATCCGGGCTTTCACCGAAGTGCCGCCCGCGCGCGCTAGGCGGTCGATCGCCATTGCGATGCCGCGAACCGGCTCCGGGCGACCAGGACACAGCGGTTTCCGGCCTACTCCCCCACGAGGGCGGCTTTAGTCGCCAGCGGTCCGCTGTTCTAGCTGTGCAATGAACTGCCGGGCATCGTCGGCGTCGTCAGCTGCGCCAGGTCCGGCCTCCTGGTAGTTGTGAAGAGCGGCGCGCGCGTAGTGCAGGGCCTCGCTGATCCGGTCATCCTCCTCAAGGAGGATAGCGATGCCGTACCGGGTCTGCCCGGCGCCATAGATGTATCCCCGGGCTTCGTCATGCTGGATAGCTTGCCGGTAGTGGCGGAGCGCCTGGCTGGTGTCCCCGGATCGCCTGTAGATGTTGCCAAGCTGGTGCTCGGCGACGCCTCGGTGTTCGTGATCGTCGGCAGGGGAGAGGTCCAGGGACTGCTGATACCTGGACAGGGCGGCGTTGAGATGCTTCAGCAGCACCGACTCGGATTCGCCGGCATCGAGGGCATCGTCGACCCGCCCTAGGGCGACCTGGCCGAGTACGGCCAGGCACAGGGCCCGGCCGAGCCGGTCATTGTCGTCGCGCAGGCTGAGGCTGTGCTGCAGCCAGTTCTCGGCCTGGCCTAGATCGCTCTGCCCGGGCAACATACAGGCGTTGCCGAGACTGCCAGCCACCTGGGCCTCCCACTGGCGGTCGCCAATCCGCTGAGCCAGGCTGAAGGCTTCCTGAAACTGCGGCAGGCAGCCAGGATCGTCCTGCGCGAGGAGGATGTTCCCAAGGTTGTTGAAGGCGACGGACAGGTTGCGGATCCTGGTCCGGTCGCTTTGGGTGAGGCTGGCGACGGGCACGGCCAGCGCCGCCGCGGCCCGATCCTGGTACCGCGCGACGAGAGCGTTTTGGAGGGCGATGGCGGTGGGCCAGTCCCGCGCCCGCCAAGCCAGCCGCATGCGGTAGCTGGTGACGATGCTCCATTCGCCTTCGCGGCCGGGCAGCGGCCGATCTTCGGGGTCGGTGAAATCGGGAGCGATCGCGGTGACCAGCCGGGCCCATTCACTATCGCGTCCGGTCCGCTCATACAGGACATGCAAGCCTTGCAGGCAGGAGACCACGGCGTCCCAGATCCCGGCGGCGCGGGCCAGGTTGAGAGCCTGGCGCAGGTTTGCTTCCTCAGCCCGAAGCGCTGGCATGGCCTGGGCAGCGTGGCCCGATTCAGCTTGTTCGTAGTAATAGTTGCCGAGTGCACCGGTGGTCACGGTGTAGGCACGGGTGGCGCGTTGGGCAGCTAGCTCGCCTGGCTGGCCGTAGGTGGCGACGAACAGGGTGGTGAAGTACCAGGGAAGGGCGGGGTGGATCTGGTAGTACCCGCCGCCGAGTGGTTCTAGCAGGCCGATGCCAGCGGCCCGGTCCAGCAACGCGATGGCGGCCTCGCGGTCCAAGCCGGCCAGTTCGGGCACCGCATCCTTCCCAGCGACATCCGGGCTGCCCATGTGACGGACGACGTCGACGTCGGCGGTGTCGCGGAACAGGTGCAGCGCGGCAAGCTGGGCCCGCTCGGTCTCGGTGAACGCCGTCGCGAAGCCGTAGCTGAGGGATGCGGCCAGGGATCGGGTGCGCCCGAGCGCGGCGTCCTCCCCCGCTTCCAGTTGCGCCTCCCCCGCCTGAAGCCGGGTCACAAAGGTTTCGATGGCCTCGGCGGTGCAGAGGTTGTCATGCAGCGCCTGGCCGGCCAGGACGGTGATGGTAAGCGGGTTCCCGGCCGCGTACCGCAGCAATGGCCGCCAGTCCGCGGTGACCAGGTTGTGGCCATGGCGGGCAGCGAGCGCACCGGCCAACTGCAGACTCTCCCGCATCGGCATAGCTGGGAGGTGGACGCGGGCGGGAAGACTTCCGAGCCAGTGGCGCTCGTCGCGGCGGGAGGTGAGCAGCACCTTGCACTTGGTCTGCTGTGCCAGATCGCGGAGCAGGTCGGCAAGGTCGTTTTGTTCGGCGGCGGTCCAGTCGCTCGGGGTGCCAACCGGGAACCCGGTGACCGGCTCGACGTTGTCCCATACCCAAAGCACGGGCACCTGCTCTAGTACCTGCAACACCATGTCCCGCCGCCGGGCCGGGTCGGTGACCGCCTCCCATGGAACCCCGCTGCCCTCCAGCAGCGGGGCGAGGAAGTCTCCCGCGGTGCCTATGACCCGGTCCGCGGTCAGATGGTGCTCGAACGAGGACCACAACACCGCCCCAGGCCACTCCGGATGCCCGGGCAGGTCCAAGCCGCCGGTGGCCTGGTACCAGCGGGCGAACTCCGCCGCCGTCGATGATTTGCCAGCCCCCGCGAAGGCGTGCAGCAGCACCACCGGCTGGGTGTCGAAGGCCCGGTCGAGGGCCAGCAGTGTCTCGTCCCGGCCGAAGAACCCCGCATCCGGCGGCCGCGGCACCCCACCTGCCGCCCCGTCCTTGTCGGTCCTGGTCTCGGCGGGGGTGAGCTTGATCAGCGGGGCCGCGCGATCGGGCGGGCGCAACAGGACCAGTGGCGCGGACTCATACACGACAGGTACGGCCCAGTCCTGCAACGAGACCGGGACCGCGCCGATCTGCCGCACCGGGTCCGCGGCCAGGGCACGGCGGGCCGCGGCGGCCGCCTGGCCCAGGGATTTCCCGGCGAGCAGGTGCGCGTACAGGTCGGCTACGAACTGGGCAGCGGTGACGACGTAGACGTTGTAGCGCATCGCCACCACACCGGGCACCCCGGCGTCGGCGACCTCGGCGGCCAGCGACCCATACGCCCGGATCCGCGCATGCACATCCCCGGTCAGCGTGCTGTCCGCATCGGCCGGGCTGGTCAACGCGCCGGCAGGTGACAGCCCGGGATCGCCCTCCCCGGCAGCGGACTCGGGCGCTTCCCCAGCCGTGCCGACGGGCTGGCTGAGAGCCTCGCTGTACGCGGACCGGCAGGCGTTGAGCACCAGCACCGGCACGCCGGTGTCCGCCAGTAGCCGCCCCAGTGTGGGCCCGTCGGCCAACTGCTGGTTCTCCTGGCTGTCGGGGTCCTCGAACAGCAGGTAGCCGTGCTGGCCCGGCCGCACCGGCCCGGCCACCGACACCCCGTAGATGAGCGGCGAAACGGTGAGACCACCACTACCAGCCAGCCCCCCGCCGCCCCCCGCACCGGCTCCATCCGGCCCGAGATCAGCGCCGACGAGGTCGAGCCAGGTGCCGTGGCCGTCGAAATGCACCACGTGATACGGCCGTCCCGCGTTATGCGCGGCGTGCAGCACCTCCGACAGCCGGGCGAAGGTGGCCGGGCGCAGCACATCCAGGTCCAGCCCCTGCATCTGCTCTGCCCCGCCCCGCACCAGCCGACTGGCCACCGAGCGGAACGGCACATCCTCGCGCCCGCCCGGCCGGGCGATCACCAGCAGCACCCGCAGCCGGTCCCCGGCAGGCTCGGGCAGCCGCGGATTCCCGGCGGCCCGCCAATGGGTGCGGACAAACGCCCCCGCTCCCAAAGCCACCGCCGCGTCCCGCCCCGGATCCCGCAGCAACTCCCACGCCAGACCGGGCCCCTCACCCGGGTCGGCGTCCACTTCCACCCGGGCCTCCGGCAGCGATCCCACCGCCGCATCCCACACCCTCATGGTGTCCCGGTTAGCCTCGAACACCCGCCGGAACAACGCCGCCCCCAGTTCTCCCAGCCGGGCCTCGGCCTCCTGCGCAATCGCGGGTGTCGGATCAGCCGGGAACTCGGCGTAATCCTCTAAGTACCAGCGGACCCGCTCGCCATCCCTCTCGTCCGACGGGTCAGTGAACACCGCCTCGGCCTCCTGCGGCAGCGCCCGCTCCGCTCGCCACGACAACCGCACCCGCCGTTGCCCGCCTGGCTGCCCAGAAAGATCAATGATTCGCAACTCCGGCACGACCCCACCCCCACAGCTAACGAACCGCGACGCGCCACCCCGTAGCGCCCAGAAGATAACGGACGGCTAAGACAATGATGCGCCCCGTGTCGCGACAGTAAAAATACCCCTGTTCGTGCCTATCCGGGCCTTCATCGAAGCGCCGCCCCCGCGAGCCAGGCGACCGGCTGGCCGCGCGGCGCCACGAACCGGCCGGGCCAGGACAGCACCCCGGCCAGCCAGGGCGCGGCGCCCATCAGCGCGGCGGCGTGGCCGAGCTGGGCGCCGGGGGCCAGGCCGACGCCGAGGGCGGCCAGGTCGCGGCCGAAGGCCTGCTGGTCGTCCTCGCCGAGCAGCGCGGTCCAGGCGGCCAGCCGGTTCCCGGGCAGCTCCATGGACAGCGGGTGCCGCCGCAGGGCCCGCAGCCGGTGCCCCACCCGCGCGCCCGGCCAGTCCGCCAGCCCGGGCAGGTCGAAATCCAGCGGCGGCGCGCACCCGCCGGGATCCGGCGGTCCGCCGTCCGGGCACAGCCGGTCCATCTCGTGCAGCCAGCGCACCTGGGGGATCACCCAGCCCGGGCCCGGCCTGGTGCCCGGCCCGGCGCCCTGGCCGAGGGCGCGCAGCGCCACCCGCGCCACGCTCGCCGCCAGCCGCGCCGGATCGTAGCTTGGCCGCAGCGCCCCGGCCCGGACCGCCACCGCCTGGTCCACCACGGTCGCCAGCAGGCACTCGCGGAGGCGGCCGCCGAGCGCGTCCCACCGGGCGCGCAACGGGGCGGGCACCGCGGGCAGGCACCGGTTGGCAAGGAACGCGAGCACCAGCGCCTGCGCCCACACCCGCAGCCACGCGTCGGCCGGTGACCCGGGCGCGGCCAGCACCTCGGCGGCGCGCATCTCCCGCTGGGTGCACGGGCGCTCGCCGGCGCACCGCGGGCCGCAGGCGGTGCTGCGGCAGCCGAGCAACGGCGGCGCCGGGCCGGGCCGGGCGGCCTCCGCGCCGCCGCCGAACGGCACCCGGATCTTGATCGGCCGGTCCATGCCGTCGGCGAACACCGCCGCCACCCCCGGCTCAAGCGACACCACCTGGCGGGACTGGCCGTCGTCCAGGTTCATCGCGGCACCGACCAGGTCCCTGTCGTCGGCGGCCGGGAGCCGGTGCATCACCTTGACCGCGGTGTTCTTGACCACGTCGGTGACCAGCTTGGCGGGGATCTGCTCGGCGATCACCAGTCCTTCGCCGTAGGCGCGGATCTCGGCCAGCATCGCGGCGAACAACTCGACCGCGTGCGCACTGGCCCGGCCCTCCCGCCGGGCCCGCAGCAGCCGGTGCGCCTCCTCGATGACGATGACGTGCCGCAGCCCTGCCGGGCGGCCGGCCCGCGCCGCGAGCCGCAGGTGCTCGACGATCCGGATGATCAGCGTGCCGATGAGGAACGCCTTGTCCTCATCGTTGGCGACGTCCTCCAGGCAGAGCACCACGTTGCGGCGGAGCAGCCCGGCGATGTCGGCGGGATGGCCGCCTTCGAAGAACCTCCCGGCCGAGCCGATCCGCAGCGAGCGCAGCCGCACGTCGACGAAGCCGCGCACGTCGGCCTGGAGTTCCCGGCCGTACCCGACCTCCCCGATGACCTCAAGCGCGGCCCGCTGTAGCTGCGCCAGCGTGGGCACGGCGGGCTCGGCCGGCGCGCCGGCCAGCCCGCCGCCGGTCACCACGTCCCACCCGTTGGCCTCGTAGGCGCGCTGCAGCGCCTGCGCGATGATCTGCGGGAACGGCTCGTCGGCGTCGAACGCGGCGAGGAACAGCGCCCGGACCATGTCGATGTGTGCCTGTACCGGGTAGCCCCGCTCCGGCGCGAGCGGGTTGACCGACAGCGGGACCGATTCCGGGTCCGCCGGGTTCAGCACGGTGACCTGGCCGGCCGGGCCGTGCCCGGCCAGCCGCCCCGCCATCCCCGGGTACTCCGACTTGACCGGCTCGATGACCAGCCAGGGCAGCCCGGCCGCGGTCAGCTCGGCCAGCAGGTGCCGGACCGTCTGCGACTTGCCGGCGCCGGTGGCCCCGGTCACCAGCGCGTGCCTGTTGAGGGCCGGCAGCGGCAGCAGGAACTCACCGGCCGGCCGGTCCCGGGAGTCGAGGATCGCGCCGAGGCGGACCGGCCCGCCGGTGCCAGGCCCGGCCCCCGTCCCGCCCGCACCTGCCGCGCCGGGCCCGGTCCCGCTGTCCCCGGTCCCGCTGATCGCGGTCTCGCTCGTCATGTCGAACTGGCTGGCGCTGAGCACCCGCAGCCCGGGCACCTCCCGCTGGGGCAGCCCGGCGAGGGCCGCCAGCACGCCCGCGGTGGCCAGGAACGGCACCTGGGCCGCCGCCTCCGGATCCACGGCCTGCGCCGTCAGGGCGGCGGCGAACGACCGCGGCTCCAGGCCGGTGCCCAGCCGGTAGGGATGGTGCCCGAGGTCGGCCGACCCGGCAAGCACGGGTGCCAGCCGGGCAAGCTCACCCGGGGTCTGCGCCCCGGCCAGCACCCGCACCGACCACAGGCCGGCCTCCCGGAACGCGTCCAGCTCCGCCAATCTTCGTTTTGCCTGGTCAATGCCGGACCGGACGCGTTCCTCGTCATGCTGGCGCAGCACCGTCACCTGGGTGCGCAACTCGGCCTCCGCCGCCTCGAGCAGGCCGGTGGGCTCGGCCACCACGAGCCAGCCGAACGGCCGGCCGAGGACGGCGGTCAGCGCGGCCTCGAAGCGGGCCGGCGGGCGGGCGGATTCCCCGGCCACCGGCGCGGGCTCGCCGAGCAGCGGCGGGGCCTGGCGGCCCGGGCAGGGCGCCCACACCAGTGCCTCGCACGCGGCCAGCCAGCCGGTTGCGGCGGGCACGCCGCGGGCGCCCGGCGGGAAGAGCAGGCCGGCCGGTTCGGGCTGGCCGTCCGCGGGCGGCGGCAGCACCGCGTTGGTAAGGAACTCCAGCGGAGCGCCGGCCGCGCGGCACAGCCAGCCCGCCACGAACGGCTTCCCGGTGCGGGCCGCGACGGCGACCGCGGGCAGCACGTCGAGGAAGTCGTGCCCGGCGGACCCGGGGCACGGCCGGGTCACGATGGAGCAGACCCGGATCCAGGGCCCGGCCGCCGCGTCACCCAGAACCGGCAGAGGCATCACGAGGCGTGCATATCAGCCGGGCCCGGCCGCCGCCACCGACACCACCGAGTCTGGTTCTGCTGTGCCCAGTGTGGCGCCGGGACCGTGGAGTGTGGCGCCGGGGACCGTGGACCGGACCGCCGCGCGTGGGGGGATTGTGCGGCGGTGCGGCCGTCAGTGTTGGCCCGGAGGAGGGTCAGCAGGCGCCGCCGCAGGCGGTCCGGTCCGGCCCGGGGACCGGTCAGCGCTGGCCGGGCGCGGCCAGGGCCGTCCAGGGCCGGTCAGGTGCCGCAGAGGGCGAGCAGCTTGGCGACCGTGGACCAGTTGCGCGCGGTCCCGGTGGCCACCGGGCTGGCGGACCGGCCGAGCAGGAACAGGGCGAGTTCGCTGCGGCCGAACCCGTCCGGGGTGTGCAGGAACACGGTGCGGCCGACGATCCGGGCGCTGTCACGGCCGCTGCCCCGCTCCGCCGCGCGCCGCTGCCCCGCCTCGATGGCATCGGCCGCCCCCGCCGGGACCTGGCCGCGGAAGAAGACCGCGTGCACCATCTTGGGGTTCGGCTCGTCCGGGTACGGGTTGTCCCGCACCGCCCGCTCCAGCTCACCCCGGGAAAGCACGATCACCGCGGGCCTGACCCCCAGGCTGTCCGCGATGGCCTTCTCCAGGGCCGCGGCCAGCGCCTCGGTGTCGGCCTCGCCGCTGCTGAACAGGATGTTGCCGCTCTGGATGTAGGTCGCCACATCGGTGTGGCCGAGCCCGGCCACCACCGCGCGCAGGTCCGCCATCGCGACCTTGTTACGGCCGCCGACGTTGATGCCGCGCAACAGCGCGATGTGTGTGGCCACCAGAACATCCTGCCGCATCCGTCCCAGGTGGCCGGCGCGACCCTGGTCAGTGGCGGCCCTTGCGCCAGTCGGGGGGCTCCGGCGGCGGGCCCAGGTTCGGCGGCGGCCGGCGGCTGCCCGACCGCCAGCCCACCGGCTGCCCCGGCGGCCCGCCGGGCGGCGCTGGCTCGCTGGCCAGCCGCGCCTCCTCGAGGCTGCGCACGGTGGCGGTGGGCAGCGTGGCGATGGCCGGGTTGGCGTCGGCAAGCACGACGTGCCGCCGCGGGCCGGACGCATAGCTGACGATCACCGCGCTGGGCGGGAGCCGCTGCAGCTCTTCCGGCTCCACGAGGAACTCGCGGGAGCGCTGCACGGTCCGGCCCAGCGACTCGTTGCGCCCGATCGCCCGCGATGTGCTGACCCCCCAGGAGGTGCTCGTGTTGATCCCGTCGGTGAGCGAGCCGGAGTCGCTGGTGCCGTGCGACTCGCTGGCCTCGATGCTGCCCGACCCGGTCCGGGCGGCCAGCGGCCCGCCGCCCGCGCTGGTGTGGCCGCGGCCGCGGCTGTGCCCCGAGGTCTGGCTGTGCGACCATGCCACGGACACCGACCTGGCCGTGCCCACCGTGGAGGTGTAGGAGTCGCCGGCCGTGTCGGTGACCGAGGCACCGACGGTGTCGGTGAGCTGGCTCAGCACGAACCGGCGCTGCGCGCCGATCTGCTCGCTGGCCGCCCTGGCGTCCTCGGCGTTGCCGAGGCGCATCACCGCCAGCGCGGCGTTGCCGCGGCCGAGCCGCTGCGCGACCTGGGGCGGGATGGACCGGTAGCAGACCACCAGCCCGGTCCTGGTGGCCTCGCAGGCGCCCGCGAGCCGGTCGATCAGCTCCCCCGGGAGCGCCTGGGCCCCGGCCAGGCAGACCGTGTGCCGCCACGGGCGCCCGGGACGGGCCTGGCGGAGCAGGTGGGTCAGGGTGACGGTGACGTAGGCCGCCAGCACGCCGTTGCCGAACGCTCCGCCGCCGGGATCCACGGCCACCACCCGCAGCCTGCTCCGCGGCACCGGGACCGGGTCGCTGCCGAGGCGCTCAAGCACCCGCAGCCGCGCCTCCAGCGCCCAGGCCCGCTCGATGACCACCCGGTCGGCGGCGCCGCGGCCGAACAACCCGGAGATCCGGTCGAGCTGGCCGGCCGTGAGCAGGCCCCGGCGGACGTCCTCCCGCGCGTCCCCCACCTGGGCCAGGGCCCGCAGCCCCGCGGTCACCTGGCCGATCCGCGCCCCGTCCCCGAGCACCTCGAGCAGCCTGTCCAGCAGTGCGTGATCGGGCGCTGGGTCGTGGCCGCCGGCCGTGGCCCGGTCCGCCGACGCGCAGGCGGCCAGGATGTCCGCCTGGGCCGCGGCGGGCAGGCCGACGCCCAGGTCGAACCTGGGCAGGTCGCCGGGCAGCACCCAGACCAGCGGCCCGACCCGCAGCCGCCCGGCCAGCGTGACCAGGTCACGGGCGATGGCGGCCTCGGACAGGTCGATGACCGTGAGCGCGTCCCCGCTGGCCAGCCGCGGCACGGCCACGCTGGTCAGCAGGGCCGACCAGCCGGCCATGGTGCCGCCGACCAGGTCGACCCGGTCGGTCTGGCCGGGCAGCACCACGGGGTACCACAGCGCCTGCCCGCTGAACGCGCGCTGGCGGCCCTGCCAGGCCCGGAACCGGCGGGCATGCTCGTCCTGCGCGGCGAACAGCTCGCCCTCCTGCGCCGCGCGGGCGGCGATGACCCGGCGCCCCTCCGCCCCGATGGCGGCCTTCAGCGCCTGCCTGCCGCGCCAGACCGAGGCGGCGGCCGCCCCGGCCAGCCCCCCGAACGCCGCCGTGCCCGCAACGGTGAGCGCCGGGTTCAGCCAGCCTGCCCAGCCGAGCAGGACCACCAGGCCGGCCAGCAGCGCACATCCGCAGGCCGCTGCCTTCGCGGGCCGACTGATCAGGTTCTCCTCGCGCCGCTGGGCGGCCAGCCAGCCCGGGTTGACCCGCTCCGGATCCGGGGGCACCGGGCGCCGCGGCGGCAGCCCGGGGTCCGCGTGCAGCAGCTCATGCTGCCAGCCCAGGCAGACCTGGGCGGCCGGGAAGGCGCCGGCCGTCACGGCAGCCGCCGGGACGTGGCCAGGTTGCCGGGCAGCGGCGGCGCCGGCCGCCCGGGCATCCGGGTGCTGACCGTCTGGCACCGCGCCCGCACGGTCACCGCGGCGCCGCCCGCGCGGGCCGCGGCCAGGCCGGCGACCAGCACGAAGTCACCACCGGCCAAGGTGCACAGGGTGCCGGCCTGCACCACGGGAACTTCCAAGGTGCCTAACGGAACGGCGTGGCCCGGCTGCGCCGCGGGCGCACCGTCGTCCTCGCCCGGCGGCCCGTGCTGGGCCAGGACGCGGGACAGCGGCACGATGGTGGTACCGGTGAGCGGGGCCAGCACGGCGGCCAGGCCCGGGTCCGCGAGCCGGTGGAAGATACCCGCGTTGACCTGCCCGGCGAGGCGGCCAGCCGGTTCCGGCGCCGTGGTGGCCAGCACCGGGGCCAGCCCGGCGGGGCTGCCCGCGGCGATGAGCCCGGCCAGGGCCGCCGGATCGACGCCGTCACATTCGGTGAGCCAGCACAGGCCGTCGGGCGCGATCCCGGCCCGGTACAGGCTGGCGTAGCGGGCGGCGACGTCCGCGGCGACCAGCCCCGCCAGTGCCCCCGCCGCGTGCCCGGCGCCCGGGCCGCCCAGGGCGAACAGCACCACGGCGCGCTGCCGCACCACGTCGGCCAGGCCGGCGCCGGTGACGGCCCCCGGCCGCGGGCCCCACGGCACGGCGGCCAGGGCGGCTTGCTGCTCGGCGTCCGGCCGGACCCGCGGTTCGTACCGGGGCCCGCCCGGCCCCCCGAACACGTGCAGCGGGGCGCGCGCCGCCGCGCAGATCCCGGCCAGCGCGCCGGGCAGTTCACGGTCCCCGGTGAGATCCACCACGATCACCGGCTTGCGCCGCCGGATGGCCGCGTGGGCCAGCCGCAGGCCCGACCCGAGCACGGCCGGCCCGGCCGCTCCCGTCACCAGCACGCCACCCCCGGCGTCGCGCCACGACAGCACCGCCGCCCGGCCCGTGGCCGCGTCCACGCCGAGGCACGCCCCGTCCCTGGTGAGCACGTGGCCGGCCCGCAACGACGCGGTGGCCCGCCGCCGGTGCCAGGTGCCGAGCGGCCCGGGCCGGGGCTCGGGCACGTCCCACTCGTCGGTGTGCAGCCATCGCAGCCACCAGGCCAGTGCGGCCACGCCCGCGGCCAGGATCAGCGCCAGCGGTAACTGGCCGGGCAGTCCCCGCACCACCAGGCCGGGCAGCCGGGTCAGCGCGGCCGGGCCGGTGGACAGCGCGCCGGCCATGGCGGCCGGGCCGCGGCGCAGGCCCGCCGCGGCCGCGCGGGGGCCGATCGCGAGCGCCCAGAGGATGCCGCCCGCCGCCGGGACGGACAGCCACAGCGGGCGCCACCGGCTGACCTTGCTCACGGCGTCGAACGCCGCGGCCAGGACGAGTGTGACCGGGGCGAATAAGACCCCGGCCACCACGGCCGCGACCGCTACCGCGGCGAGCACCTCACCGCGCCGGGGCGTGCCGGGCGGGACGAGGTAGCGGGCCCGCCGGGGCGGGCGCCCCGCGGCGGTGGGGACGGCGGAAGGCATGTCGGCTCAAGGTTCCCAGCCGTCCGCGGTGTGTGTCCAGGCACTTGCCAAAGCGCCCGGCACTTCGGCGGCCGTGACCTCCGGGGCCGCCTCGACGACAGTGCGCAACGGTCCCGGGCGGAGCATCGCCAGCGCGGCCGGGGAGCCAGCTTCCTCAGGACGCCGCCCGGCTCAGCCCATCCGGCCCGTGACGTAGGCCTTGGTGCGGCTGTCGACCGGATCCTCGAAGATCTGCTCGGTCCGGCCGTACTCCACGAGCACGCCCGTGCGGGTGTCGCTATGTTCGTCGCGGAGCACGGAGTAGAAGGCGGTCCGGTCGCTGACGCGTGTGGCCTGCTGCATGTTGTGCGTCACGATGACGATGGTGTACCGGGACTTGATCTCCCGCATCAGGTCCTCTATGGCGCCCGTCGCGATCGGGTCGAGCGCCGAGCAGGGCTCGTCCATGAGGACGACGTCCGGCTCGACGGCGAGTGTGCGGGCGATGCACAGCCGCTGCGCCTGCCCGCCGGACAAGCTCAGGCCCGAGGCGTTCAGGCGGTTCTTGACCTCATCCCAGAGCGCGGCCTGGCGCAGTGCGCGCTCGACGATCTCGTTCAGTTCGCCCCTGTTGCGGATGCCGTTGATGCGCGGCCCGTAGGCGACGTTGTCGAAGATCGACTTGGGAAACGGGTTCGGCTTCTGGAACACCATGCCGATGCGGCGGCGCACGGCCGTTGGGGAGACGTCCTTGGCGTAGAGCGACGCGCCGCGGTAGTGCACTTCACCCTCGACCCGGGCGCCTGCCACGAGATCGTTCATGCGGTTCAGCGTCCGTAGCACCGTCGTCTTGCCGCACCCGGACGGGCCGATGAACGCCGTGATCTCGTTCTCGTAGATGGACAGCGAGACGTCCGTGACCGCCCTGAATGAGCTGTAATAAACCGACACGTCTTGCGCGGCGAAGATAGCCGTGCCCGGTCCCGGTGCGCCCGCCGCCGGGCGTGACCGCACCTGTGACTCCGGCTCGGCCGACTGGGGGTTGGCGATCACGTTCTGCTCAGGCTCATTCATAACATTCCTAATAACGAGAATATCTCGAAAATCGTGCGGTGATAATGCGGGCAGCGATCATGAGGATGAAGGCCATGGCAATGAGCGTGAGCGCCGCGCCCCAGGCGCGGGCCTGCGCGCCGGTATACGGCGATGACGCATTCGTGAAGATCATCAACGGTATGGCGGTGTTCGCGCCGCTGAACACGTTCGTGTTCGCTGTGCTCAGCCCGCCAAGGATGGTGAACAGCAGCGGCGCCGTCTCGCCGGCGGCCCGGGCGACGGCGAGCAGGGCACCGCTGACGATTCCGCCGAGCGCGGCCGGCAGCACCACGGTCACCGTCACGCGGGCCTTGGTGGCACCGACCGCATAGCTTCCTTCGCGCAGCGAGTTCGGCACGAGCCGCAGCATCTCGTAGGTGGAGCGGATCACGATCGGCAGCATCAGGCAGCCCAGGGCGAGCGCGCCGGCGAAGCCCGAGAAGCCGAAGTGCACCACCCAGATGGAGAAGAGGAACAGCCCCATCACGATCGACGGCACGCCGGTCATCACGTCGCTCATGAACCCGATGAGCTGTCCGAGCAGGCCCTTGCCGCCGTACTCGTTGAGGTAGATGGCGCCCAGGATGCCGAGCGGCACGGCCATGAGCGTCGCCACGCCCGTGATCTCGAGCGTGCCGATGACCGCCGGGCCGATGCCGCCGACGCCCTCGGGCGACACCACCGGCGGGATCGGGCTGGTCAGGAAGGACCAGCTGATGGACGACAGGCCCTTGGCGATCACCGTATACAGGACGAACCCAAGCGGGATGATCACCAGCACGAATGCGGCCACCATCAGGATGGTCGCGATGCGGTCCTTGGTGCGCCGCCAGCCCGCCGGCTCCCGCAGGTCGGGCTCGCGCTGTCCGGTGGCAACGGCCATCAGGCACCCCTCTGGCGCCGGGCGGAGCGCTCCACGATCCCCCGGGCGATCACGTTGATGATGATCGTGAACACGAACAGCATCACGCCCATCCCTATCAGTGCGGACCGGAACACGCCGGAGGCCTCGCCGAACTGGTTCGCGATGACCGCGGGCATGTTGTAGCCGGGGGCGAACAGGTGCGACGTGATCGTGGGCGATGAGCCGATCACCAGCGCTGCCGCGATCGTCTCGCCCATCGCCCGGCCCAGGCCGAGCAGCACCGCCCCGGTGACGCCGCCCTTGCTGTGCGGCCAGACGGCGCCGCGGATCATCTCCAGGCGGGTGGCGCCCAGGGCATACGCGCCCTCCCGGTCGATCGTCGGCACCGTCGCGATGACCTCACGTGAGAGCGAGGTCACGATCGGCGTGATCATGAAGGCCAGAATGATCCCGCAGGTGAAAAACGAGGCCCCGCTCGTGGGCGGGCCGAACAGGGCGCCGAGCACCGGGACGCTCTGGACGCCCGAGCCTATCGAGCCGTAGATGTGCTGGACCCAGGGCGCGAACACCAGGATCCCCCACAGGCCCCAGACCACCGACGGCACCACCGCCAGCAGGTCGATCACGTACACGATCGGCCGCGCCGCCCGGTAGGGCACCACCTCGGTGAGCAGCAGGGCGACCCCCACGCTGACCGGGACGGCGATCACGATCGCGATCACCGCGGTGACGGCCGTGCCGTAGATGAACGGCAGCGCGCCGAACTTGCTGGTCGCGGGATCCCAGGTGCTGGAGAAGACCTTCAGGCCCTCGGTGCTGAACCACGAGGCGGCCTGCTGGCTGGTGGAGACCGCGATCAGGACGAGGATCGCCAGCACCAGCAGCCCGGACGCGAGCGCCAGTACCTGGAAGCCGCGGTCGCCGAGCGGCCGCCGTTCGGCGAGGGAGCGGGCGGGGTCGGCCGGAGGGGCCGACCCCGTCCGCTGCGTCACCACACTCACCGGCACCAGCCCATCGGATCCGCCTGCGGCACGGTGCTCATGGCGGTGATCCCTCCTGGCCCGGCCGTGTCGCGGCGCTCACGATCCGATCTTGCTGAGCTGCGCCTTGGCCTTCTGGTCAATGCTGGCAGGCAGCGGCGCATAGCCCAACCCCGCGAGCAGTTGCTGGCCGTCGCCCACCAGGTAGCCGATGTACGCCTTGAGCATCTTCGTGGTGTCCGAGCTTGACTGCTTCTGGTAGACGAGTACCCATGACTGGGCGGTGATCGCGTACGCGTTCGGGCCCGGAGCCCAGACCGCATGGAACGTGAGGTCCGGTGCGACGGTGACCGCGCCCGCCGCCGCAGTGGCCGACGCAGTTGACGGAGCGAGGTAGTTGCCGGCCTGATTCTTGATCGAAGCGAAGGTCAGCCCAGCTGCCTTGGCGTCGGCGTAGTCCACGTACCCGATGGCCCCGGGCGTGCTCTTGATGATCTGCGCGACCCCGCCGTTGCCGTTGCCGGCGTGGGCGCTGTGCGGCCAGCTAATGGTCGAGCTGCTGCCGAGCTTCCAGTCGCTCGCCGCGCCCTGCATCAGGAACAGGGAGAAGTTCGCCGTCGTGCCGGACGAGTCCGAGCGGACGGCGAGGGTGATCGGGGTGCTGGGCAGGCTGACCCCCGGGTTGATCGCCTTGATCGCCGGGTCATTCCACTTGGTGATCTTGGCCTGGAAGATGTCCGCGATGACCGTCGGGTCCAGCTTCAGGCTGCTGACCCCCGACAGGTTGTACGACACCGTGATCGGGCCGATCAGGATGGGGAAGTACAGCACCGTCTTGCCCTTGAAGGTCGACACCTCGTCGGAGGGGATCGGCGAGTCCGAGCCCGCGAACTGGACGACCCCGGAGGCCAGGTCCGCGCGCCCCTTGCCCGAACCGCCGCCGCCGTAGTTGACGGTCATGCTGGGCTGGGCCGTCTTGAACTGCTGGATGGCCGCCTGCTCGTAGGGGAGCTGGAGAGTCGACCCGCTCGCGTTGAGCGTGCCTGAGAGGCTCGAGCTGCCGCTATCCGAGCCGCCGGTGCTGCTGCTCGACGATGAGCTGCAGGCAGCAAGGGACAAGACCATCACCACGAGGGCAACCGCCGCCGTCGTGATGGGTTGGACCCGCAGACGTTGCATGTCAGATTGACTCCTATCCCTCGGCCGCGGTAAGCACCAGACCACGGCGTCCCCGGCCAGCCAGTAGATCGTGCTACCCCACGTAAGTCTGGCGTGCCGCCTCGGCTTGCGAGTTAAGGAAGGGGGTCTAGAAAGTGAAAGATACGAGAACAAAAAGTGGCACTCGGTCTGCGGCCCCGGCACGGCCTCGCTGCGTCAGCCGAGGCCCCTCGCGACCGCCGTCGACGTGCGAAAATACCGTTATCGCTTGCTGTCATTGTGCCACGGAAAATGGCAGCGGTACCGGCCCGCCCGGCCCCGTACTTGATCCCCCGGTCCGGTAACTGATGCCCCATGGCCCGGGCCGCCCGGGTGCCACGGAGGCCGCCCGTTAAGCTCTGAATATGGTCGGGCATCGGCAGGAATTTGAGCGCGAACTCGGGGCTATCGAAGCCAAGGTCATCGAACTGTTCGCCATGGTCGCCGAGGACCTGCCCGGGGCGACCCAGGCCCTCCTGACCGGGAACAATGACGTGGTCAAAACGCTGACCGAACGCGAGCAGGCCATCGACGCCCTATATCCGGAGATCGAAGCGATGGCCAACCGGGAGATCTTGCTGCAGGCACCCGTCGCTTCCGACCTGCGCTTCCTGCTCTCCGTGTTGCGCATCGTGCCCGAGCTTGAGCGTTCCCATGACCTCGTCGTGCAGATCGCCGCCAGGGGCAACCACGTTCTCAGCGAAGACCTATCCCCGCGCTGCACAGGGCTCATCGAGCGGATGGGGAACCTCGCATCCAGCATGTGGCGCCAGGCAGTGGACTCCTGGTACCAGCGCGACCATTCCGTCGCGGCGGCGCTGGACGAGCGTGACAACGAGATGGACGAGCTCTACGCCAGCGTGATGGCCGAGCTTGCCTCGGGGCGGATGGCGCTGCCAGTGACGATGGAGATGACGCTGGTGGCGCGGTTCTACGAGCGTCTCGGCGACCACGCCGTCAACATCGCCCGCCGGGTGGTCTACCTCGCAGGCTCCCAGGACCCGCTCAACCCGGATACTGACGATGAGCGCCCGGCAGGATGACCTGCGTAGCTAATCAGCGCCCGGGCGAGGCGCCGCCTCATCGTCGGTGGGGCAGCCTGGCGGGCGGCGGGACGACCACGACGGGGCAGCCCGCGTGGTGCGCGACCTGGCTGCTTACCGAACCCATCCGGAGCGTGGCGAATCCGCCGCTGCCGCGGGATCCCACGACGAGCATGTCGGCGTCATACGACGCCCTGACGAGTTCTTTCGCCACATCCCCGGTGGTCACGCTCACCGTGACCTCAGGCACCGGGTTGCCAACTTCGCTCGTGACCTGGTCGACGAAGTCCTGGACCACCCCGCGCGCGTGGTCAGGATCGAAGCTGTTCTCGGGGTAGGCATGCACGCCCCAGTAGATCTGGGTGGCCGGGCGAGCCGGGGGCGGGTGAATGGACAGGACCGTCAGCGGGAGGTGATGCTCCACAGCTTCGCGCACCGCCCAGGCAAGAGCGCGGCGAGAGTTGCTTGAACCATCTACCCCGACGATGATCCCGGGCATCTTTCCTCCTCAGATTCCCGACCCCTGGCCGATGATGATTACGGGCGGCTCGGTACAGGGGCGGCGGCGGAAGGCATGCCGGGTCAAGAGTCCCAGCTCTCCACCGTGTGTGTCCAGGTACTCGTCAAGTCCTCGGCGCGGTCCGCGGGAGCCCGCAGTGGGCCAGCCTCCACGACGATCCGGAACAGCTCGGGGCGCAGCATCGCCAGCGTCAGCGCGGCCGGGGAACCGGTCACGGGGTCGGCGAAGCTCACCGTCACCGTCGCCACGAGCCCGCCCGCCCCTAGCCGCAGCGTCCTGGCCGCGGACGGGGACGGCAGGCCCATCTCGATCTGGACCGTGGCCGGCCGCGGGCCCTCGTCCGCGGGCCGCCACGAGAGCGGGAACGACAGGGGCGAGAGCGGGCCGCTCCGCTCAAGGCTGTGGGGTGCGGCATCGGCCTCGCCCGGTTCCGCCGCCAGGTCCACCCCCAGCCTGGCGGCGATCCGCTCGGGGAGGTAACTGGCGGCCAGGGCCGCTGGCTCACCACCCACCGTCCAGATGCACCTGACGGCCACGACGGGCTCACCTGGCGGCTGGCCTAGCGACCGGCCGATGTCCTCGGGGGGCCGGCGCAGGGTCGCATGCCGGCTGGCACAGGCGAGTTGCCCGCCCATCGGGTCAACCCGGGAGACGAGCCCGAACACCCCTTCCAGGGGCACCCAGTACTCGGCCGGGCTGGCCCGGTACACCTGTCCGTCGGGTAGCCGCCGGACCAGATGCCGCGTGGCCAGCTCGTCGATGGCAGCGTCGATCTCCGATGAGCTCACGCTGTAGCGCCTTGCCAGCGCGGTGAGCCGGGGCAGCCGCCAGCCCGGCTCGTGGTGCACCAGCGCCGCGGCCAGCCGGTCAGCGAGAATCGCGGCGGCTGCCGTCGGCCTGTTCCGGGCCTCGCCAGCCTCGCCTTGCGCCACGGCGCTCATTCCCTATGGTGCCGGGGGTTCGCGACGACCGCCCGCTCCAGGATCATGACGATCGGCACGAGCACAAGCAGTAACAGGACGAGGCCGTCGGCGAGGTCCTCCTGTTCGCCGAAGGTCGGGCCTCGGGCCATACAGGATCCGTCTTAATAGACACGATTCGCCCTCGCCTAATCGGTCGTCCACTGACATTTCACCCGCGCGGGAGACTTGCCCGGCCCTTCCAGTGATAGGGGCCGCAGGTTACGAGAAGTTGAACGGGAGACGCCCTAGATCGCGACAAACAAGGGACGAGTTGTGGAACGACACTCCCGCCATACTCGCTCGCAGGACGAGCTCATGGCCAAGACCAGACGGCCTGCGCCCGGGCAAGAAGCGCCGGAGGCGTGTTCCGTGGAACATCCAGGGTCCAGGGCGGGCCGCCCACTCGGGACAGAAGGCCCACGGGACACACCCTCCGGCGCTCAGCTCAGGTGCGCGCCACGGCGAGGCTCAGGTACGCGCCACGACGAGGCTCAGCTGCCCGGTGACGGGAGCCCGACCGCGAGCGCCGTGGTGTGGCCGCGGTCGGCGGTCACCGTCTCCTCGGCGCGGGCGCCGCCGGGCGCGAGCACCCGGACCGTCCAGGTGCCCGGCGCGGCGAAGAAGCGGAACCCGCCGTCCTCGCCGAGCGGGACCTCGGCGACGAACTCGCCTTCGTCGTTGAGCAGCCGGGCGTACCCGACGTGCGCCGGTGCGCCGCCGGAGGTCACCGTGCCCTCGATGATGGCTTCACCGGAGGAGTTCTCCGTCACGGCGACCCCGCCCGCCGGTGCGCCGCAGCCCTGCGGCTCCGCGCTCATCGCCCCGCACCCAGCTCGATCGGCACCCCGACCAGGGAGCCGTATTCGGTCCAGGAGCCGTCGTAGTTCTTGACGTTGGCCTGGCCGAGCAGTTCGTGCAGGACGAACCAGGTGTGCGCGGACCGCTCGCCGATCCGGCAGTAGGCGATCGTGTCCTTGGCGAAGTCCAGGCCGGCCTCGTCGCCGTAGAGCTTGCGCAGGTTGTCGTCCGGCTTGAAGGTGCCGTCGTCGTTGGCGGCCTTCGACCACGGGACGTTCTTGGCCGTGGGGATGTGGCCGGCCCGCTGGGCCTGCTCCTGCGGCAGGTGGGCGGGTGCCAGCAGCTTGCCGCTGAACTCGTCGGGCGAGCGCACGTCCACCAGGTTGCGCTGGCCGATGGCGGCGACCACCTCGTCGCGGAACGCACGGAGCGTGCTGTCCTGGTCCTTGGCCTGATAGGAGGTCTTGGCCCGGTCGGGGACCTCGGTGACCAGGTCGCGCGAGTCGAGTTCCCACTTCTTGCGGCCGCCGTCGAGCAGCTTGACCTTGGCGTGGCCGTATAGCCGGAAGTACCAGTACGCATAGGCGGCGAACCAGTTGTTGTTCCCGCCGTAGAGGACCACCAGGTCGTCGTTGGAGATGCCGCGCGCCGACAACAGTTCCTCGAAGCCATGCCTGTCCACGAAGTCGCGGCGGACCGGGTCCTGGAGATCCTTCTTCCAGTCGATCTTCACCGCGTTGGCGATATGGCCCTTGTCGTAGGCACTGGTGTCCTCGTCCACCTCGACGAGGACCACGCCTGGGTCACCGAGATGGGCCTCCACCCAGTCGGCGTCCACCAGGACATCGGAGCGGCTCATGCAGGTACCTCCTTGTCATGCTCTGGCTGCCCCGGGTCGTGGCTGGCTGGCCAGATGCGTCGGATCATCACATACATTTCGCAGCCCAGGCACAGGCCGAAGGCCGCGTTGAGAAAGGCCGCCGCGAGCGCGAGCGCGGCCGCGGCGATGCCGAGCGGGGTCACGCCCGTGGCATACCCGACCACCCCGATAACGCTGATGACCAGGCCCACCCACTGGGAGAACCGCGGCGGCGCCTCGTCCTCCAGTTCCCTGGGCGGGCCGAGCCGCGGCCGGACCAGCCAGCGGTAGATCAGCCCGTAGGGCGCGTACTTCAGGCCAAGCACGGCCCCGACGCCGAACACGACCGCCTGGGCACCCAGGAGCCAGGCGCTGCTGGTGATGAGCACCACCACGAGGACCAGGGCCGACAGCGCGGCGGCGAACCGCTGTCCCCTCGGATCGACCTTCATGGGATCACCAACCCTTCCGCATTCGCTTCCTTCCCGCGCCGCCACGTTTCCCGGGAACCGTGGTGCGGGGTGCCACCCGGCCATCCGGCGCCGGGACACAGAAGAGGGCGGCGGAGCCGGGGGCGGGGCGGCGGCCGGGCCCGTTAGTCAGACGATGCGGGTCCCGGCGCGGCCACGGCGACACAGCGCCGCGGCCACCCGGCAGTAGTCGACCTGGCGCCGGATCGTGAGCATGACCGGCGCCGGTGGCCGTGGCGGCGTGCCCGCTGGCCTGCTGGCGATCGCGGGAGCAAGCATGGGTCTGATGCTATGCGGGCTCATCCGGCCTGTCACTCCCCGGGCCCGGCCGCCGGCCCGGCGGTGGCCAGGGCCACCGCCGCCAGTACGTCGTCCCGCCGCGGCAGGCCGCTCGCCCGCCGGGTGATCTGGCCCTGCGGGCCGAGCACGAACACGGTGGGGGTGCGCCGGACGTCGAGCAGCCGGACCAGGTCCAGCCGGTCGGCCACGTTGATCTCCACGTGCGTCACGCCGGTGTCGCGGGCGGCGACGTCGGTGAGCAGTTGCCGGGCCGCGCGGCAGGGCGCGCAGAACGAGGAGGAGAACTGGAGCAGGGTGGCCCGCGACCCGAGCGGCTGGCCAAGCTCGGTCCCGGACAGCGGCCGCGGCCCGGGTCCGGCGCCCAGGAGCCCGGCGCCCAGGAGCCCGGCGCGCCGCGGCCCGGTGAGGCGCCCGTCACGACGCCGCAGGGCGAGCGCGCCCACGGTAGCGAGCGCCAGAACGGCGGCCGCCACGATCACTCCCGCAAGCACGCCTGTCTACAGCGCCAGCGAGCGCGCAGGCATTCCCGGGAGGCCGCGGGGTCAGTCCACGGGCGCGGAGGCGGCCACCTTGCCGTTGATGGTCACCTGGAAGCTGCGCAGGTCCCTCTCGCCGAGCCAGGTCGAGGCGGGGTACCAGGAGTTCCCCGGCCACGCCGTCCAGCTGCCGACCACCGAGGTCCCGCCGGTGGCGTCGGTGACCCGGAGCTGGCAGACGCTGCCGGGCCTGAGGCCGGCGACGCTGACCATCATCTCCGTGCCCCACGGCTCGTTCCGGTACCGCACGATGAGGTGCGCGCCCGCCATCGGGCCGGTGCCGCTGGTCTGATGCCAGGCGGTGGTCACCCCCGGCGGGCCGGGGGCGCCGCCGGGGGAGCCGGACGACTGCAGTGCGGTGGCCACGGCGGCGCCGCCGCCGAGGGCCACGATCGCGACGGCCGCGGCCGACGCCAGGGTGCGCCAGCGGTGGACCCGCCGCACGCTGGCGGTGCGGGCCATCAGGGACGTGAGCAATTCCGCCGAGGGCACCCCGGCAAGCTCGGGATCCTGCTCCGGCGCGGCCAGGCGCTCGGCCTCGACGACCGGCACCTTGCGGAGCATGGCGGGCAGCCCCGCCAGGCTCGCCAGCTCCTCACGGCACTCCAGGCAGGTGGCAAGGTGCTCGTCCACCTGGGCCCGCTCCGCGGGATCGATGGCACCCAGCACATACACGCCTAGTGCCTGCCTGATATCACGGCATCCAGCCATGCCGTTCATGGCGCTAGTCCCCGTTCTTCCAAGGCCAGCTTGAGCGCCCGGAGCGCGTAGAACGCGCGGGACTTGACCGTACCGGCCGGGACACCGAGCACGATGGCCGCTTCGGCCACCGATCTGCCCCGGTAATACGTCTCGAGCAGAACCTGCCTGTGATCGGGACGCAGCGCTGCCAGCGCATCCGCGACCGCCCATGATTCGAGCACGCGATCGGCCTCATCGGGGACAGGGACAAGGTTGAGCGCGCCCTCGCCGACTTCCGTGGGCCGCGCTTTTCTGGCCCTGTGCGCATCAACTGCCAGGTTACGTGCCACCGCGAACAGCCACGGCCGGGCCGGCCGCTCCGCGATCGCCTCGGGATGCAGCCAGGCGCGCAGCAAGGTCTCCTGCACGATATCCTCCGCCCGCTGCCTGTCGCCGTCAGTCATGCGCAATGTGAACCGCAGCAGTGCTGCCGCATGCTCTGCATAAAGTGCGCGCACCAGTTCCTCGTCGCTAACCTTGTGGGCCGGCTCAGAGTCCCCGGCTGCCCTGTTGCGCGCCACACCCTTAATACGCAGGCGGGACGTGATTGGTTCACGACGGCCTTTCACGGGCCCTCCGGGCGGGCGGCTCAGGTCCGGGCGAACTGCACGTGCCGGGCGGACGCGGCGATCCGCAGGCCGCCCGGGGTGACGTGCACGGACGTCAGGTGCAGGTGCAGCGGCAGGGTGGTCAGTGGTACCACGATGCGCAGCCGCGAGGAGTAGGCGGACACGGGCAGGCCGGGCAGGCCGGGGGCGCTGACCCGCACCGGGGTCACGCTGATGCCGGTGCCCGAGACGCCGAGGGCGACCGTGGCGGACACCGGGATATGCGCGCCGTGGTAGGCAAGCCTGCCGGACACGCTGAGGTTCTTCCCGTCCGGGTGGAGCCGGAACCCGCCCGGCAGCCGCCGATCCACGCTGCTGAACCCGACCATCGCCGAGCCCGCCGCGCGATCGGCGGTCACCATCGACGCCCCGTTCCCGAGCACCTGGCTGACCGTCGCGTGCACGCCGGTCAGCCGGACGTTCAGGTCGTGCAGCGTGGCGCCGTCGGCGGGCACCTGGCTGGCCGAGACGTCGATCTGGGGATAGTCACCGGCCGCGACCTGGGTGAGGAAGGGAAAGCCGGTGATGGTCACGCCGGGCTTGTCCGGCAGCCCGTAGGCGCTGGTGAGCCGGTCGGAGATCTGGTTCTCCGCGACCGCGGCCGAGATCCGGTCGGCGGCCACCAGCAGCACGACGAGGGCGGCGAGGCCGATCAGCAGCTTTCGCATGGCGGTGCCACACTACCCACCGGTTGCCGCCACACGCCGCTTCGCCGCGACGCGGGCCGGGGCGCCGGGCACCGGGTCAGCCACCGGCGAACGGCGGCAGCACCTCGATGACGGCCCCCTCGGCCAGCGGGACGACGGCCGCTGCGTGCCCGCCCGCCTGTTCCCCGTCCACCAGGAACGAGGACCGGGCCAGCACCGCGCGGAACTCGGCGGCCGCCGGGCGCCGCGCCACCGCCTCGGCCATCGCGTCGGCCAGCGTCGCGGCGTCGAGCGTCTCCTCGGCCACTCCGGCGGCATGCTTGGCCGCGGCCCAGTAGCGCACAGTTACCATTGGCACGTCAGATATCCTCGCTCAGATCGGCTCCGGGCGATGCTGCCCTCGGGCCCTTCGGCAGATCCATGGTGGAATGCTCTCCACACACGGTAAGGCGGAGGTGGCAGCAGCATGAGCGAGCTGTTCCTGCTCACCAATGCCGCCGAGCCGGCCGTGGAGATCATGCCCGCGCTCGGCCTGCTGCTGCACACGGTGCGCACCGGTCCCGCCGACATGATCGCCTTCGAGGACGCGGCGGCGGCCGACGCGATCCTGGTCGACGCGCGCCGGGACCTGATCGCCGCCAGGCAGCTCTGCCAGTTGCTGCGGCGGTCCGCCCCGCAGGCTCCGGTGCTGGCCCTGATGACCGAGGGCGGCCTGGCCGCGGTCACCGCCGAGTGGGGCGCCGATGACGTTCTGCTGAGCTCCGCGGGGCCGGCCGAGGTCGAGGCGCGGCTGCGCCTGGCCATCGGCCGCCAGGCGAACGCGGTGCCCACGGCACCGGACGAGATCCGCTCGGGCGAGCTGTCCATCGACGAGGCCACCTATACGGCCCGGCTGCGCGCCCGGGTGCTCGACCTGACGTTCAAGGAGTTCGAGCTGCTCAAGTTCCTCGCCCAGCATCCTGGCCGGGTGTTCACCCGTGCCCACCTGCTGCAGGAGGTGTGGGGCTATGACTACTTCGGCGGCACCCGCACGGTGGACGTGCATGTGCGGCGGCTGCGGGCCAAGCTCGGCCCGGAGCACGAGGCGCTGATCGGCACGGTACGCAACGTGGGCTACCGATTCGTGCCGTTCAAGACCACCGGCGAGGACGGCCGGCGCGGCGCGGCGCGGGACCCCGGGCCGGCACCGGGCGAGCCAGTGGCCGGGGAGCAGCCAAGGGCCGGGGAGGCGCCCGGCGCCGGAAGGCCCGGTGGCCAGCGGGCCACCGCCAAGAACGGACCGGGCGGCGATCCCGCCGCGAACCCAGTCGCCGGCCGCGCCCGGGTGGCCGGCACCGCACGCGAGGGCTGAGCCCTGCGCGAGCCGGACGCCGACCAGGTCACCATCACCACCCGGGACCAGCTCAGCCACGCCGAGGCCGGCCAGGCGCTGCGCCTCGCCGCCGCGGCCGCCGCCGCCGACGGCGTCGGCCCGCTGTCCGAGCAGGTCCGGCTGCACCTCGCCTACGGCGGCGACCGTGGCACCCGGGACCTGCTGCTGCGGCGCGGGCCCGTGCTGGCGGGCTACTCCCATCTGGGCGCGCCGGACTCGGCCGGGCACCGCAGCGGGGAGCTGGTCATCCATCCGTCGGCGCGACGGCGCGGGCTCGGCCTGGCCCTGGCCCGGGCGGCGGTGGCCGGAGGTGGCCCGCTGCCGGTGCGGATCTGGGCACACGGGGACCTGCCCGCGGCGGCCGCGCTGGCTGGCACGGCCGGGTTCACTCAGGTGCGGTCCCTGTTCCTGATGCGCCGCTCGCTCCGGGAGCCGGTGCCGGAACCACGGCTGCCCGACGGCGTCACGCTGCGCACCTTCCGGCCCGGCCAGGACGAGGGCGCGTGGCTGGCGCTGAACGCGGCGGCCTTCGCCACCCACCCCGAGCAGGGCAGCTGGACCCGGGCCGAGCTGGAGCACCGGGAGGCGCAGCCGTGGTTCGACCCGGCCGGGTTCTTCCTCGCGGTCCGGCCCGGCCGCCTGGCCGGCTTCCACTGGACCAAGATCCACGAGCCCGCCAGCGGGGGCGAGCGCACCGGTGAGGTCTATGTGGTCGGCGTGCACCCGGCGGAGCAAGGCACCGGGCTCGGCCGCGCGCTCACGCTGGCCGGCCTGCAGTATTTGCGCGGCCGGGAAATCCCCTGGGTGGTGCTCTATGTGGACGGCGAAAACACGGCAGCGATCCGCTTGTATGAGTCACTTGGTTTCGCGCATATCGGCACCGATGTCATGTACGAGCATGCGCCGGGCTAGCCGCGACCTAAGCGGAGCTGCCCGCCCAAACTGGGGCTGGAGGTTCGGGGGGCTCTTGGCCCAGGGCAGCGGTAACATCCGAAACCGCGTCGCCCACAGCGGCCACCGATCGCGGGGTCGGGGCTCGGCCCGGATAGCACCACAGCATGCGTCCACCGGCAATCGCCGGGGCCCGGGGGCTCGGCCCCCGGGTAAAACTGCGGCACACGGCGAAGCCGGCCAAAGGCCGTTGAGCAGGCAGAGCCTGCTCGTCAAGCGACCGAGCGGATGCCCAGAACCTCGTCGAGTTCTTCCAGGGTGAGCGGGTGATCGCTGGCGGCCACGGCGCTGAGGACTTCCGCGTAGAGTTCGATCTCGTCAAGCGCCACACTGTCGTGCACACGCAGATCGAGACGCTCTCCCACCGCGCCCACCTCCGTTGCTGAGCGGATCCGCGGAACCTCTTGGCAACAAGGCTACGACGCGGCCCGTCGCCCCCGCATGACCCACAAGGGTCATTCCTGGACCATCTTCGGGTGATTTTACCCGCCCCACGGATAACAATTCCAGCAAGGTGACTGCGCCGTGTCCCAACAACCGGTATAGGCACATCTCGCCCATCTATACCGCCGCGCACCGGGCGAACCCTCTGTCCCGATCTGGCGGACCCGCCCGCCGCGCACCCCGGGACCCGGCGGGCACCCGCCGCCCCGCGGCCAGGGCATCGCCGCCCGGATGTTAAGCTGGCCGGGAAGGTAACTCACCCCACCCGCTCGGTGACGCTCTGCGATTCGGCGTAAACCGGGATAATCGTTCGTTTCGGTTGCGCCTGCGCGCAGTCGGGACGAGAGTCGTGCCCACTCCCCTTTTGGGAGAACCCCGCTTTCCCCGCTTGACCCGCCTCAGCATGACCGGGCTCGAGGCGGTCCCCGCACTATCCGCCCGTCAGGGCGGCTTTCCCTGACGACCGCCACCAGGCGGCCCCGTCCGTGCCCGCGCGGAGCGCACCGGGACGGCCTGGCTCATCCTCTCGGGTGCCACCATGACTAACGATGCAGACCTGATGCCAGAGCTGGGACAGGAAGACGCCTTCGAAGTCCAGATGCGCGGCTATAGCCGCCGCCAGGTGGACGAATTCGTCGCCCGCACCCGCGCCCAGATCCGCGATCTCGAAGAGCGGCTGTCGCGGTCCCTCGACGACACCGAGCGGGTCCGCCTGGAGCTGTCCGCCGCACGGCAGGACCTGAGCAACAAGCCGGCCCACGAGGAGATCAGCGAACGGGTCGGCCAGATCCTCAAGCTCGCCGACGACGAGGCCAAGGCGCAGCGGACCCGGGCCCAGGACGAGATCGTCAAGCAGCGCGACGACGCTAAGAAGGAAACGGAGCGGTACCGCACCGAAGCGCGTGAGCAGACCGAGCGGATGCTGACCGCGGCCCAGGAGCAGGCGGAGAACGCCATCGCGACCGCCCGCGCCGAGGCGGAGAAGCTGCGCAACTCGGCCCGCATCGAGAGCGAGCGGGCCGTCGGCGAAGCCACCAAGGAAGCCGATGCAGCGCTCGCCTCGGCCAAGGCGCAGGCCAAGCAGATGCTCGACGAGGCGACCATGCGGGCCACCGCCATCCACGACGGTGCCGAGCGCCGCCTCAACCTGCTGACCTCCCGGCACACCGAGACGATGCGCCGGCTCACCGAGATCCGCGACGTGGTCACCAACCTGGTGACCAGCGAGACCGCCCGCGGTTCCCTGGAGGAAGAGGTCGCCAAGTCCGTCGCCACGTCGGTCGCGGCGGGTGCCCCGCCCGCGGCGCCTGCCACGGCGGCCTCGGCCCGCGGCGCGGCAGAAGGCGGCAGGCACGGCGCCCAGTTGCCCGGCCGCGGCGGCCGGGACGCGGCGCCCGAGCCGCCGGCCCGGGCAACCCCGGCCCGTACTCCCCAGCGCCCCACCGAGGGCACCGAAGAGCTCCCCGGCCGCGCCACCACGGCTTCCGACTCGCCACCCGCCAAGCCCGCCTCCCGGTCCACGTCAACGGGCGGCGGCGCGCACGCGGGCGGCACCCGCCAAACCGGCCAGCCCGAGTAGCAAACCCCACATACAGCGGATGGCCGGCCGCAACGCGGCCGGCCATCCGCTTCTGTTGCGGGGCGCTTGGGTTGCCGGCGGGGCGCTTGGGTTGCGGCGGTGGGCTGCGCCCGGGCATGCGTTGCGCCAGGCGGTGGGTTGTGCCGGGCAAGCGGGTTCTATTGAGGCGTGGCTGCCTGGCTGCGCGATCAGTTCTGGCCGGTGCCCAGGTTTCAGCCGGTCGGTGGGTCACCTTGGCGCGGAGTTCTGTCCGCGGCAAGGTGATCCTCCGGACGGCCTTCTCCCCGTCCCGCCCCATGCCAAAGTCGAAACGCAGGTCAGGTGGCCAGCGTGTCGATCCGGCGCAGCAGCACGCCCTCGCGCAGCGCCCAGGGGCAGATCTCCAGCTCCGCCAGGCCGAGCAGGTCCATGGCGGCGTCGGCCACCAAGGCGCCGGCGGCGAGCTGGGGGGCCCGCACCAGGGAAACCCCGGGCAATTCCGCCCGCTGGTCCGCGGGCATGGCCGCAAGCCGTTTGGCAAGGTCGCTCACATCGGCGTGACTGACGCTGCGCCGCACGTACGGGCCCTCCGCCGACGGGGCGGCGCCGGAGATCCTGGCGAGCTGCCGGAAGGTCTTGGACGTGGCCACCGCGCGGTCGGGCAGGCCGGCCCTGGCCACGTCCGCGGCCCGCCGGGCGATCTCGGCGCGCACATGCTTGCGCAACGACCGGACCTGCTCCGGCGCTGGCGGGTTCCCGGTGAGCCAGTCCCTGGTGAGCCGCGCCGCGCCCAGCGGCAGCGAGATGGCCACGTCGGGCTCTTCGTCCAGGCCGGCCGCGATCTCCAGGGAGCCGCCGCCGATGTCCAGCATGAGCACCCGCCCCGACGACCAGCCGAACCAGCGCCGGCAGGCCAGGAAGGTGAGCCTGGCCTCCTCCTCACCGGTCAGCACCCGGATCGCGACCCCGGTGCCGTCCCGGACCGCGGCCAGCACCTCGTCTCCGTTGCCAGCGTCCCGCATCGCCGAGGTGGCGAAGGCGAGAAGGTCCTCCACGCCCTTGTCCTCGGCGATCTGCAGCGCCTCGTCCACAAAGGCGCCCAGCTGCCTGGGGACGCTGGCCGACAACTGGTTCCCCTCGTCCAGGTGATCGCCCAGGTGGAGCTCCGCCTTGTGGGAGAACACCGGCAGCGGCCGCCCGCCCCGATGAGCGTCGACCACGAGGAAATGCACCGTATTAGAGCCGACGTCCAGGACACCGAGTCGCATACATTGACGCTACTGGGTCCGCCCGCCCGGGGTTAGCACCCAGCCGTGACGGAGAGGGGCCCATGGCCGAGAAGATACGCGGGATCCGGATCGAGCAGGGCCCCAAGCGGGTGCGCGCCTACCTGGCCGGGGAACTCGTCGCCGATACCCAGACCCCGTTCCTGGTGTGGGAGTGGCCCTACTACCCCACGTACTACTTCCCGGCGGCCGACGTGTCCGCCGAGCTCGTGCCGTCCGGCCAGACCGAGCACTCACCCAGCCGCGGCGAGGGGCAGGTCTACCACCTCAAGGTGGCCGGGGCGGCCGCCGACGGCGCGGCGCTGCGCTATCCCGACTCGCCGATCGAGGCCCTGCGCGACCTGGTGCGGCTGGACTGGCAGTCGATGAGCGAGTGGTTCGAGGAGGACGAGCTCGTCTACGTGCACCCGCGCGACCCCTACAGCCGGGTGGACATCCTGGCCAGCTCCCGGCATGTCCGGGTGGAGATCGACGGGGTGACCGTCGCCGACTCCGGCCAGCCGCGGATCCTGTTCGAGACCGGCCTGCCGCCGCGGTACTACCTGCCGCTCACCGACGTGCGGATGGACCTGCTGCGGCCCTCGGACACCCAGACCCAGTGCCCGTACAAGGGCACGGCCGGCTACTGGTCGGTGGACACCGGGCGGGCGGTGCACCCCGACATCGTGTGGATCTACCGGACGCCGCTGCCGGAGAGCCAGAAGATCGCCGGGCTCGTCTGCTTCTACAACGAGAAGACGGATATCTACCTGGACGGCGAGCCGCAGGAGCGGCCCAGGACGCACTTCAGCTAGCGGCGCGGGAGAACGCCTCGGCGCCGCGCATCACGCGCAGCACGTTGCCGCCCGCCACGCCCGCGCAGTCGCCCTCGTTCCAGCCACGGTCCAGCAGTTCCGCGAACAGGGCGGGGAAGCAGGACACGTCGCCGAGGCCCTCGGGCAGGTCCGGGGTGCCGTCGAAGTCGCTGCCGATCCCGATGTGGGCCGCGCCCGCGACGTCGCGCACATGCTCGATGTGGTCGGCCACCTGCGCGATCGTGGCCCGGGGCGGCGGGCTGGCCTTGGCCAGTTCCGCGCGGACCGCGACGTACCCCCGGTAGTCCTCGCGGTCCATGCCGCGCCGCCGCATCTCGGCCTCCACCCCCCGGTCCCAGTCCCGGCATTCCTGGGAGACGAACGGGGGGACGAAGGTGACCATGCACACGCCGTCGTTGCCGGGCAGCCTGGCCAGGATGTCGTCCGGCACGTTGCGCGGGTGGTCGCACAGGGCCAGGGCGCTGGAGTGCGAGAAGATCACCGGGGCCCGGGCGGTGTCCAGGGCGTCGGCCATGGTGACGGGCGCCACGTGGGACAGGTCCACCAGCATCCCGATCCGCTGCATCTCGGTGACCACCTCGCGGCCGAAGTCGCTGAGCCCGCCCACGTCGGGCTGGTCGGTGGCCGAGTCGGCCCACCCGGTGTTGCGGTTGTGGGTGAGCGTCATGTACCGCACCCCGAGTTCGTAGAACATCCGCAGCACGCCGAGCGAGGAGGCGATCGAGTGGCCCCCCTCGGCGCCGAGCAGCGAGGCCACCTTGCCGCTGGCGCAGATCCGTTCCACGTCCGCCGCGGTGCGCGCGAGCTCCAGCGCGGCGGGGTAGCGGCGGACCATGTCGCGGACGAAGTCGATCTGCTCCAGCGTCGTCGCGACGGCCGCCTCCCCGGTCAGCGTGACCGGCACGAACACCGACCAGAACTGTGCGCCCACCCTGCCCCGCGCCAGCCTCGGCAGGTCGGTGTGGGTGTCGCTGAGGGGCGCGGCGATGTCGGTCCGCGCGGCGGCGGCACCGGCGGTCTCGCGGAGCTGCCAGGCGAGATCGTTGTGGCCGTCGATGAGCGGGGAGCGGGAAAGCAGGGCGGTGGCTGCGGCGAGATGATCGGTCACCGGCTCAGCCTACGCAGCGCCCTTCCGGCCGCGCAGCGCCGCTAGCCGCCCGTCCCCGCGTCGTCCAGGATCAGCACGCCGGCCCCATGGATCCGGTCTCCCGCCAGGTCAGCCAGTGCCCGGTCGGCCTGCCCGAACGGATACGGGGTGGTGGTCACCCGGATCCCCAGCCGCCGCGCCAGGGTGAGGAACTCGGCGGCGTCGCCCCGGGTGTTGGCCGTGACGCTGCACAGGGTCCGCTCCTGGAACAGGTGCTTGTCGTAGTCGAGCGGCGGGATGCCGGTCAGGTAGATCCCGGCGATGGCGCAGGTGCCGCCCCGGTCGAGGACGGCCAGGGCGGCGGGCACCAGGTCCCCGGCGGGCGCGAAGATGATCGCCGAGTCGAGCGGGACCGGGGCCGGGTCGAAGGAGTCCTGCGCGGACGCGGCGCCGAGCGACAGCGCCAGCTCCCGGCCGGCCGGAGCACGGGTGAACACGTGCACCTCGGCGCCCTGGCCCATGGCGATCTGCGCCGCGAGGTGCGCGGATCCGCCGAAGCCCCAGATGCCGAGCGTGCCACCCGGCGGCACCTGGGCCCGGCGCAGCGCACGGTAGCCGATGATCCCCGCGCAGAGCAGCGGGGCGAGTTCGGCATCGCTGAACCCGTCCGGCAGCGGATGCGCGAACGCGTCCGCCACGGTCAGGTATTCGGCATAACCGCCGTGCCGGTCCCACCCGGTGTACACCGAGGCCGGGCAGAGGTTCTCCGCGCCCCGGCGGCAGTACCGGCAGGTGCCGTCGGTGCCGGCCAGCCAGGCCACCCCGACCCGGTCACCGGGCCGGAACCTGGCCGGCCCCGGACCGGTGGCGGCGACCTCGCCGACCACCTCGTGCCCGGGGGTGACACCGGGCGCCCGGGGCGCCAGGTCGCCCTCGGCCAGGTGCAGGTCGGTGCGGCAGACGCCGCAGCAGCGGACCCGGACCAGCAGCTCGCCCGGGCCTGGCTCCGGCACCGGCCGATCGACCAGGCGCAAGGGTCCCGACGCAATCGGACCGGGTTTGTCCACCATCCATGCGCGCATGGCTTCCACGGTACGCGCCCAAGGTATCCCTGGTAATTCATGGAAACAACTTGGTACAATTCGGCCCGTCATGGGGTGACCGAGATATGTAGTGATTAGTGCTACATGTCTGAATCGTAGCGATTTATCGCCACAAACTGGGGAGTTTGTCTATGGGCACATCAAGTCCATTTAGGCATGCCATTTTTATGGTGACCACAGGCGCCGCACTGGCCGGCCTGGCCACCATGGCAGGCACCGCCGGCGCGACCACCCGGGCTCCCGCCGCGCACCGGGGGACGGCACAGCCTGGCGGGCGCACCGCCGTTCGGCAGCGGGCCACGGGGTTCTGGAACTGGCCGATGTTCCGCGGCAACCCGGCCCATTCGGGCGTCTCGGCCGAGACCGGGATCAACATCACGACCGCCAGCACCTTGACGGCAGGCTGGACGGCCAGCGTCGGCACGGCCGCCTACAGCTCTCCGACCGTGGTGAAGCTCAAGGCGCTCGGCAAGCCGGTGGTCTTCGTCGGCGGTTCCAGCAGTTTCTCCGCCTACCCCGCCTCCGGCGGCGCGGCGCTGTGGACCTTCCCCGTGGCCAAGGCGATCAGCTCCTCGGCCGCGGTGCTCAACGGCGTCGTCTACTTCGCCTCGAACGATGGCACCCTGTACGCGCTCAACGCCGCGACCGGCGCGCTGCGCTGCTCGTACGCCATGAACCAGTTCACCGAGGATTCCCCGGTGGTCGTCAAGGACCCCGACGGATCCGGGCCGTTGATCTATGAGGGCACCGTCCCCACGCCGGGCCCGGGCTTCATGTACGCGATCTACGGCCCCGGCAATACCCACGGTTCCTGCAAGAAGGACTGGTCGTTCGATGGCTGGACCATCCTGCCCACCGGCACCTGGTCGTCTCCGGCTTATGCGAAGAATGCCCACGGCACCCCGGTGATCACCTTCGGCACCGACGACCCGGACAATTCGGTCTACGCGCTGAACGCGAAAACCGGGGCGAAGGTGTGGGCCTACCGGACGAACAACACCACCGCGAACGATGACGTGGGCGCGTCGCCGACCATCTCGGCGCCCGGCGTGAACGGCTTCGCCGACGGTGTCGTCTACATCACCGGCAAGGACAAGGTCACCTATGCCCTCGACCTGACCACCGGCGCCCTGATCTGGAAGCACGCGCTGGTCGCGGGCACGGCCGGCGACGTGTCGGGCACCGCACTGGTCGGCAACAGGATCTACCTCGGCTCGGACACCGGCGTCTACGCGCTGAACGCCACCACCGGCGCGGTGGTCTGGCACGTCCTGTCGAAGCTCGCGTTCTACTCCTCCCCCGCGATCGGCGGTGCGTCCGGCCAGCAGGTGCTGATCATCGGGAACCTCACCGGCCACCTGTACGCGCTCAGCCTGGCCACCGGGGCGATCCGATGGAGCAAGCAGCCGGACACGGCTGGCTACTGGGCCTCGCCCGCCATCTCGCAGGGCACCATCTACATCACGGGCAAGGACGGCAAGCTCCTGACGTTCGCGCCCGCCGCCGCCAAACGGTAGTTTCGCGCTCGCCGATCCGGGCCCGGTGTGCCGCTTATGCGGACCCGGGCCCGGCGGCCCTGACCGCGCCTACTAGGCGGGCAACTCCGTGACCAGGTCGTCGGCGGTTTCCATGCCGGCCCGCCAGACGGACCGGCAGACGATCTTGCTGGGGTCCACCCGGTCGCGGTAGCGGGCGGCGACCTGGCGGCCCTCGTCCAGCAGCCCCTCCGACAGGGTGGTCGGCTTGAGGCCGAGGGCGAGGAACTGGTCGTTGCGCACGTTGAGGTCGTTCTCCTCGGCCTCACGCCGCGGGTTCGGCAGGTAGGCGATGTCCGCGCCCATCACGTCGGCGACCATCTTGGCCAGGTCCATCACCCGGTGCACCTCGGTCATCTGGTTCAGCACCCGGGGCTTGTCCCCCGCCAGGGGCGGGTTGGTGATCGCGATCTCGATGCACCGGACGGTGTCGCGGATGTGGATGAACGCACGGGTCTGCCCGCCGGTGCCGTGCACGGTCAGCGGGTGCCCGATGGCCGCCTGCATGAGGAACCGGTTCAGCACGGTGCCGTAGTCGCCGTCGTAGTCGAACCGGTTGATCAGCCGCTCGTCCCGGCTGGTCTGCTCGGTCTGGGTGCCCCACACGATGCCCTGGTGCAGGTCGGTGATCCGCAGCCCGTCGTTCTTGGCATAGAAGGAGAACATCAGCTGATCGAGGGTCTTGGTCATGTGGTAGACCGACCCGGGGTTGGCCGGGTGCAAGATCTCCCGCTCGATCTCACCGTCGGGGGTGGGCACCTTCACGGTCAGGTACCCCTCGGGGATCGGCGCGCTGCCGGACCAGCCGTAGCCGTACACGCCCATCGTGCCCAGGTGCACAAGCGCCGGGTCGATGCCGGTCGAGGCCAGCGCGGTGAGCAGGTTGTGGGTGGCCCGCACATTGTTGTCCACCGTGTACCGCTTGGTGTGCGCATTCCGCATGGAGTACGGGGCGGCACGCTGCTCGGCGAAATGCACGATCGCCTCCGGCCGGATCTCCTCCAGCACCGCCACCAACCGGTCGTACTCGGTCGCCAGGTCCAGGTTCACGAACCCTATGTCGTGCCCGGACACCTCATGCCAGACGCGGATCCGCTCGCTTACCGGGCGGATCGGCGTTAGCGACCCGACCTCAAGCTCGACGTCGATCTTCCGCCGGCTCAGGTTGTCGATGATGGTGACATCGTGGCCGCGGTCCGACAGGTACAACGACGTCGGCCACCCACAGAACCCATCACCGCCCAGAACCATAACGCGCATTCCGACTCCCATCACACTGCGCCATCGAGTGAAAGCACGCGGCCGCTGCCGCCGGGGGACCAGAAGCCGCCCGGGGTGGCGGCGCACCGGCCATGGCGTCCCGTAGGCGGTCAGTGTACCCAAGCGAAACTGTCACAAGCTCGGCCCTCACGCGACCGGAACTCAACATCACCACGAGTGACTTTAGTAACGCAATCACGCCGCCCGGGGACGCCCAGCGAACCGGCCGGCACTAATCAGCCACGCTTTTTGCCGAGTCCTTACACGGCTCTGCCAGGCAAGTTACGATCCAGTTCACCTCGCGGTCATCTCTTCCAAATCTGGAGAAAATTGATGCATCGCGGCAGCGGGCCGCCGCCGATCATCGGCATGGCCTACTACGACCCCGAGCTGGCCAACTGGCTGAAGGGCGACCCCGCGGACAAGACCCTGGCCAAGGACAGCATCGCGCTGGCGCAGGCCTTCAACAACCTGCTGGGCGGGGTCTACACGAGCTTCGGGGCCAAGGTCGCGGACGTGTTCACCGCGTTCCACACCAGCGCGTTCGGCGCCAGGGTGACCCTGCCCGCGTTCGGCAAGGTGCCCAAGGACGTCGGCTACATCTGCATGTACACCTGGATGTGCGCGCCGCCCCCGGTCGGGCCGAACAATCACGCGAACGTGCTCGGCTACGGCGTGATCGCCAACACCTTCCTGAACGCCTACCTCGGCTGATCCCGGCCGCAGCATGAGCCGCGAGCACGGAAGAAAGGGCCGCCCCCGCACCGCGGGCCGGCCCCTTCCTGCGTTTCGCGCCATCCGGCCGGCGGCAGGCGGTGCCCCGGCACCCGGTTCTGGGCACCCGCCCCGGGGCCCGTGACGGTACCGAACTCCGGGCACCGCGGGAATTTCGTTATGTCAAGGGTTGACAAGCCGGCCGCAAAGCGGAGGCTGGCGTCGGGGCCGGAAATTCTACGTGCGACGGGATCGCCGGAGATCGCCGTTGCCAGTTTCTGGAAGGGATGGACATCACCATGCGCTTTCGCTCTGGTCTTCGCCTGGCCGCGACGTTAGGCACCGCGGCGCTGTTGCCGCTGGCCGCCAGCGGCGCGGCCGCAGCGGCGCATTCGCCGGGCCGCGTCTTCAAGGGCACCAAGTCCGTGCTCACCGCCGCCCAGGTCGAGCGATTGGCCGCGCACGCGACACACCGCTCGATCATCATCTTCAAGAACCAGCTCACCGGGCTGCCCGCCCAGGGCGCCACGGCGAGCGCGCGGATCCGGGCGGCCAACTCCGCCCAGGCCGGCGTGCTGGCCGAGTTGCGCCAGGTGCACGCCACGCACGTGCGCAGCTACCACATCATCAACGCGATCTCGGCGACGGTCTCCTCGGCCGAGGCCAGCAAGCTGCAGGCCAACTCCGCGGTCCGGGCCGTGGTACCTGACACGATGCGGCACTTCGCCTCGCTGGGCAGCGGGGCCGGCCCGGTCTTCCCGCATGCCGCCCGCCGCGGTCACCGCGGCACGGTCAACGCCCCTAACCAGCAGATCTGCCCGGCCAACCCGGCCCAGCCGCTGATCGAGCCCGAGGCCCGCGAAGTGATGAACGTGAACGCGGCCGACCAGATCGTCAACGGGGCGGGGATCAAGGTCGGCATCATCGCCGACGGCATCGACCCCAACAACCCCGACCTGATCCGGGCCGACGGCCAGCACGTCATCTTCGACTACCAGGACTTCAGCGGGTTCGGCCCCGGTGCGCCCACCGACGGCCGCGAGTCCTTCCTGGACGCGGGCACGATCGCCTCGCAGGGCAACCAGACCTACGACCTGTCCGGCTTCGTCAACCCGGCGCACCCGCTGCCGCCCGGCTGCAACATCAAGATCGAGGGCATCGCTCCCGGCGCGAGCCTCGCGGTGCTGAACGTGGCCGGCCCCAACCCCGGGTTCTTCAACTCGCAGATCATCCAGGCGGTTGAGTGGGCCGTGCTGCACGACCACGTCAACGTGCTCAACGAGTCCATCGGCGGGAACCCGATCCCGAACACGCAGAACGACCCGGTGGCACTGGCCGACCAAGCGGCGGTGGCCGCGGGCGTCACGGTCGTGGCCAGCAGCGGCGACGCGGGCCCGTTCAACAACATCGGCTCACCGGCCACCACGCCCGGCGTGATCGCGGCCGACGGGACCACCACCTACCGGGTCTACCGGCAGACCACCCGGTACGGCACGCAGCTTTCGCCGGGCGGCTGGGAGAACAACAACATCACCGCGCTGAGCTCGGACGGTGTCACCGAGTTCAACCCGCACACGGTGGACGTGGTCGCCCCCGGTGACCGCGGCTGGTCACTGTGCAGCAGCGACACCGCGGCGTTCTTCGGCTGCGCGGACATCGACCACGGCAGCAACCCGCCGCCGATCTGGGCGGCCGGGGGCACCAGCGCGTCCGCGCCCGAGACCTCGGGCACCGCGGCGCTCGTCATCCAGGCGTACGAGAACACCCACGGCGGGGCCGCGCCGTCCCCGGCGCTGGTCGAGCGGATCATCGTCAGCACGGCCACCGACCTCGGCGCGCCCGCCGACCACCAGGGCGCCGGCCTGGTCAACACGCTCAAGGCCGTCCAGCTCGCCGAGTCGATCAACGGCGGCAGCCCGCAGGGCAGCACGCTGCTGGTCAACAAGACGGCCCTCAACGCCACCGTGAACGCCGGGCAGCCGGCCACGTTCAGCGTCAGCGTCACCAACGAGGGCACCGGGTCGCAGACGGTCACCCCGGCCGTCACCGGCCGCCCGACGACGCAGTCGAACGACACTGGCTCGGTCACGCTGAGTTCCTCGTCGCCGACCTACATCGACGGCGAAGGACGCACCGACTTCTACGCACTGCACACCTTCACCGTCCCGGCCGGGGCGGGCAACCTGAACGGCAACATCACCTGGAACGACCAGGCGATCGGCGGCGTGGCCTTCGAGACGCTGTTCGACCCCAACGGCGCGGTGGCCGCGTACTCGCTGATCGGCACGAACCGGAGCGGGTTCGGGCACGTGGAGGTGCACAACCCCATCCCGGGCACGTGGACGGCGGTGATCTTCACGGTCAGCAACAGCCCGTACTTCGGGCCGGTCCAGTTCTCCTACCAGGCGCAGCAGTTCCACCCGGCGGGCTCGGCCACGCCGTCGTCCGTCACGCTGGCGCCCGGGCAGACCGGCAGCTTCACGGTGAAGGTCACCGCGGGCCAGGCGGGAGACGAGGCGCTCAGCCTGGACCTGGGCACCGGCGGCGGCAACGACGGGAGCATCCCCGTCATCATCCGCTCGCTCGTCCCGCTCGGCTCGAGCGGCGGCACGTTCAACGGCACGCTGACCGGCGGCGGCGCCAACGGCAACGCCGGGCAGGAGTTCACCTACCAGTTCAAGGTGACGGGGAACCAGCCGTCGCTGAACGCCGGCATCCAGCTGGCGGACAACAACTACAACCTGCTCGGGTTCCTGGTGGACCCGAACGGTGAGACGCTGGACGTGCAGTCGAACGCGCAGTTCGACGCCGGCGACAACTTCCTCGGGTTCGGCCGGACCATGCAGTTCTTCGAGCGAACGCCGGCACCGGGCCTGTGGACCCTGGTCCTGCTGGACGCCGGCCCAGGCGACGGGGCGCACCTGAGCGAGCCGTTCACCGGGTCGGTCTCGTTCGCCGCGCCGTCGGTGAGCAGCGGCGGGATACCGAACTCGCCGAACACGGTGCTGCCCGCCGGGCAGCCGGTCACCGCGACCATCACGATCGCCAACACCGGCAACATCAGGAAGGATTTCTTCGCCGACGCCCGGCTGAACGGGCGCGTTCCGCAGGAACTGCTCGGCAGCGATGTGAACAACGTGCCGTTGCCGCTGTCGCTGTTCGCCCAGCCGAACTGGCTGGTCCCGACCAACACCAACCTGCTGGCCGTGGCCGCGCAGGGCACGGTGCCGATCACCATGGACGTCTCGTGGGAGTTCGGGGACCCGGACGTGCTCGGCGCCTCGTTCGGCAACAACTCGGCGGCCGTCCTGGCGGCACCGGAGATCGCGCCGGCGTTCTTCTTCGGCATCCCCGAGGCCACCGGGCCGTTCACCTCCGGCACCACCGGGACGGTGAACCTGGCGGCGGTCGCCAACACCAACCCGTTCGATTCGGCCGTGACCGCGAGCAGCGGCGACGTCTGGGCGCAGAGCGTCAACCCGGTCGCGCCCTACACGCCGCTGAGCCTCGGCCCCGGCCAGACCGGCACCATCACGCTCACCATCACCCCGAACGCGCCCAAGGGCACGGTGGTCCACGGCTTCATCGGCGTGGACACCTTCAACCTGGCCTCGTTCGGCGGCGACGAGCTGATCAACATCCCCTACTCCTACAAGGTCGGCTGACCGCGCAGGAAGCTCCGCAACGGCGGGGGGCAGGCCCGGCGGCCTGCCCCCCGTCCCGCTGTCTGGTAGCCGGGCCCGCCCCGGCAGCCGCCGTTGGGTGCGCCCCGGGCGTCAGGGCTTACAGCCGGTGTCCGCCCAGCGCTGGAACACCTCGATCCGCGCGGCGGGCCAGGCGCCGTCACAGGGCATCGAGCCGTCCCGCAGCCGGCTGAGGATCTCGGCGGTCCGGGAGCCGACCTCCTGGAACGACCACAGGTCGAAGGCGAAGCTCATCGACTGCCGGTCGCGCTCGCGGAACAACGGCTTGATGTGCGCCGCGAAGCTCACCGGCTGATCCGGCCCGGGCAGTTCGGCCGCCGCGGCGGCCGCGTCGTCCTGCGCCGCGGCGGGCGGTGCGGGCGGGCCTGCCGGGCCCCAGTCCCAGCGCGGCACCGGGGCCTGCCGGGCATCCGCGCCCGCCTCGGACAGCGCCAGCGCGGTCCGCGACGCCCACTCCAGGCAGGAGGAAAGCACCGCGCGGAACTCCGGGTCGGCCGGCAGCGCGGCCTCGTCGGCCGCGGTGGACAGCAGCGCGACCCACCGGGCCCGCTGCTCCTCGCCGAACTCCCCGCCCGTGACGCCGATGACCGCCTGCCGCACGTCGGCACCGCCTTCGGCGGGCCCGCCGAGCGCCCCGGCCAGCCAGCCGGCCAGCCGGGGTGCCTGGTCCGGGCCGATGTCCGCCAGCAGCGGTGCGAGCACCGGGTCGGCCGGCCCGTGCTTCTCGTAAAACAGCCGGCACATCCTGGTCACGCGGTCAGCCCGCCGGCCCACTCGTAGGGGGCCGGCTCGTCCCCGTCCCCCGGCACCGGGTCGCGGAAGTTCACGTACCAGTGCATGCCGCTGCAGAACGGCTTGTTCTGCGACTGGCCGCACCGGCACAGCGCGTAGTGCTCACGGGAGGCGCCCTCGGCCCGGTCCTCCGCCGCGCCGTCCGGGCCGGCCAGCGCGATCGCCCCGGTGACGCGGTACGGGCCGTCCTTGGTCACCTCGATGGCCGGCTCGCGTTCGTTGCCCCAGTCGACCTGGTCGCGCGCCTCGATACCGCCGATCGCGTAGCTCAGCGCGCCGGACGGGCAGTCCCGGACGGCGCGGATGATCTCGTCCAGCCGGCCGCCGCTCGGTGCCACGAACGGCTCGGCGCCGGCGCGGAACACCGTGGCCAGCCGGTCGGTGCACAGCCCCGAGTGCTGGCAGATGCCGCGGTTGTCGAAGATCGTCAGCTCCTGGCCCGGGTAGCTGTCCCGGCGGTCGGGGACCCGCTTGGGATCCTTGGCGTCGCGGAAGCCGGTGCGGGCATGGCTGCCGTCGCACCACGGCTTGATCGCCGACTGGCCGCAGCGGCACAGCGCCAGTTGCGGCACGGGCCGCTGCTCCGCCCCGAGGTGGTCGGTCAGCCGCGGCACGTTGGTCACCAGGTAGGGCCCGTTGCGGGCCGCCTGGATCTGTGCCGGGAGCCCCGCCTGAAGCTGCCAAAGCTCGGCGCGGCGGGAGTCGGCCTGGCCGGGCCGGACCAGCCGGCAGGCCAGGTCCTGGAGTGCGGCGGTGGCCTCGGCGAGTTCCGGCGGGCAGTCGCCGGCCTTGCCCAGCCCCACCCGCAGTTCGGTGGCGGTCTTGGCCAGCTCCCAGACCCGGTCGGCGGCGGCTATTCCCGGCTGGGGCGGCGCGCCGGTGGCGCCCTGGGTGCCTGCCCGGCGGTGGTTGCCTGCCTGGCGGCCGGGGCCTTCCTGGCCCGGGGCGCCGGCGATCCTGGTGAGCGCGCCAGCGAGCGGCCGGAGCACGCTGTCGGCCAGCCTGGGCACGATCCGCGCCCGGTTCGCCGCGTCGCAGCCCTGGCCGGCTCCCGCCGCCGTCACGATCGAGTAGGCGGTGTCGAACAGTTCGGCCAGGGCCCGGCCGGGATCGGTGGCCGGCCGCGGCCCGAGGCCGCCCGCCAGCCCGGCGGCCCGGCGCAGCAGCGCGTCGAGTTCCGCCGCGTCCAGCGGCGCCGGCGTGCCGGCCAGCGCGGCGTGCGCGCTGCCGGGCGGCAGGTGCGCGGCGAGGGTGCCCGCTATCTCCCGCATCGTCGCGAGCACCGGCTCCAGGGGCCCGGCGATGGCGGTGCCCCGGCCCGAGCCGATCGCCTCGCACAGCCAGGCCGCCTGGTCCAGCCGTTCGGCCAGCAGCGCCCAGGCGGCCTCCCGGTGCGGCATCAGGTAGTCGTTCTCGTAGAACAGCTCGAAGCTGGGGCCGGCGGTCCGGCCCGGGTGGGCAGGTCCCACCGGGAGCGTGGTGATCAGGTCACCGAGTGGCTTGATCACCCGGAGCATCAGCGCGATCGTCGCGCCGGCCAGCACCTCCAACTGGCCGTCGGACTCCTCGGTATGGGCGAAGAAGCGCTCGAAGATCTGCAGCAGGATCTCGTAGCTCACGTTGAACAGGTCGGTCACCCGCGCGGTCAGCGGATCGGAGATGACCGGATACTCCGCGTCCCGCTCATGCTGGCGCACGTTGGCCGCCAGCACCGGCCGGACCGGGTCGAACTGCGGGTTCGCCGCGCACAGTTGCTGGTACTCGTCGAGGATGTTCACGAACTGGCCGAAGTGGGCGTCCCGCCAGACGCCGCGCGGCCCCTCACCCTGCTCCAGGATCTCCTCGATGGCCCGCCGGGCGCTGGCCAGGTCGGTCACGCAGACCAGCTCCGGCCAGCGGAAGTTCTCGGCGGTGGCCTGCGCCCGTGGCGGCCCGACGAACAGCCAGTCCTCCCCGTTGATGGCGGCCAGGTGCTCGAAGCCCGCCTCGATGGACCGGTACAGGTGCCCGACGGTGGCGAAGTCCTGGCCTTGCGGGACGATGTCCCGCTCGCTGACCAGCGGCACCGCCTGGCCGACCGCGGCCAGGCCCTCGGCGTCGGCCAGGTCCATGCCTTCCGGGCGCTCCAGGAACATGAAGTGGCGCAGCGCCTGCTCGCCGAACGGAATCAGGGCAAGCTGTACGCCCGCCGGGTAATGGTTGGCCGGCACCGGCAGGTTCGGCCGGGCCAGGTGTGGCGCGGCACCGATCGCCGACAGCAGGTTGTGCACCAGCGCCAGGTGCAGCATCTCCTGGGCGGCCACGTGGGAGACCTGCTTGCGCCAGCGGGCCGCGGCGGCCGCCTCGGCCTCGGTCAGCCCTTCGGCCGTGGACTGCTTCAGGGAGAACGCCGCGAACAGGTACTGGCACATGATGCCGTGCTCGAGTTCCGCCGCCTGGCACAGTGCGTAGATCAGTGCCTCGCGGTGCTCGATGACGAACTCCGTCTCCGGCGCCGCCTTGCCGCTTCTGGTTGCGATGACCTGAGCCAGCCTGCCCACGGCCGGTCCGCCGTCGGCCGCGTCCGTGTCGTTGCGCACAGCGTCTCCGTTCCCCGGCCGGCTCGCCGTTCCCGGCCTCTCTCCGTTCCCACCCAACCGTTGTTTCTCCCGCGACCCAACCGGTTTCCGCCCGGCCTCCGCTCTCCCCCCGGGCTCGACATCGGCGATTACATCATTACAACTTAGCTGAGCACGGCCGCCGGGCGAACCGGCATTGCCCGGCGATTCGGGCGCCTGGTTGAATGTTTCGGATGATCATCAGTGGCGGCCCCGGCCGATGAGCGAGACGCCCGGGATAACGCGGCCGCCCGTCCTGCCGATCGCCCGGATCGCGCTGGGCTGCGGCAACTTCGGGGGGGTCGGCTCGGCGCCGGAGTTCTTCGGCCAGGGGCTGAGCGAAGACCAGGCGCTGGCGGTGATGGATGCCGCCTGGGCGGCCGGCATCACCCACTTCGACACCGCCGACGCCTACGGCGGCGGGCGCAGTGAGGCCGCGATCGGCCGCTGGATCGCCAGCCGGGGCGCCCGGCCTCAGCTCACCACGAAGACCTGCAACCCGATGACGGCCGGGGCCGACCATGGCCTGGCCCCCGGGCGGGTCGCCCGCCAGTTGCGGGCCAGCCTGGACCGGCTCGGGGTGGACCGGGTCGACCTGTACCTGGCCCACGACTTCGACCCGGGCGTGCCGCTCACCGAAACGTTCGGCGCCTTCGAGCAGGCCCGGGCGCAGGGCGCCATCGGCGGGTACGGGGTCAGCAACTTCGACGCCGCCCAGCTGGAGGCCGCGCTTGACGCCGGGGCGCCGCAGGCGATACAGAACAGCTACTCGCTGCTTGACCGGCAGGACTCGGCCGGGCTGCTGGACCTGTGCGCCCGGCGGGGCATCGCCTACCTGGCCTTCAGCCCGCTGGCCGGCGGCTGGCTCACCGGGAAGTACCGCCGCGGCGAGCCGTTCCCCGCGGGTTCCCGGATGACCCAGCGGCCGGAGGCCTATCGCGGGCTGGTCACCGGCGCGACCTACGACATGCTCGACCGGCTCGGCGAACTGGCGGCCGGCCGTGGCGTCTCGATGGCGGGCCTCGCGCTCGCCTGGCTGCTCGCCGACCCGCGGGTCACCCAGGTGGTGATCGGCCCGGGCCGCCCGGAGCACCTGGCACCCGTCCGGGAAGCGCTCCAGCATCCCCTTACCGGTGCAGATCTGTCCGACATCGAAAGGGCGGTTGCCTGATGCGCGTGCTCGTTCTCAGCCACCGCGATGTGGTGGCCGCACTCCCGCCGCGGGCCTGCGCCGGGTCGATGGCCGCGGTGCTGGCGGCGCGGGCCAGGGGCGAGACCTACATGCCGCTCCGCTCGATCATGGCGGCGCCCGGGGCCGCCGGGTTCATGGGGCTGATGCCAAGCTGGCGCGGGGCACAGGCGGACGGCGGGGCGGTGTTCGCGCTCAAGTCGATCTGCGTGATCCCGGGCAACCCTGCCCGCGGCCTGGACGCGCACCAGGGCACCGTCACGCTGTTCGACGGCGAGACCGGCGTGCCCACCGCGATCCTGGACGCCTCCGCGATCACCGAGATCCGTACCGCGGCGGTCACCGCGGTCGCGACCGGTGCGCTTGCCCGGACGGACGCTCGCACGCTGGCAATACTCGGGGCCGGCGTCCAGGGGCGGGCACACCTGGAGGCACTGGCTCCCGTGCGTGGCTTCGAGCACGTGCGCATCTACGCGCCCACCCGCGCCCACGCGCAGGCCGTGGCCGACGCGGCCGGCCAGGAGCGCTTCGAGGTGACCGTGGCGCCCAGCGCCGAGGACGCGGTCCGCGGCGCCGATGTCGTCGTCGCGGCGACCAACGCGCGCGAGCCGGTCTTCGCCCGCGCCTGGCTCAAGCCCGGGGCCCACGTCAACGCGGTCGGCGCCAGCACCCCGCGGGCGCGCGAGATCGACACCGCGACGGTCGCGGCGAGCGCGCTGTTCTGCGACAGCCGCGAGTCCGTGCGCAACGAGGCCGGCGAGTTCCAGCTCGCCGTCCGCGAGGGCGCGATCACCGGCGAGGAGCATATCCGCGCCGAACTCGGCGAGGTGCTCACGGGCAGTGCGCCAGGCCGCCGGGACGACGGGGAACTGACCCTGTTCCGGTCGCTGGGCATCGCCGTCGAGGACCTGGCGGCGGCCGAGACCGCCGTGGCCGCGGCCCGGGCGCGGGGCCTGGGCACGGAGGTCGAGCTGTGATCGCACTGGCCGAGATCGAGGCGGCGCGCGAGCGGATCGCGGGCACCGCGACCCGGACCCCGCTGGTGCGGCTGCCGGTCGACGACGCCCCCGCAGAGATCTACCTCAAGCTGGAGAACCTCCAGCCGATCAGCTCGTTCAAGATCCGCGGCGCGACGAACGCCGTGATGCTCGCGCCGCCAAGCGCCCGGGCCAAGGGCCTGGTCACGGCGAGCGCGGGGAACATGGCCCAGGGGGTCGCCTGGGCCGCGCGCGCGCTCGGCGTGCCGGCCATCATCGCCGTGCCCGAGCACGCCCCCGAGGCGAAGCTGGCCGCGATCGCCCGCCTCGGCGGGCAGGTGCTGAAGCTGCCTTATGACGACTGGTGGAACGTGATCGTCACCGGCCACGTGGACGGTGCCGAGGGGCTGTTCGTGCACCCGGTGCAGGACCCGGGGGTGATGGCCGGAAACGGGACGATCGGCCTGGAGATCCTCGAAGACCTGCCCGGCCCGGACGCGGTGGTGATCCCGTATGGCGGCGGCGGCCTGACCGTCGGCATCGCCAGCGCGATCAAGGCGCTGCGGCCGGAGACGAAGATCTTCACCGCCGAGCCCGAAACCGGTGCCGCACTGGCCGCCGCGATGGCCGCCGGGCACCCGGTCGACGTCGACTACCGCGCCTCGTTCGTGGACGGGTCCGGCAGCCGGCGCGTGCTCGACAGCATGTGGCCGCTGGTCCGGCCGCTGGTCGATGGCGCCCTGGCCGTCACCGTCGCCGAGGCCGCGGCGGCGGTGCGGCTGATGGCCGAGCGGGCCCGGGTGATCGCGGAAGGCGCGGGCGCGCTGGCGCTGGCCGCCGCCCTCTCCGGCCGGGCCGGTTCGGGGAAGGTCGTGTGCGTGGTCTCCGGCGGCAACATCAACCTGGGCAAGCTCGCCGAGATCCTCAACGGCGCCGCCGGCTGACCGGCCGTCCCGGCCGGCCAACACCGCGTGACGGCCGTGACGGCAGCGGCCGCTGTGGCCGGCGGAACGGCTCCCTCCCGGGCGCGTTTGTCGTCGTTGCCACAGCGACGACACTCTTATGTCGTGGTTGCCACAACGACGACATTCAAGTGCGGGATGGCGGCGCGGCGGTGAGCGGCGGACGTCTGTCATGGCCTGGCAGGACTTCTGGCCCCTGCCCGGGTGGTCATCGGCTGACTTGGCTGCGGGTATGAGCGGAAGTGTGTTCACCACCGACGAGGTCCTGGTGGATGTCGGCTTTGACGCGGCCCGGCGCCGGCTGGGGCGCCTGGCCGGGGACGGCGTGCTGCTGGGTGCCGCCGAGTACGCGTATGGCGCGGGGATCACCGGCCTGATGCAGGAGGCGGGGCCCGCGGCAGGGAGGTCAAGGCTGGCCGGGGTGCGGCCCGGAGACCTCACAGAAACGGTGGACCGTGCCCTGCTGGGGGTGCGCTGGGAGGCTATCGGGCCCGACGGCAACGTGTACCCGGCCCTGGATGCCAACCTGTCGCTTACCTCCACCGGAGAGACGACCACGCTGCTCGCGCTGACCGGGGTATACCGGCTGGCCGACCTGGCCGATGCGGGGCTGGACCCGGCCATTCTGCACTGCTTCGCCGCTGTGACCATCCGCAGCTTCATCGCCCGGCTCGCCTGCGCCCTGATGCACCCCGCTGGCGCGGCCTCGCGGCAGAGCGCGCCGGACGGGGAGCGGTAGCGGGGCCAGCCCAGCCGGACGCCGCGGGTTAGCGGGGGCGGATGGCTTCCATGGCTTCGAGGAGGCGGTCCACCTCGCCGGTTGAGTTGTAGTGGATGAAGCCGATCCGCACCGACTTGCCGGCGTAGCCGAGCCGCTGGTACAGGTTCAGCGAGTACCAGGAGTCGTGCGCCCAGACCCCTATCTGGGCCTCGGCGAGGCGGGCGGCCACGTCCGGGGCCGCCACGCCCTCGACGTTGACCAGGAACGTGGGCACGCGGCAGGCCATCCCCGGCAGCCCGTACACGGTGACCGCGTCGGAGATGCCGTCAAGGAAGCGCTGGCCGAGCGCGCGCTCGTAGGGCACGATCGCCGGGAAGCCGCCGATGGAGTCCAGGTAGTCGATCGTCGCGTTGAACCCGGCGAGCAGCTCGTAGGGCTGGGTGCCGGTCTCGAACCTGCGGCCGAGCGGGTCGGCCGGCGCCGGCCGGGCCTTGTACGGGCGCCAGCCCTCGATCACCTCGGCCCGCCCGTAGGCCATGCCCAGATGCGGGCCGCAGAACTTGTACGGCGAGCAGAGCAGCACGTCGGCGCCGATCTCGCGGACGTCGATCGGCTCGTGCGCGGCGTAGTGCACCGCGTCGATCCAGGCGAGCGCGCCCGCCTCGTGCGCCAGCCGGCAGGCGCGCCGGGCGTCCACGACCGTGCCGATGGCGTTGGAGGCCCAGGCGAACGCGACCACCCTGGTCCGCGGCCCGAGCTTGCGCTCGAGGTCGTCGAAGTCCAGCGTGGTGTCCGCGTGCAGCTCGACGTGCCGGACGACCAGGCCGGCGTCGCGGGCGAGCTCCAGCCACGGCGCGACGCCGCCGTCGTGATCCAGCGAGGAGACGAGGATCTCGTCGCCGGGCTGGAAGCCGCGGCCGGCGGTGCGCGACAGCGCGAAGTTCAGCGAGGTCATGTTGGGCCCGAAGATCACCTCGCGGGGATCGCAGCCGAGGAACCTGGCCGCCTTGTGCTCGGCCTCCTCGAGGATCGCGCCCACCCGGCGGCTCGTCGCATAGCCCGCGCCCAGGTTGGCGCTGGCCTCGCGCAGCGCCCGGGCGATCGCCTCACCGACCTCGTCCGGCACCTGAGTGCCACCGGGAGCGTCGAGGAACGCGAAGTCCCGCAGCGAGGAGAAGCGCTCCCGGACGGTGGTGACATCGAGTCCCGAGCGGAGTGTTTCGGTCATCGGCAGCTTCCTCTCCCGCGCAGCCACTGGTGAACGCCTAGATTTCGATCGAATCACAACCGGCAGCCAGACCTCAAAACTCTTCCCTTGCCCCGGTACGCAGCGCGATGGTTTGATCAACAACACTTTCGACACCCGGGGAGGGCGTCCCAAATGAAGGCAAGCGTGATCGTCGCCGCGACGGCGCTCGGTGCGCTCGCGGTGGCGGGCTGCGGTAGCAGTAGCAATAGCAGCACCGCCAGCGGCGCAACCAAGTCGTGTGTCGCCTCGATCGGCATGGAAGGACCGCTTACCGGGCCGGTGGCCGTCCTCGGGCAGGAGCAGTTGCACTTCGCCGAGCTTGCGGCGTCCATGGACAACACGGCCAACAAGACGAAGATCTCCATCGTCCAGGGCGACACGCAGCTCAACCCCGCGCAGGCGACGACCGTCACCCAGCAGTTCACCTCGAACTCGAAGATCGTGGCGGTGGTCGGCCCGGCGGGCAGCCAGGAGGTCGAGGCCGTCGGCCCGCTGATGGCCCGGGCGGGCCTGCCGTTCATCTCGGGGTCCGCGACCGCCGCGGTGCTCACCACGGGCAAGTACCCGACGTTCTTCCGGGTCGTGTCCAAGGACAGCGTGCAGGGCCCGCAGGACGCCCGCTACATCATCACCAACCTGCACCCGAAGGCCCTGATGATCGTGGATGACCAGGAGGCGTACTCCACCGGCCTGGTCGCCGCGATGACGCCGATCTTCAAGGCGGCCGGGATCAAGGTCGACCACCAGTCGGTGTCCCAGAAGCTGACCGACTTCTCCTCGCTGGTGGCCAAGGTCACGCCCGCCACCACGGTCGTGGTGCTGCCCTGGCAGGTGGCCTCGAACGCGCAGCAGTTCGGCCGGAACCTGGCCCAGCAGCACAAGAACGCGGTGATCTTCGGCACCGACGGCCTGTTCTCGCCGGGCACGTTCAGCATCAACGGCTCGTACGTGTCCTCGTTCGGCCCGGACATCACCGCGATCCCCGCCGACGCGTCGATCGCCGCGGCCGCCAAGTCCAAGTACGGCAACTTCGGCACGTTCGGGCCGCCGGTGTTCGCGGCGACCCACGTGGCCGACGAGGCGATCGCCTCGGTCTGCAAGGCCGGGCAGACCCCGAGCCGTGCCAACGTGCTGGCCGCGATCAAGAAGACGAGCGAGCCGGCCTCCATCCTCGGCCAGCCGATCAGCTTCACGACGACCGGTGACGTCGTGAACGGCAAGTTCTTCCTGTTCAAGATCGACTCGACGGGCAAGTACAACCTGATCCCCGGCTGACCGGCTGAACCCAGCTAACTGCCTGGCGGCGCGCTGGCCCACGGCGGGCGCGCTGCCGGGCGGGACCGGGCAGGACGACGGCAGGCAGGATCTTCGCGGATGGGCTTCTTCTTCCAGGAACTGGTGAACGGCGTTACCACCGGCGCCCTGTACTCACTGGTCGCGCTCGGCTTCTCGATGGTCTACGGGGTGCTGAAGCTGCTCAACTTCGCCCACGGCGACCTCTACATGGTCGGGGCCTACATCGGCTTCTTCGTGATCCAGTGGTTCGGCGGCGGGTCGGCGCTGACGATCCCGGTCCCGCTGCTGCTGCTGATCATGTTCGTGCTGGCGGCCGGGCTGGTGGGCGGGCTGGGCGTCGCGATCGAGCGGTTCGCCTACCGGCCGCTGCGGGACGCGCCGCGGATCGCGCCGCTGATCACCGCGATCGGCATCTCGTTCTTCCTGGAAAACGCGGCGCTGCTGCTGTTCGGCGCGCAGTTCCGGGTCTACAACACCGCGGACTTCATCTCGCTCTCGTCGGGGATCACGATCGGTTCCGTCACCATCGACTCGGTGCAGATCATGGTCCTGGTGCTCGGCCTGCTGCTCACGGTCGGCCTGCGGGAACTGGTCAACCGCACCAAGCTCGGCAAGCAGATGCGGGCGGTGGCCGCCGACCGGGAGGCCGCCGAGATGATGGGCATCAACGTGAACTTCACCATCTCGGCGACGTTCTTCCTGGGGTCGGCGCTCGCGGGGGTGGCCGGCGTGATGGGCGGGCTGCTGTTCAACCAGGTGACACCCACCATCGGGTTCATCGTGGGCCTCAAGGCGTTCACCGCCGCCGTGGTCGGCGGCATCGGCTCGCTGCCCGGCGCGATGCTCGGCGGCCTGCTGATCGGCGTCGCGGAGTCGATGATCACCGGGTACATCTCCTCGACGTACACCAACCTGTTCGTATTCGCGCTGCTGATCGTCGTGATGCTGGTGCGGCCAAGCGGGCTGCTCGGCCGGGCGCAACTGCAGAAGGTGTGAACATCACGTGAGCCTCGATTCGCCGCCGCCGCCAGCCGGGCCGCCAGCCGGGCCGCCCGCCGGCCCTCAGGTCGGGGCGGACGAGTGGGTCGCCAGACAGGAGCACCGCCGGGAGTACCTGCCGTCCTGGCTGGGCCGCGCGCAACGGCAGGCCGAGCGGGTCGGCTGGTGGCCGCGGCTTGCCCTGGCAGGCCTGGCGGCGGCCGCGCTGCCGCTGTTCGGCCTCGGCGGGTTCCAGTTGCAGGTCGGGATCGACGCGCTGGTGATCGCGCTGCTCGCGGTGGGACTCAACATCACGGTGGGCTGGACCGGGCTGCTCGACCTCGGCTACGTCGCGTTCTTCGGCTTCGGCGCCTACGGGTTCGCGCTGGTGTCCTCGGGCCAGGTCGGCGCGAACGGCATCCACCTGCCGAGTTATCTGTCCATACCGCTGGTGATGATCGGCGCCGGGGTCCTCGGCCTGCTGGTCGGGCTGCCCTCGCGGCGGCTGGTCGGTGACTACCTGGCGATCGTCACGCTGTTCTTCGGCGAGGCGTTCGTCGAGTTCACCAACAACGTCGCGCCGGCCACGCTCGGCGGGCCCAACGGGATCGTCGGCATCGACCCGATCAGCGTCTTCGGCCATCAGATCACCAGCAACGCCGGGTACTACTACCTGCTGGTGATCGTGCTCGTGGTCACGATGGCGGTGCTGCGGCTGCTCGAATTCTCGCGCACCGGGCGGGCCTGGCGGGCGGTGCGGGAGGATCCGCTGGCGGCGGGGTCCATGACGATCCCGGTCGACCGGGTCAAGCTGATGGCGTTCGCGTTCGGCGCCGCGGTCGCGGCGCTGGCGGGCACCATCTTCGCCGCGCAGCAGATCAGCGTGTTCCCGACCGACTTCGACACGCCGATCCTGATCCTGGTCTACGCCGGGCTCATCCTCGGCGGCGCGGGCAGCATCGCCGGCGCGGCCACCGGCGCCCTGCTGGTCATGGTCATCTACGACGGGCTGCTGCGCAGCCCGGCCGATTCCGGCTACCTGTTCTACGGGCTGATCCTGCTGACCCTGCTGGTCAAGCTGCGCCCGTGGCGCAGGCTCGGCCTGGTGCTCGCGGCGACCGTCGCGCTCGGCTTCGCCGCGCACGCCATCGCCGCGGCCATCTCGGCACGAGCGGTGGCGGGCGGGCCGGCCTCGACCGGGTGGGTCGCCACCGCGCTGCGCGACTGGGTGATCGTCCCGGCCAACGCCACGGTCGCCGGCAACTACGGGTTCGTGGCGCTGGTGTGCCTGCTGATCGCGCTGGTCCAGGCCGGCCCCCGGGCGCGGACGATCCTGCTGCCGCCTGCCCTGTACCTCGCGTCGTTCGTCTGGGAGACCCGTCTGGTCACCGAGCCGGCTGTGACCAGGCAGCTCCTGATCGGTGCGATCCTGATCGTGATGATGAACGCCCGTCCGCAGGGGCTGCTGGGGGCACGGCGCGTGGAGGCCCTCACATGAGCACGGGTGCGAACCAGGCAGGGACGGCCGGCGCTCAGGACGGCGGGGCCCGCGCGGAGTCCGTATTGCAACTGAAAGGTCTTTCGCTGTCCTTCGGCGGCCTGCGCGCGCTGTCCAAGCTTGACCTGCGGGTGAGCGACGGGGAGATCGTGAGCCTCATCGGGCCGAACGGCGCCGGCAAGACGACGGTCTTCAACGTGATCACCGGTGTGTACGAGCCGAGCGGCGGTGACGTCGTGTTCGCCGGGAAGTCGATCGCCGGCCAGGCGCCGCACAGCATCGCCCGGCTGGGGATCGCACGGACCTTCCAGAGCCTCCGCCTGTTCCTGAACATGTCGGTGCTCGAGAACGTGATGGCCGCGACGTACGGGCACACCAAGGCGATGCCGTGGGAGTCGGTGCTCCGGCTGCCCCGGGCCAGGCGCGAGGAGCGCGAGGCCAGGGAACTGGCCACCGACGTGCTGTCGTTCTTCGGCCAGCGGCTCGCCGGGTACCGCTGGGACCAGCCCGCCTACTCGCTGTCGTACGCGAACCGGCGGCGGCTGGAGATCGCCCGCGCGCTCGCGACCCGGCCCCGGCTGCTGCTGCTCGACGAGCCGGCCGCCGGGATGAACCCGGCCGAGACGCACGAGATCACCGAGCTGATCGCGCGGCTGTGCACCGAACGCGACGTCGCGGTCCTGGTGATCGAGCACGACATGCACGTGGTGGCGTCCTGCTCGGACCGGGTGATCGCGCTGGACCACGGCGTCAAGATCGCCGAAGGCGGCTTCGACGCGGTCGCCAGCCATCCCGCCGTGGTCGAGGCCTACCTGGGCCGGGACCCCGAGGCACTGTCGGACGCCGGGTGAGCGCGCCGCCGGCGGACCAGGCGCAGGCGCCCACCGCGCTGCTCCGCCTCGAGGCCGTCACCACCTACTACGCCCAGATGCGGATCCTCGAGGAGATCTCGCTGCACGTGCACGAGGGTGAGCTGGTCTGCCTGCTCGGCGGCAACGCCTCCGGCAAGTCGACCACGCTCAAGACGATCCTGGGCATCGTGCGGCCGCGCGCGGGACGGGTGCTGATCGGCGGCGAGGACGTGACCGGGTGCGCAGTGCCGGAGCGGATCGCCCGCGGCCTCGCGATCGTGCCGGAGAACCGGCGGCTGTTCGGGCAGATGACCGTCAGGGAGAACCTCGAGCTGGGCGCGGTGCTGCGCGGCGGCGAGAAGCTCGACGATGACTTCGACCGGGTGCACGCGCTGTTCCCGCGGCTGCTCGAACGGCGCGGCCAGCTCGCGGGCACGCTGTCCGGCGGCGAGCAGCAGATGGTCGCGATGGGCCGGGCGCTGATGTCACGGCCGCGGCTGCTGCTGATGGACGAGCCGTCCATGGGCCTGTCCCCCGTGCTGGTGCAGCAGAACTTCCAGATCATCAGGGACATCCACACCTCCGGCGTCGCCGTGCTGATGGTGGAGCAGAACGCGGCGATGGCGCTGTCCATCGCGGACCGGGGATACGTCCTGTCCACCGGGGAGATCGTCCTCGAGGGCACCGCGGCCGAGCTGCTGGCCAGCGAAGACCTGAAACGGGCCTATCTGGGACGATAGGGCCATGGACGTGGTGGTGCGCACGCTTGTGGACACCGCGCCGGGACGGGACGGCCTGGTCCGGGCACGGGTGGAGATGCCCCCCGGGTCGCAGGTCGAGGCGGTGGCCGGGCCCGGCGGCGAACTGTGGTACGTGATCGACGGGGCTGGCCTGCTGACCGCCGGGGACGGGCCGGCCGCGCCGATCCGGCGGGACACCGCGCTGTGGCTGCCGCCGGGCGCGCGGTACCGGCTGGCCGCAAGCGGCGCGGATCCGGTCACGCTGGACAGCGTCACGCTGCCCCCCGGCCCGGCCGCCGGCGACGGCGGGGCGGCGGAGCCGGCGCTGGCCGAACTGGGCGACCGCCCGGTCGAGGTCACCGGGGACCGGCGGTTCCGCGTCCTGTTCGGGCCGGGCAACGGGTGCGCGGCGGCCACCCAGTTCGTGGGTGAGATCCCGCCGGGCCGGGCCCCGCTGCACAGCCACACCTACGACGAGGTGGTACTGGTGCTGGACGGCGAGGGCGTGCTGCACGCCGGGCCGGTCGAGCACCGCATCGCGCCGGGCACCTGCATCCACCTGCCGCCCGGGCAGCAGCACTGCCTGGAGAACACCGGGCACCGCACGCTGCGGGTGCTCGGCGTCTTCCACCCCGGTGGCAGCCCCGCCGCCAAGACGGCGGCGGGGCCGGGGTAGCGGCGGCGGGGCAGCGGCGGGGGCCGGCGTAGCCGCCCGTCAGTTCTGGCCGGGGTCGGCCGCGGTGCCCGCGCCCGGCTTGGTAAATCGCTGGCATAGGCCCTTCATAGTTTCTTCCCAGCAACGTGTTTTATGATTGCGAAACGCGTATCGGGGAATCCGTGCCGTGGGGAGTACGGAATGCCGGAATTCGACCTTGTTAAACCAGATGGTTTTCGCCCGGCCTCAGCGATGCGGGGCAGGGAAGGGCGGTGCCTGGCCTCCGGGCTGGGCCAACGCTCAATGACCACGGCCACGGGTGAGACCGCAAAGGCGCCAAACCAGGCCGCCAGCCACAGAACGCGTTAACCGAGTCAGGGGTGAGAAAAAGGAACCGAACCTGGGGATTCCAGGTAAAGGGGGAAGGTTCATCCATGAATAAGCTCATACCGCGCCTGGCCCCGGCCGGCCGCCCCGTGGCGGCCCTGGCCGGCTTGGCCACCATGGCGGCGGCAGGCCTGGCTACGGCAGCACCGGCGGGTGCCGTTCCCGCGCGTTCGCTGCCCCCTGGCGGGCACGCCGTCAGCAACAGCACCACGGTCAGCTACACCTACACGGGAGCGCAGCAGACCTTCACCGTCCCGGACGGGGTGACCTCGATCGACGTGATCGCCATCGGCGCGGCGGGCGGCGGCGGGGCCACGCCGACCAGCGGCGGCACCGGCGGCGCCGGAGGGGAGGGCGAACAGGTCTCCGGCACGCTCGCGGTGATCCCGGCGGCCACCCTGTTCGTCGAGGTGGGCGGCGTCGGCACGGCTGGCACCGGGACCACCGCGGGCACCGGCGGCTTCAACGGCGGTGCGAGCGGATCCGGCTCGCATACCGCCGGCGGGGGCGGCGGCGGTGCGTCCGACATCCGCACCATCACCAACTCCGGCACCGGCACGCTGTCCTCGCGGCTGATCGTGGCCGCCGGGGGCGGCGGTGGTGGCGGCGGCGGCGACTGCCTCAGCGGCGCGGGCGGCGCGGGCGGCTCCAGTACCGCCACGGCCGGAACGGGCGCTACCTGCACCGCCGCCGTCGGCGGGAGCGGCGGCGCGATCGGCACAGGCAGTGCTGGCGGCGCGGGCGGCGGCAGCGGCAGCGGCGGCACCGGCGGCACGGCCGGCGGCACGGGCGGCACCGGCGCCCTCGGTGCCGGCGGCGCCAGCGCCACCGCCGGGAGCGGCGGCGGAGGCGGCGGGCTCTTCGGCGGCGGCGGGGGTGGCGGGGCCGGCATCTCGGCCATCACCGACTGGGGCGGCGGCGGCGGCGGGGGCGCCGGCTTCAGCTTCGCCACCACCGATGTCGGGCCGGTCACGAGCGCGCCGGAGGTCAGCATCACCTACACGGCCCCGGGGCCGCCGCCGCCCGTCGGCAGCTCCGACCTGAAGGTATTCCTCAAGCACCAGGGCGTCTTCCAGCACCACCGCCTGGGCACCGACGGGATCTGGGTCACCAACACCGGGACGGCCGCGACCACCAAGGCGCATCCCAGCGTGGTCACCCTGGATCTGGGGCGCGGGATCGTGGTGGTCCAGGGCGGCAGGGGCACCGACTGGCAGTGCCACAAGCAGGCCAGCTCCTCGGTGTGCACCCGGGCGGCGCCGCTCGGGGCCGGCAAGCGCACCATGATCACGGTGACGGTGTGGATCAACGCGAGGGCCGGGAAGACGCGGACCGCTACCGCGACGGTGAGCCCGAGCGACACCACGCCCGCCGACAACACCGGCACTGACAAGGCGATCATCCGCAGGCACTGAGGTCAGCCCAAGGCGCCGCCCCGGCCGGGTGCTGGCCGGGGCGGCGCCTTGCTCACCCGGCGGGCCGTCGCCGCCTGCGCCGGCCGCCTACAGGGCGAGCACCAGGAGCATCGCCGAGGTGGGGCGCCGGGTTCCCATGGCAGGTTCCACGGTCAGGCCGAGCCGGTCGCCCGCCCGCAGCCCGGTCGCTACCACCGGGCCGCTCATGCCATGGCTGGGCATGGGCAGCACCCCGGCCGGCCGGTCCCCGCCACGGTCCATCAGCCACAGCTCGTAGCACCAGGACCCCGGCAGTGCCCGCAGTCCCGCCGCGGCGAACACGAGCATGCGCTCGTGGCCGGACATCACTACGGTCGCGGTGCCCCCGGTCCGCACCCGCCCGCTGAGCACGGTCACGTCCGGTGCGGTCAGCACCGAGGCGATGTCGTGGCCCCGCTGCGGCGGGCCGGCCGCCGGCGCCCGGCCCGCGGTCCCGCCCGCCCAGACGGCCACGGCGGCGAGAACGGCGACCACGGCCAGCACCACCGCCAGCCTCGGTGCCCGCACCCTGGTAAGGATCCGGCCGAGCCGGCGGCCAGGCCCGGCCGGACCAGGGTGGCGAGCGGTGCCGGCCGGGGCGGGGCAGGTGACCGGGGGCAGTTGCCTGGTGCGGGCCGTCTCGGCCAGCAACTGTTCCCTGACCGCGGCCGGTGGCCGCGCCGCCGCCGCAGCGGCCAGCCGCGCGGTGGCCTCGTGCAGCCCGGTCACTTCCCTGGTGCACTCCTCGCACCGTTCCATGTGCCGCTCGAACCGGGCGCGGTCCGGGCCATCCAGGGCGTCCATCGCGTACGCGCCCGCCAGCGTGTGCGGCTCGGGCTGCCAATCGCTCATTGCACTGCGCCCAGGCAGTCGCGCAGCCGGATCAGGCCGTCGCGCATCCGGGTGTTCACCGTCCCGGCGGGGACGCCAAGCAGGCCGGCGACCTCCCGGTAGGTGTACCCGCCGTAGTAGGCGAGGGTGACCGCCTCGCGCTGCAATTCGGTCAGCGCCCCCATGCAGCGGCGCACCCGCTCGCGGTCCAGGTTGTCCTCGACGGTTTCCGCGACGTCGTCGTAGGCGATCAGCGGCGCGGCGGCGCGCCGGTCGCGCTCCGCCGACCGCTGCTCGGACCGGACCCGGTCCACCGCCCGGCGGTGCGCGATGGTGGCCACCCATGCCATCGGGCTGCCCTTGCCCGCGTCGAACCGGGACGCGGCCCGCCAGACCTCGACGAACACCTCCTGGGTGACCTCCTCCGACAGCGACGGATCCCGCACCACGCGGCGCACCGTGCCGAATACCGGTGCGGCGACCCGGTCGTAGACCTCCGCGAAGGCGGCGTGGTCGCCCTTCGCCACCTGGGCGAGCAAGGCCGCCAGGTCCGCGCCGGGCACGGCCGCGCCGCGCGCGCCCCGCGGTGCGGACACGCGGCCGGGTCCTGTCTCCACGCTCTTAATTCGTTGCCGTGACGATGGCGTCTTGGCCGGCCGCGATCCCCGGCGGATATCGGGTCACGGCCAATGAGGAGCCAGGGCGGTGCCGAATACCTGGTGTCAGAGCCCGAGACCGGCCGCGCTGGCCTCCCGCCGGACGGCCACCGCCGGTGCAGACCGGGCAGCTATCAGCGAAGAGGAGAAGCGGTGCGGAGCAACGCTGTTGTCATGTCACGCCGGACGGGCGCCCTCACCGGTGCCGTGATCACCGCAACACTGGCACTGGCGGCCGCCGGCTGCGGTTCCAGCAGTTCCCAGGCACCGTCCGGGGCCGGTGCCACCCACCACGCCATGCCCTCGCACTCGGCGGCCATGGCAGCGAGATTCGGGGCCGACTGCGGGATGGTCCCCGCGACCGGCATGGGCAGTTTCCACAGCATGGCCATGGACCCGGTGGTCACCGCGGCCACGCACAACCCGCTGCTGACGTCCTTCGCCGCCGATGTCAAGGCGGCCGGGCTCACCGGCGACCTCAATACCATGCATGCCTTCACGGTGTTCGCCCCGGCCAACAGCGCGTTCAAGAAGCTGCCCGCGGGCGAGATGAGCATGATGCACGGCAGCAAGGAACTCGCCAAGATCCTCAAATACCACATCGTGAGCGGCCGGGTGACGCCCGCGGAACTGGCGCACGGGATGGCGCTTCAGACGCTGGAGGGCAGCTCGCTGAAGGGGGCGAAGATGGGCTCGGTCTACGAGGTCAACAACGCCCAGGTCATCTGCGGCAACATCCAGACCGCCAACGCGACCGTCTACGTGATCAACAAGGTCCTGGTGCCGATGCACTGAGCCGGAAGCGGACGGCCGGGCACGTGCTGCGGCGCTAGCAACTGCCCACGTTGATCCGGGCGATCTCGTTGACCGGATACGGCTTCGTCGTGCCGTTGCTGGTGAACATGATCTGGCCCGAGGCCTTGGTGAGATCGGTCGTGGCGATGCTGCCGCAGACCGACTGCCCGGTGGTGAGCACCAGGGTCGCCGATGTGCTGGGGACCCCGGTCCCATACCAGACGAAGGCAACCGCGACCGCGCCCGCGGCCAGCGATACCGCGGCGGAGGCCAGCGCGCACCGGAGCCGGTCCACCGCGCCCTTCGCCTGCGCCGTGGGGCCTTCGTCCGTGTCGATGAGCGACGGCAGGTCCTTAATGTCCTTGAGCCTGGGGAAGCCCACGGCGGCCAGGCTCGCCTGGTATATGGCCCAGGCGTTGGCGGCTATCGAAATCACCGCGGCCACGCCAACCGCGATCTGGGGCACGGTGGTCAGGCTCTGCAGGGTGGACCGTCCGCCGATCACCGTCAGCACGGCGATCAGGCCGAGGATCGCGGTCAGGGCCGTCTGCCATTTGGCCGCCGCGGCCTGGACCGTGGCGAGCGCGGTGGCGGCCGACTGGGCCCGCGACGCGGCGCCTTCCCAGTCCTTGAAGGCATCGGCGTCGGAGACCGCGCCGAACGTCACCGGTTCCTCGGTGTTCGACGGATTGTAGGTGGCCGTGATCAGCCAGGTCGCCCCGCAGCCGTACTTGCCGTTCGCGCCGGCGTGGTTCTCGATGCACCGGCATCGCTGCAGCGCGATCTCGGTGTGCTCGGCGGCCCCCGCACCCGGCGACGGGGCGGTCCGCACGGTCAGGCCGGTCCGCAGGAGTGCCGTGATGCCCGCGGCCGGCGCGCCGGGTGGCGCGCCCGCGGCCTGGCCGGCTAAGTATTCGACCGGAAACAGGTCGTGGGTCCTGTCGTCGCACCGCGGGCAATTCCCGATCACATGGAACCCCACCAGCGGCGCCGTCTGGGCCTGCAGATCAGCGGTGCATGCCCCGGCCTCGGATTCGGTCATGCGGACACGCATCGCCTTATAATTCACGCTCATGTTCTTTCCCCCTGCCCCGATGACCGCCCCGTACCGGCCATTGTTGAGGCAACACAGTAGGACACCGGGCGCTTCTCCGGAAGGGCCGGCGCCGCGACCCCGATGACCGGCCGCCAGGCCCGCCGCGCACGGCACCTGGCTGCGCTGGCTGCCCTGACCGGCTGCGCGCGGGCGCCCCCGGATGCCCCCGGCGCGGCCGCTGGCGACGGCCTGGATCCACGGGATGGCAGGTGCCGCTGGCATTCTCTTGCCATGCCCGTCAGCATCGGCGAACTCGAGGCCGTGGCGGCCCGTGGCTGGCGCGCGCCGGAGGAGGCGCCGCTCGGCCGGTGGCTGCTGCGGGCGGCGCGGGGCTTCACCGGCAGGGCCAACAGCGCGCTCGCGGCCGGGGATCCGGGCGTGCCGCTGGCCGACGCCGCGGCGAGCGTCCGTGCGTGGTACGCCGCGCGCGGCCTGCCCGCGATGATCGCCGTCCCCTATCCGCTGGGCCGCCCGGGCGACAGCCCGGTCAACGGTTTCCTCGACCGGCACGGCTGGAGCACCCGGCCCGGCCCGGCGGTCGTGATGACCGCCGCCGCGGCCGAGGTGGCGCGCGGCGGGCCGGCCGGGGAAGCCGAACTGCACCCGGAGCCGGACGAGGCGTGGCTGGGCCTCTACCACTACCGGGGGCAGCGGCCGCCGCCGATCGCCCGGCGGCTGCTGCTGTCGGCGCCGTTCCAGGCGTTCGCCAGGATCCGGCGGGACGGCGCGACCGTCGCCATCGGCCGGCTGGCGGTCGCGGACGGCTGGGGCGGGCTGACCGCGGTCGAGGTCCATCCCGGGCATCGCCGGGCCGGCCTGGCGACCGCGATCACCGCGGCCTTGGCCCGCGCCGCCGCCGGCCACGGTGCGGCCAGCCTCTACCTGCAGGTGGAAGAGGGCAACCAGGCGGCCCGCGCGCTGTACGCGCGCGCCGGGTTCACCGACCACCACGGATACCACTACCGGGTCGCGCCGGCCGCCGGCTGACATCGCGCGGCGCGGCGGGGATGATGTGATCATGCATGGGCAGCGGCGTGCCTTTCGCTACGGCGGCCTCGGTGCCGTGACGTATGTCGATCACCGGCGCGCCGATGGCGTGGTCGTGCGCTGGGAGTCACGGCACCATCGCAAGCATTTAACGGCTGCCCCGGACGGCGGCTCGACCTGGTGGGCGCCCCGGGCCCGGGGATGGTGGATCGCCGTCCTGTTCGCCGTGGGATCGGTGCTTTTCGCGCTCGGGTCGGTACCCGGGTACCTCAGCGCCGTCGGGGCCCGCTGGGATTCGGTGACCTTCTTCATCGGCTCGCTGTTCTTCACCTCCGCCGCGTTCCTCACCTACCGGGAGGCGGTCGACGCCGCTCCCGGCGCGGCGGAGGACCCGGCGCACCGGCGCTTCTTCGTCTACCAGCCCAGGCGGATCGACTGGTGGGCCACGGCGGTGCAGTTCGCCGGCACGCTCTATTTCAATGTCAGCACCGGCGTGGCCACCCGGGCCAACCTGACCGCGCAGGCCGCGCACCAGCACGTCTGGCGCCCCGACGCCGTCGGCTCGGTGTGCTTCCTGGTGGCCAGCGGGCTGGCGTGGTTCGAGGTCTGTCACGGCTGGGCCGCCTGGCGCCCCCGGTCCTGGTCATGGTGGATCACGCTGGTCAACCTGCTCGGGTCGGTCGCGTTCGGCGTTTCCGCGGTGGCCAGTTACGTCAGCCCGGTGACCGGCGGGCTGCGGAACGCCGGGCGGGCGAACCTGGGCACGTTCGTCGGCGCGGTGTGCTTCCTCGCCGGTGCCGTGCTGCTGCTCCCGGAACGGACCAGGGAGGCCAGCGGCCAGGTCACCGCGCCCGGCGACGGCTCCCGTGACACGATCGGAGCACCGTAGGCGGTCACGGCGGCCACGATCGTGAGGGTGAGTCATGGACCAGCATGAGCTCATGGCGGCATGCCTGGCGCTGCCCGGGGCGGTGGAGGAGTTTCCGTTCGGGGACGAGGTGTCGGTCTTCAAGGTCGGCGGGAAGATGTTCGCGGCATCCCACCTCGACGCCAGGCCGCTGCAGCTCAGCGTCAAGTGCGACCCGGATCTGGCGGTCCAGCTCCGGGCGGCGCACCCGGCCATCGCGCCCGGTTATCACCTGAACAAGCGGCACTGGAACACGATCACGCTGGACGGCTCACTGCCCGACCAGATGGTCACCGACCTGCTCGGCGACTCCTACGACCTGGTGGTCGCGTCGCTGCCCAGGGCGCGCAGGCCGGCCGGTTAGCAGGGCGGCGGCGGTCACGCCCGCGGCGGCGAAAAAGGCCACGATCAGGGCCAGCCCGTGGCGGTAGGCGGCGATGGGATCCGCCGCGGACACGTGGGCCAGGACGGCCACCAGGCCGGCCACGCCGAGCACCGTGCCGACCTGGCGCGCGGTGTTGAGGATCCCGCTCCCGGTACCGAACCTGGCCGGGGCGAGGGCGGCGCTGCCGGCCGCCAGCAATGAGGGGATGGTCAGGCCGACGCCCGCGCCGCCGAGTAGTTGCGCGGGCAGCAGATGGGTCAGGTAGGCCGGGCGGGCCTGGATCTGGCTGTACCAGAGCAGTTGCCCGCCCGCGTTGACGGCGCAGCCGATGACCGCGACCCGCCCGGGGCCGCCGAGCCAGGCGGCCAGCCGGGGCGCGACGGCGCGGGCGAAGGGCAGCACCATGAGCGGCCCCGGCGCGATGGCCAGGCCGGCGACCACGGCGGAGTAGTGCCACACGCCGGTGAGGAACTCGACCGAGTTGAGCACGAAGGCGCCGAACCCGGCGTAGTAGAGGACGGAGGCGGCGAAGGCGCCGCTGAAGCTACGGGAGCGGAGCAGTTCGAGTTCGATGACCGGGGAATGGTGCCGCCGCGACCGGGCCACCACGGCCGCGCCGCAGGCCAGCGCGGCGAGCAGCGCGCCGGTGAAGCGCACCGAGCCCCACCCCCAGTCCGGGGCCTTGACCAGGGCAAGCGCGACCAGGCCGACGGCCGCGGCGAGCAGCCCGGCACCGGGCAGGTCCGGCCGGCCCCGGGCCTGGTCGTCCCTGCTCTCCGGCACCAGCCGGTAGGCCAGCGCGACGGCGGCGAGCCCGACGGGCACGTTGATCCAGAACACCCAGCGCCAGCTCAGCTGGACCAGGCTGCCGCCGATCACCGGGCCGAGGGCCGCGCCGAGCGCGCCAAGCGCCGACCAGGTGCCCAGGGCCTGCGGCCTGGCCCGCGGCGGTACGGCGGCCAGCACCAGAGACAGCGACGCGGGCACCATCAGGCCGGCCCCGGCGGCCTGGAGAACCCGGGCCGCGATCAGCGCGGCGACGCCCGGCGCGAGGCCGCACAGCACCGACCCCAGGACGAACGTGGCGAGGCCGGTGATCAGCACGCGCCGCCGCCCGGCCCGGTCGGCCCATCGCCCGGCCGGGACCAGCACCGCGGCGAACACGATCGTGTAGGCGTTGAGCACCCAGGACAGCGCGCTGAGGCCGGTGCCCGGGTACTGCCTGCCGATGTAGGGGAACGCGAGATTGACGATGAACAGGTCCAGGCTGGACATGAAGACCGCCAGGGACAGCACGCCCACGATCGCGGTTACCTGGCGGCCGCTGAGGCCCCCGGCCGGCTCCGCGGCGGGGGCTCCGGCCGATGTCGGTGCTGTTTGGCTCACCACGACCCTCCAGTCAGTCCGGAATCTGGACCCACCGTACCCTCGTATCTCAAGTACGTCCAGAAATCCAACTAACAAGTACAATGGGGGGATGACCGCAGCCACCGCACAACCGCGCGCCTGCTCCGTGGCGCGCACGCTCGACATCGTCGGGGAGAAGTGGGCGCTGCTCGCGGTGCGGGAGGTCTTCCTCGGCAACCGCAGGTTCGACGAGATGGTCCGGCGCACCGGGGCGCCGCGCGACACCCTGGCGGCCAGGCTGCGCACGCTGGTTGGCGCCGGGATCCTGGAGCGGCGGCAGTACAGCGAGCACCCGGCCAGGTACGAATACCGGCTCACCGCCGCGGGCCGTGACCTGTATCCCGTGATCACGACGCTGATGCGCTGGGGCGACCGGTACCTGGCCGGCGACGCCGGCCCGCCCCTGGTGCTACAGCACCACTGCGGGCACCCGGTGGTGGCCACGGTGATCTGCGAGGCCTGCGGCGAGCCACTCGAAGCCCGGGACACGACGCCGGTGACCGCGGACGGCGGGCAGGCGGCCCACCCGAGCGGCCGGGCCGGCGTCCGCGGCCCGGGCTAGCGGCCGAGGCGGCGGTCGGGCACGAACCAGATCACGGACACGGTCGCGAACAGGGCATAGGAGATCCACGGGCTCACGAACGCGAGCCCGGTCGCGGCCGCGTAGATGACCAGCGAGACGCGGGCCTTGACGTCCCGGCCGAGGGCCATGGCCACCGGTGAACCGCGGCCGTCGGCGCGGATGATCGCCTGGGTGAGGATCGTGAACGCCGCCGCGGCCCCCAGGCACACCACCCCGTAGGTGGCCGCCGGGGCGGTGTCGTGGTAGTCCTCGCCGATCCACTCGGTGAGCACCGGGATGAGGGATAGCCAGAACAGCAGGTGCAGGTTCGACCACATCACTCCGCCGGTCACCCGGCGGGCCGCGCGGAGGAGATGGTGGTGGTTGTTCCAGTAGATCCCGATGAACACGAAGCTCAGCATGTAGACAAGCAGCGCCGGGAGCCGCGCGCGCAGGGCGGTGCCGCTACCGCCGAGCGGCGCCCGGAGTTCCAGGGCCATGATCGTGATGATCACCGCGAGCACGCCGTCGCTGAACGCCTCCACGCGGCTGGTCTCGGACTCGGCCTGACTCTCCGGCCGTTCCAGGCTCATCCGGCCCTCCTCCCGCCGCGGCCCCCTCCCGCGGCACCGCCGATCATAGAGACCAGGGCAGGAACACCAGGTAGTCGGCCACGTCTTGAGCGGGCCCGGCCGCCCGGCCGGGCAGGTCTCCGCCAGGGCAAGCGGGCCATCACGCACTGTGCGGATAAATAGGACGGAGCGTAGCGATCGCGCCGCGGTGCTTCCCGCGCGATCGCTGGATCTGACTGAATCAGTCGTCACAACGCCGCGATAGTTACTGATTCGGTGGTGTTAATTCAGTTTGTCTGTCAGGATCAGACGCCTAGGGCCAGATGTAACACCGGGGGGTGTCCTGTCGGTCATATCCAGGACAGTCCCTCATCGGAAGAGAGAGACACGCCACCGCTGATGACGGAGAGCCATGTGCCCGCTCTGGCGGGAACCGAGCCAGCCACGGACTTGGCGGGATCGGCCACCGCGCCGGGCATGGCCCGCGCCCCGGTCGGCGCCCAAGGCGGCCCGCGCGGTGCCGCCGACCTGCCCGCCATCGAGCTTGCGGGGGTCGTCAAGGAGTTCCAGGCCCGCGGGGAGGTCGTCACCGCGGTGCGCGGGCTCGATCTCGCGATCCGGGAGGGAGAGTTCTTTTCCCTGCTCGGCCCGTCGGGGTGCGGCAAGACCACCACGATGCGGATGATCGCCGGCTTTGAGGAGCCGACCCAGGGCGTCATCAGGCTGCGCGGCTCGGACGTCACCGGAATTGCGCCGAACAAGCGCGATGTCAACATGGTGTTCCAGTCCTACGCACTGTTCCCGCACATGAACGTCTTCGAGAACGTGGCGTTCGGCCTGCGGCGCAAGAAGGCCGCCAAGGACGAGATCACCCGCCGGGTCGGCGAGATGCTCGACATCGTCGACCTGGGCGGGCGCGGCCAGCGCCGCCCCAGGGAGCTGTCCGGCGGCCAGCAGCAGCGGGTCGCCCTGGCCCGCGCCCTGGTCAACAGGCCCCGGGCGCTCCTGCTCGACGAACCGCTCGGCGCGCTGGACCTCAAGCTCCGCCAGGCGATGCAGGTGGAGCTGAAGCGGATCCAGCGCGAGGTCGGGATCACGTTCGTCTACGTGACGCACGACCAGGGCGAAGCCCTCACGATGTCGGACCGGATCGCGGTCATGAACGACGGCGCCATCGAGCACCTCGGCACGCCGCGGGAGATCTACGAGCATCCAAGGACGCGGTTCGTCGCGGGCTTCATCGGCACCTCGAACCTGCTCACGGGCACCGTCACGCGCGTGGACGCCGGCCGCGCCGTCATCGAGGTGAGCCCGGAGGAGCGGATCGTCGTGCCGGTGACCGGCCAGGCCGTGACCGCTGGCTCGCAACTGCAGCTCACCGTCCGCCCGGAGAAGATCGAGATCTCCGCCGCCCGGCCCGCCGGCTATGGCTGCGTGCTGCGCGGCGAGGTCACCGATGTGGCCTACCTCGGCACCTCCACCAACTTCTCGGTCAGCACCACGACCGGCGCCGACATCGTTGTCTTCCAGCAGAACTCGGCCGCCGCCGCCGCTGACGTGGCCGCCCAGGGGGACAGTGTGTGGCTGTCATGGCAGCCAGAGCACTCGTATCCAATTATTGGCTAGGCCCACACCTGACAGGACCGCCTCGCATGTCCTGGCGGGTCGCATGGGGAGGAAATGATGAACGACCAACACAACCCGCAGCCGGAACCGCTGAACCCGGCCATCGATCCGGCCATCTGGCGCGGCCTGACGCAGCGGCGGGTATCCCGCCGCCAGATGCTCGCGTCCGCGGGCGCCGGCGCGGGCGCGCTCGGCCTGTCCGCGTTCCTCGCCGCCTGCGGCGTCAAGGGAGCGACAACATCCGGCCACACCGTCAAGGCCGGCGGTGTCGGCTCGGCCTCGTGGTGGGCCAAGCAGAAGCTCCACCACACGGTCAACTTCGGGAACTGGCCTTATTACATCGACGTGCTCAGCGGCAAGCACCCGACGCTGGAGCAGTTCACCCAGACCACCGGCATCCAGGTCAACTACACCGAGCCGATCAGCGACAACCTCCCGTTCTACGCGAAGATCCGGCCGTCGCTGCAGGCGCACCAGTACACCGGCTACGACATCATCGTGATGACCAACAACAGCCCGCCGCTGGGTTACCTCATCCAGTACGGCTGGCTGACCCCGCTCGACCAGAGCGCGATGACGAACTTCTATAAGTACGCCGGCCCGCTGGTGAAGAACCCGTCCTGGGACCGGGGCAACAAGTACACGATGGCCTGGCAGTCGGGGTGGACCGCGATCGGCTACAACAGCTCGGTGATCAAGAACCCGGGCAGCAGCGTGGGCGTCCTGTTCGACAAGCGGTACGCCGGCAAGGTCGGCATGATGGCCGACCCGCAGGAACTCGGCAGCCTCGGGCTGCTGGCCATCGGGGTCGAGCCCGCCACCTCCACCGAGTCCGACTGGGCGAACGCGGCCAAGAAGCTGCAGCAGCAGAAGAGCGACGGGATCGTCCGCGCCTACTACGACCAGGACTACATCAACCACCTGAAGAACGGCGACACCGTCGTGACCCAGGCCTGGTCGGGCGACATCTTCCAGGCCGACCTCAACAGCAAGACCAGCGATCTGCGCTTCCTGATCCCGACCGAGGGTGGCATGTCCTGGACCGACAACATGTGCATCCCGGCGTACGCCCAGAACCCCAAGGACGCAATGACGCTGATGGACTTCTACTACGACCCGCAGGTCCAGGCGGTCGTGGAGTACTACAACGACTACGTCTGCCCGGTGCCCGCCGCCAAGCAGGTGCTGCTGAACCCGACCGGGTGGGCCAAGCAGGAACTGAAGGCGATGCACCCGTCCATCGGCCTGCCCCCCTCGACCACGGCCAACGCGCCGCTGGTCTTCCCCACGCCTCAGTACGTCAAGAACTCCAGGAGCTACTACCAGTACAAGTCCCAGGAAGAACTGACCGCGTGGAACAACCTGTTCCTGCCGATCACCCAGGGCGCGTGACGAGCGCGGAAGGCGCCCAGCCACGGGGCGGCGTAACGCATCATCGCCGGGGCAGGCTGGGGAAGGCGCTCGCGCCGTACCTCCTCAGCCTGCCGGCCGGGCTGTGGCTGCTGGCACTGTTCCTGGTGCCGCTGGTCGTGATGCTGTCGCTGTCGCTGCAGAGCTGCAACTCCGGCACCGGCGCCTGCGTGATGACCTGGCACTGGGGTGAGTTCGGGCAGCAACTCAGCCTGTACCACGCCCAGTTCCTCAACAGCATCTACTACGCCGGAGCGGCCACGGTCATCGACCTGGTCGTGTCGTTCCCGATCGCCTACTGGATCGCGTTCTACGGCGGCTCGAAGAAGAACTTCTTCCTGCTCATGCTGCTGGTGCCGTTCTTCGTCTCGTTCGTGATCCGCACCGTGGTCTGGGAGTTCATCCTGTCGGACCAGGGCATCGTCCTGGGCACCCTGAAAAGCGCCCACCTGCTGCCGCAGAACTTCCACGTGCTCGCCACCGGGTCTGCGGTGGTGGCCGGCCTGGCCTACAACTATCTGCCGTTCACCGCGCTGCCGCTGTACGTGGCGATCGAGCGGATCGACAAGACCGTGCTGGAAGCCGCCTACGACCTGTACGCGAGGAGGCGGGAGGCGTTCACCAAGATCATCCTGCCGCTCGCCATTCCCGGCCTGTTCGCGGCGTTCCTGCTCACGTTCATCCCGGCCCTCGGCGACTACATAAACCAGCAGATCCTCGGCGGCACGAACAACACGATGATCGGCACCGTCATCCAGAACTCGTTCCTGACCAACCTGGACTACGCGGGCGGATCCGCGCTGTCGGCCATGCTGCTGGCGATCGCGCTGATCGGCATCTTCGCCTACGCCCGGATACTCGGCTCCCGGACCATCGAGGAGTACCTGTGACCGCGGTGGTCGCGGCTCCCGAGCGCGAAGCCGCGCCGGGCCACCGCGCCCCGCGCCGCAAGCGGCGCGGCGGGTGGCTGCTGCCGGTCTACTCGTGGCTGGTCATCGCGTACCTGGTGCTGCCGATCTTCGTGATGGTCGCCTACAGCTTCAACAAGGTCAACACCGGGTTGCCGCAGGTCAGCTTCACCTGGAACGGGTTCACCACGCAGTGGTACCGGCAGTGGAGCGACGTCTCCGGGCTCACCTCGGCGTTCTGGCTGACGATCCGGCTGGGCATCGCGAGCATGCTGTTCGCCACGGTTGTCGGCACCCTGCTGGCCCTGGCGCTGGTGCGCTACCGCCCGCCGCGGTTCCACGGCAAGACCTTCGTGGAACAGGTCATGTTCCTGAACATCGCGGCACCGGAGATCGTCCTCGGCGCCTCGCTGCTCGGCCTGTTCGTCACCATCAACCTGGCCCGCGGCTTCATGACGCTGCTGCTTGCGCACGTCGCGTTCAGCATCGCCTACGTGACGGTGACGGTGCGGGCCCGGCTGGCCGGGTTCGACAGGTCACTGGAGGAGGCCGCGGCGGACCTGGGCGCGAACTCCTGGACCACCTTCCGGAAGATCACCCTGCCGCTCATCATGCCCGGCATCCTGGCGGGCGCGCTGATGGCGTTCGCCCTGTCCATCGACGACTTCGTGACCTCGAACTTCGTCAACGGCAGCGCGGTGCCGTTCCCCGTCTGGGTCTACGGTGCCACCCGGGTCGGCATTCCGCCGCAGGTGTTCGTGTTCGGCAGCGCGATCTTCGGGGTTGGCATCCTGTGTGCCTTCGCCAGCATCGTGATGAGCAGGCGGCACGCGTAACGCCTGTCCCCTGGCCCGGCGCGCGCAAGCCGCCCGGCACAGGCAAGGCGCCGGGCACGGATAAGTCGCATGGCGGGCGCCAGCCGCTCGCCTCACCCGTACCGAAGCCTGCCGCCTTGCCGGGCAGGGATAAGTCGGCCGCCTGGCCCGGCTCCTCCGCGCCCGCGTCCGCGTCGGCGGCGGCCTGCGCGGCGGCGCGGGCGTCCCGGACGGCCCGCTGGAAGCCGGCCAGGCGCGCTTGCGTCTGGGCCGCGGACCGGGGCGGCGCGGGCGGCATGACGGCACCGGCGCCGGCCAGGCCGGCCCGGCCGGGGACCAGGTTGGCCTTGGGCACGCGCTGGGGAAGGCCGGCCGCGGTCTGGCCCTCCGACACGGGCGCGTGCGCCACTTCTGCGGCGCGCCAGCCCTCGTCCACCGGCGACGACCAGGCCGCCACCGGCGCACCGGCCGATGCCCCGTCGTTGCTCTGCCTGCTGCGCCGGAACCAATCCGATTCCACGGACTCGAAGATGGGCAGCCGGCTCTCCTCGGCCGCGCTCACCGCGGCCGGCACGACCACGCCGCCCGTGGCCAGGGCGCCGGCCGGCGGGGGATCGGCCAGCATCGTGCGGGCTTCCGGCGCGCTGAGGATGCCGGCGTCCCGCGGGTCCAGTGCGCCAGCGTCCCAGGTGTCCGGTGCGCCAGCGCCCTGCGGGTCCGGTGCGCCGGCGTCCCAGCCGCCCGGTGCGTCCAGCGTGCCGGTGGGCGCCATGGCATCGTCCGCGGCGCGGTCGGTGAACCGCGGCGCGCGGGCCGCGGTCCAGGCCTCGGTCGCCGCGCCCGGCCCGTCCAGCGGATCCGGCGGCATCGCCCGCCCGGGTGCGCCGAGGCCGGGGACGGTGCCGCCGGAACCGGGGCCGCCGAGGCCGGCCGCTTCGAGCCGGCGCAGGCCGGGTGGGGTGGCGGCGGTCTCGTGCGCGATGACCTCATCGGGCAGCCACACCAGCGCGGTCAGCCCGCCCATCGACGCCGGCCGCAGCCGCACCCGGATCCCATGCCGCGCCGCCAGCCGCGCCACCACGAACAACCCCATCCGCCGCGACACCGCCACATCCACCACCGGCGGATTATCCAGCCGCCAGTTCGCGTGCGCCATCTCCTCCGCCCCCATGCCCACG
>WNGM01000068.1_pt1 | contig 143670 bp, 129 predicted proteins | sample 5400571 | NCBI WGS metagenome assembly WNGM01 (sample SAMN13153378, study PRJNA577476) | soil metagenome | isolation source: 100 cm soil or saprolite under Garry oak tree replicate 2 | place: USA:California | collected 2016-06-15
ATCAACCGGATCTGCCGCTCCACCAGCGACTGCGACCGCCGCGACAAGTTCACAAACATCGCATTCACATTGCCGCGCAACGCCGCCCCCGCCCCCTCCCCCTCACTCATCCGCCGCACCGTCTCCGGCAACCGCATCCCGGCGACCTCCAGCGCACCCGCCCGCAACCGCCGCAACGGCCGCACCATCGACCGGGCCACCACGACGGTGAAGAACAGGGCCAGGGCCAGGACGAAGAGGATCACCGCGCCGGTGACGATGGCGGTGGTGACCGCCTGGTTCCGCAGCGCCGACGCGCGCGCGGTGATCTGGTTGACCAGGCTGCGCTCGACGGCGCCCATCTGGAAGTTGATGATGTGCGTCATCGCGCCGTACCAGTCGTCGGCGTGCGTCTGGTCGCCGGCCAGGGTGTGGTTGCTGGCCTGCTGCGAGATCGCCTGTGCCTCTTCGTTCGGCGCCAGGTAGGCGTTGGGCCCGGTCCCGGTGCTGTTGAAGAGCTGGCGCTGGGCGGCGGTGGCGGTCAGGTTGAACTCGTTCAGGTTCGCGGCCTGGTCCGACCGGGCGTTGGTCAGCAGGCCGAGCGCCTCGGTGGTGAGGGTGTGCTGGATCAGCGCCGCGGTGAGGATCGCGCGCTGCTCGGAGGCGTCCTCCTTCATGTGCGACACCAGGCCGAGCACCCGGACGCTCTGGGCCAGCGTGGCATCGCTGGCGCCCTGGCCGGTAGCGTCCTCGAGGACCAGCAGGTCGTTGATGAGGCCGGTGTACTTGCGCCCCACGTCGAGGGCGGGCAGATGGGTAGCGGTGGCCGCGTCGCGCAGTTCGGAGAGCAGGCTCAGCTCGGACAGCGCGGTCGTGGCCTCCTGCCGCGTCTGCGCCGGGAACGAGGCGCCGACCTCTTCGAGCTGGGCTCTGACCTGTGCTGCCGCCTGGTCGGTCTGGGCCTGGTAGCCGCGGACCACGCCCAGCGGGACGACCTTGTCCGCGAGCGATGCGGACCGGCCGCCCACGGGGAGCGCGATGTAGTAGACGGTCTGGTCCCGCTCGTCCTCCAGCCGCTGGGCGAGGACGGTGATGTCGGAGCTGAGCGTGGTGAGCTGCAGTACCCGCTGGTAGGCCAGGGCGCTCTGCACCGACGAGGCGATCCGGATACCGCCGAGTGCCACGGCGGTGAGGGTCGGGATAGTGATCAGCAGCAGCAGCCGCGAGCGCACCCGCCAGTTCTTCAGCGCGCGCCTGGAGGCGGGCTGGGCCTGGGGTACCTCCGGATGCCCGGTGCCGTTCCCGCCGGCCTGCCCGTCGGGCCTGCCGAGGCCGCCAGGCGTCTCTGCCCCGTCACGGCCGAACGCCTGGCCGTCCCCCGCCTGGTCGCCTGCGGCCACGGGAGCGGCGGGAGAGATGTTTCTGCTACGGGACCGCACGGGTCATGACCTCTCAGCTGGATGCCATAGCAAGCCCGCCGGCGGCAGGGCCAACGGCAGAACCGACATACCAGACCCCTTCCGCGGCGACGTTTTGGGCGGGCTCAGCTCACAGTGCGACTCAGGGGCTAACCCTAACCGTCAAAACGGCCGTCGGACAGCAATTCGCGCATCACATCATGACCTTGATGTAACGGACGTTTGCCGAGCACGCACTGCAAGTAGGGTACTGTCTGGCGCTACAGCGCGTGTTCCGAAGTGTCCGCAGAAGTCCTATCTGCCCGCCAAGGAGAGTCATGAGGCGTGCCTCAGCCCCTGACCAGGCCCGATGGGGCGGCCGGACGAGGCGCCCCGGGCGCCGCGCAGCGAGCGTGGCGGCGGCCGCGGCCGGCCTGATTCTGGTGGCCGGATGCCACGTTCCCGGGTTCTCTTCGTCGGCGGGGGGCAGCCCCACGGCGTCCGGCACCGTGACCGTGGCGGCGCCGCCCGAGGTGGCCGACGCTCCCCTTTACATTGGCATCAGGGACGGGCTCTTCAGCCGGGCCGGCCTGACGGTCAAGGTCGTTCCGAGCGCTTCGGTGCCGCAGGCGGTGGCCGCGCTCCGCAACGGCAGCGCCGATGTCGCCTTCGGCGACTACGCGAGCATGTTCTACGCCCACGAGCAGAAGGGCGTGCCGCACCTGCTCACCGTGGCGGACGGCTACGACGCGGGGCCGAACGTGATGGAGGTCCTGACCCTGCCCAACTCGGGCATCGTGTCACCGTCGGACCTGCAGGGCAGGACGGTCGGGACGGCCATGGCGCAGGGGATACCGATCATGGGCAAGAGCGGCAAGTCCCAGCCCTACAGCATCGATACCCTTGCCACCTGGTCGGTGCTGACCAGCGACAACGTGCAAGTCAGCAGGATCAACTGGGTCCAGATGCAGACCAGCCAACTGATCGGCAAGCTGCAGTCCGGCGCGGTCGCCGCGATCGTGGCGACCGAGCCGGTCATCTACCAGGCCGAGAGCGAGCTCGGCGCGGTGCCGGTCCTCGACTCCTGCACCGGGGCCACCGCGAACCTGCCGCTGGCGGGTTACTTCACCACCAGTTCGTATCAGAGCCAGCACGCCGATGTCGTGGCCGCGTTCCGCGCCGCGCTGGCCAAGGCGCAGGCTCAGGCGGGCATGGCGGCACCGCTGCAGACCGCCCTGACCAAGAACACGGGCCTGAACCGTCAGGCGGCCGCCCTGGTCACCCTCGGCAGCTACCCCACGACGCTGTCGTCGGCGAACCTGCAGCGGGTCGTCAACCTGTTGTTCTCCTTCGGCTCGCTGCCGAGCACCTTCAACGTGTCGTCCATGGTGGCGAAGTAGGCCGGGCCGGGCTCCGGCCCGGTCAGCGGATCGCCTTCAGGCCCAGCTCACGGGCGATGATCATCCGCTGTACCTCCGACGTGCCCTCGCCGATCTCCAGCACCTTGGCGTCACGGTAGAACCGGGCCACCGGGTACTCGTTCATGTACCCGTAGCCGCCGAAGATCTGGGTGGCGTCCCTGGCGTTGTCCATCGCCGCGTTCGACGCGAGCAGCTTGGCGATGGCCGCCTGCTTCTTGGCCGGCTCGCCCGCCGACAGCCGCGCGGCAGCGTCGTACCAGGCAAGCCGTGCCGAGTGCGCCCGCGACTCCATGTCCGCCAGCTTGAACTGGATCGCCTGGAAGTGCCCCAGGTGGTGGCCGAACGCCTCGCGGCCGGCCACGTGGCGCAGGCATTCCGTGACGCACCCGGCCGCCAGGCCGGTGGCCAGCGCCGCGATGGCCACCCGGCCCTCATCCAGGATTTGCAAGAACTGGGCGTACCCACGGCCGCGCTCACCCAGCAGGTGATCGGCGGGCACCCGGCAGGCGTCGAAGGCCAGCTCCCTGGTATCCGAGGCCGACCAGCCGACCTTGGAGTACTTGTTTCCCACGGTGAACCCCCCGGTGCCCGCGGGAACGAGGATGGCCGAGATCTCGCGGTGCCCCCGGCCGCCCGACGGCTCGCCGGTGCGGGCCAGCACGGTCACCAGCGAGGTGATCGAGGTGCCCGCGTTCGTGATGAACGCCTTGGACCCGTCGATGACCCATTCCCCGGCCTCCAGCCGCGCGCTGGTCCGCATCCCGCCGGGAATGTCGGAACCGCCGCCCGGCTCGGTCAGCCCGAACGCGGCCAGCCGCTCCCCCGCACACAGCTCCGGGAGCCAGCGGCGGCGCTGCTCCTCGCTGCCGAACCGGTACACCGGCATGGCGCCGAGCGCCACGGCCGCCTCCAGGGTGATCGCCACGGAGGAATCGACCCTGGCGAGTTCCTCCAGGGCGAGGCAGAGGGCGAACAGGTCCCCGCCCATCCCGCCGTACTCCTCCGGGAACGGCAGCCCGAACAGCCCGAGCTTGCCCATCCTGGCCACGATGTCGTAGGGGAACTCGCACCGCTCGTAGTAATCGGCGATCACCGGTGCCACGACATCGCGGGCGAACTCGGCGACGGTCGCGCGCAGTTCCTCGTGCTCGTCGGTGAGCTGGTAACCGATCATGGCTGGTCTCCTTGCAGGGTCTCTGCGAGCCCACCAGCCCCCGCGGGAGCTACCGGTGGGAGGCTCCGGGCACCTTGGCCGGTGTGCCTGTGATGCTACTTGGCTGGCACGGTGGTGCCGCGTGCCGCGTTACGCTCAGGTGGACACATGGTCCAGACCACCTGCCCGCGGACCCGGAGGACGCCATGGCGACACTGACCTGTCCTGGCTGCGCCGCCACGGTTAGCCACGATGACCTGATCTGCTTCACCTGTGGCACGAACCTGCCACGGCGCGGCCCGGTGACCGAGGAGAGCACGCCGCCGACGGTGATGCAGGAATACCTGCGCCCGGACGGCAGCGCCGCGCCCGGCACGCCGAGACCGGCCGGCCCGATCTCACCGGTGGTGCTGCGGCTGTCGTTCCCGGCCGGCAACGTGGACGTGCCCGCCGGCACCTCGCTGGTGCTCGGGCGGGACCCAGGTGAGTCCCTGGTGGCGGCGGCGTTCGCCGGCTACGAGAACGTGTCCAGGCGGCACGCCACGATCACGGTGAGCGATACCGGGCAGGCGACGATCCGCGACGAGTACTCCACCAACGGCACCTTCGTCAACGAAGACCGGGTGCTGCCGGGCACCGACGTGCGCATCACCGACGGCGACCGGGTGCGGCTGGCCGCGGACGTGACCGCCGAGGTCTCCCTGCCCGGCCGATCAGGTTTCAGCTCGAACGGCCACCAGAGCCACTAGCCTTCGCGGCCCTCTCACCAGCCAGAACGGCCGCCAGGCCATCGGGGGGTTCCGGGGGGTCGCTCCCCCGGGCCGGCACTGCGCCCCCTGCCAGGTCTGGCCCGGCCCCGGCCTGCCGTGAGAACATCCCGGCAGTGATCGTTTGGGACCGTCCAAGGAGGCGGCAGTGGCGACAACTGCGCAGACAACCACCAGCACGGGCTTGCGGCGGGACGCGATCGGCCTGCGCGAGGTCCTGTTCCAGAGCATCACCGACATGGCACCCGGCGCGGCCATCGCCGCGTCGATTCCCGCCGGGGTCGCCTTCGCGGCGGGATCCCTGCCGCTCGCCGTCGTGTTCGCGCTGATCGCGTGCCTGTTCTGCGCCTGGAGCATCGGCCAGCTGGCGCGTGAGATGCCGTCCGCCGGGTCGCTGGCCACCTACGCCGCCCGCGGCCTGCACCCGTCCATCGGGTTCCTGGTGGCCTGGGGGTACGTGCTGGTCGGCTTTCTGATCCCGCCGCTGGTGCTGCTCCAGCTCGGGTTCACCACGGCGGGGACGCTGAACGCCGAGATCTCCGGCTACCCGGCGGACCTGTGGTGGCCGTGGGCGCTGCTCGGCGCGGTGATCGTGCTGGCCGCCGGGTTCTACGGGATCCGGACCTCGGCGCGGCTGGGCACCATCCTCGGCGTGTTCGAGATCGGCGTCTTCCTGGTGCTCGCGATCTTCTTTGTGTTCCACGCCGGGAGCAACAACACCCTGAGCGTGTTCACCACCAAGTACACGCCCCCCGGGTTCCGCGGCATCTCCGGGGTGATCGGCGGGTCCGTCTACACGATCCTCGCGTTCGGCGGGTTCGAGGGGGCGGCACCGCTGGCCGAGGAGGCCAAGACCCCGCGCCGGACCATCCCCCGGGCGGTCATGCTGGCCACCCTGCTCATCGGCGCGCTTTACGTGTTCACGACGTATGCAGTGGATGTCGCATACGGGCCGGCCAAGTTCGGCACGTTCAGTGCCACCGAGCCCAACTCCTGGGAGGGCCTGGCCCGCTCGCTGTACGGCCTGTTCTGGTTCTTCGTGTTCCTGGCCATCGTCAACTCCACCATCGCCAACGCGAACGCCGGGGTGAACGTGTCGTCGCGGACCGCCTACGCGATGGGCCGGATCGGCGCCTTCCCGCGGTTCCTGGCCCAGGTGCACCCCCGGCACCGCTCCCCGGTCATGGCCATCCTCACCGGCTTCGTGATCACCGTCGCGGTGACCCTCGGGCTGGGCCTGGGCTACGACCCGGTGACCGCGTTCATCATGGTCGCCACGGGCCTGGTCATCGTGCTCGTCGCGATATACATCGTGATGAACGCGGCGTGCATCGGCTACTTCGCCCGGCCCGGCCGCGGCTTCAACGTGGTGTCGCACCTGGTCATCCCGCTGCTCGGGATCGCCACCTTCGTGCCCGCATGGCTCACCTCGGCGGGGCTGAAGGTGTTCTCGTTCGTCGTTCCGCTGTCGCCGCCGTATTCCTACATGGGCCCCGGCGTGGCCGGGTTCATGGTCCTCGGCCTGATCTACCTGATCTACCTGTACCGGCGCCACCCGCAGCGGGTCGTCGAGGTCGGGCTGGTGCACCTGGATCCCCTGGAGGAATACAAGTGAGCGACCCGGAGGTCCTCAACTTCCGGCCGGATCCCAGCCAGTACGCGTGGACGTTCGGCGGCGCGGCCCCGCTCGCCCGGGTGAAGCCGCCGGTGATCCTGGAGGTGTTCACCGAGGACTGCTTCGCCGGCAAGGTGCGCAGCGAGACCGACCTGGTCTCCGAGGTCTGCGAGTTCCCGTACCTGAACCCGCAGACCGGCCCGTTCTACATCGAGGGCGCGGAGCCCGGCGACACCATCGCGGTGCACTTCATCTCGATCGAGCCCGCCCGCGACTGGGGGGCCTCCACCACGGTCCCGTTCTTCGGCGCGCTCACCGGCACCCACGCCACCGCGCTGCTGCACGACCCGCTGCCCGAGCTGGTCTGGCTGTGGCAGTTCGACCGCGGCGCGGGCACCTGCCGGTTCACCGCCCGGCACAGCGACTTCGCGGTGGACCTGCCGCTGAACCCGATGCACGGCACGGTGGGGGTCGCCCCGGCCAACCTGGAGGTGCGCAGCGCGCTGGTCCCCGACGCGTTCGGCGGCAACATGGACACCCCGGAGATGCGCGCCGGGGTGACCTGCTACCTCGGGGTGAACGTGGCGGGCGCGCTGTTCTCCCTCGGCGACGGGCACGCCCGGCAGGGCGAGGGCGAGACGTGCGGGGTGGCCGTCGAGACCGCGATGAACACCGTTCTCGCGATCGAACTGGTCAAGGGCAAGCCGTGCGCCTGGCCGCGGCTGGAGTCGGCCTCGCACATCATGTCGGCCGGGTCGGCCCGGCCGCTGGAGGACGCGTTCCGCATCGCGCAGCTCGACCTGGTGCAGTGGCTGGGGTCCGACTACGGGCTGGACCCGCTGGACGCCTACCAGCTCGTCACCCAGGCCGTCGAGTCGCCGCTGGCCAACGTCTGCGACCCGAACTACACCAGCGTGGCCAAGATCGCCAAGGACTACCTGCCGGCGGCCGGCCCGATGAACGGCGCGCACGCCAGGCTCGCCGCGATCGCGGACGCCTACCGGAACTGACCCGGTTCCTCATCGCCACACGTTGGTGACGGGCCTGGCGCTGGCGGCGTGGCCGAGCGGGGGCAGGCCGTACAGGTTCTCGATGGTGCGCAGCACGCTGTAATGGGTGATCGGCTCGCCGTACCGGCCGGGCTTGACCGTCCCGCCGTAGAAGATCGTCGGGATGTGGTTACCGGGGCCGTAGTCGTTCTCGTCGAAGTCCACGATCAGCAGGCCGCGATGGGTCGTCGCCCACGCGGCGTAGGAGCCGAGGTGCGCCTGCACCCAGGCGTTCCCGGTGGCCACCGAGCAGTCGTGCATGTCGTGGCACAGGTCGGGGATCACGAACGAGACCGTGGGCAGCCTGGCGAAGTTCCCGGCCGGGAACGCGCTGAAGGGCAGGCTCGCCGACGGCGGCACGTTGCCGAAGTTGGTCCACGGCACATGCCTGCGCGCGTAGCTGCTCCCGACATTGCACGTGTTCGAGCCGACGGCGGGCAGGCCCTCGGCGTAACCGGCGAAGGAGTAACCCGCGGCGATCAGTTCCGAGGCCAGGTTCGGCCCGGTGAGGTGCTGTGGGCAGCCGTCGCCGACCCCGTGCGTGGTGCCGGAGAACAGGGCCAGGTAGTTCGGCTGGCTGGGGTGGGTGATCGCCTGCGAGTTGGTGAACAGCGCGCCGCCGCGGGCCAGTTGGTTCAGGAAGAGGGCCGACCGCCTGCCGATCACCTGGCCGTATGAACGGTTCTCCAGCATGACGATCAGCGTGTGAACGGGCGCTCCGCCGGGCGGCATCCGGGTGCGGGCCGACGGGGCGGGAGGTGCGGAGGATGCGCTGGCGCCGGGCCGCGCTGCCCCGTGGTGGGCGGCCGGGCCGGTGCAGCCGGCCGTCGCCAGTGCGGCGGCCGCGCACGCCGCGGCTGCGCAGCGGGCAGCCTTCACCGGCCGGGGGCCATCACTGGCACGCCCGGCGGTCCGGGACGCCGCTGGCCACGAAATCCGGCAGCGTGGGCAGCGTCAGGCCGCACACTCCCGGCATATCGCCTGGCCATCCCGATCCTCGGCGAGCTGGCTGCGGTGGTGCACCAGGAAGCAGCGCGAGCAGGTGAACTCGTCTGCCTGACGAGGAATCACCCGGAAGGACAGTTCCTCGTTGGACAGGTCAGCGCCTGGCAGTTCCAGCGACTCGGCGACGTCGTCGGGATCGATGTCGATCGTGGACGACGACTTGTCAAGCCGACGAGCCTGGAGTTCCTGCAGACTGTCCTCGGTCAGCTCATCGTCTGTCTTGCGCGGGCTGTCATAGTCCGTTGCCATGTGGGTCCTACACCCCCTCCATCGTTATGCGCCTTGCGTGTAACGCTTGGCGCCCCGCGGTTGTGCCCGATTCAGGCGGGGAATTCTGTCACGTCGTGTGACCGGGCACACGTAGGCAGCGGTTCCGGCGAATCGTGTTGCGCCAAAGCGCTGCTCCAGCGGCCGGATAACCACCAGGGAACGCCTGCGCAACCAGCGGTCAACGGCCGGAGAACGCTCCCCGGCCGCCCGCCCGCACATCAACTTCCCCTGATGGCAGGCGTTGAAGCCCGCCGAGTGCGTAGGGTACGAACCGCTACCCACGCAAACACCCGCAATACGGGAAGACGCAGGATGCCCAACGTCACTCCCCTGGGGCCCGGCGATCCGCGCCGCGTCGGCCGCTACCGGCTCACCGGCCGCTTGGACGACTTCGCCGGGGCCGGGCTGGCCCGGCAGGATGTCTTCCTGGCCCAGCGGGTGGACGGCGAGGCGGTGATGGTCGCCTTCCCGGGGACGGGCCGGGCGGACGACGCGGCCGCGCGGGACAGGTTCGTCGCCGAGGCCCGGGTCGCCCGCAACATCCCCCCGTTCTGCGTGGCCCGCATCCTCGACGCCGGCGTCGAGGGCAGCCAGCCCTACCTGATCACCGAGTACGTCCCCGGGCCGTCACTGGCCGAGGTGGTCGGCGCGGAGGGCACGCTGCCCGCCGCGATGATCCGGGCCCTGGCGGCCGGCTGCGCGACCGGGATCGCCTCGATCCACCAGGCCGGGCTCGTCCACGGGCAGTTCGGGCCGGACATGGTGGTGCTCGGCCGGGACGGTCCCCGGGTGGTGCACTTCAGCACCACCCCGCCCTACGGTGTCGCGACCCCCGCCGCCGACATCCTGGCCTGGGCGCGGGTGGTAGCGTTCGCGGCCGCCGGGCGCTCCCCGGCCGCGGCCGGGGACCTGGCGGCCCTGCCGCCCGACCTGCGCCCGGTGGTGGCCGACTGCCTGAGCCCCGACCCGGTGGCGCGCCCGCACGCCCGCGCCCTGCTCACCGAGCTGCTGGCCGGCACCGACCTGTCCGCCGGGCTGCTGGCGGCGGGCACCCGCCGCAGCCGCCCGGCCGCCCGGGCCCCGGGGCCGGTCTCCCCGGTGCCGCGGGACGAGCACCCGCCCCGCGGCGCCCGCTCCCGGGCGGTCCTCTGGGCCGCCGCGTGCGCGGCCTGCGTGCTGGCGATCGTGGCCGCGGCGTTCTTCATCCTCGGCCGGCATCCCGGCGCGGGCACCCCGGCGCCGGAACCGGACACCACCACCACCACCGGCCCGCTCGCCAGGGCCGGCCTGCCCATCCCCCGGCAGCTCAACGGGACCTGGTCGGGCACCATCCGCCAGACCAACCCGGCGCTCAGCGTGGCCGTGCGGCTGTCCCTGCCCGGCGGGAGCACCCACGGCACCCTCGACTACCCGCAGATGGGCTGCACCGGCCGGCTCGGCCTCACCTCGGCCCGGGACGCGGTGCTGACCTTCCGCCTGGCCATCACCTCGGGAAAGAACAACTGCGTGGGCGGCGTGGTCCGGCTGGCGCCGCACGGCGACAAACTGACGTTCACGTTCATGCGCCCCGGCGGCAGCAACCCGGCGGGCACCCTGACCCGCCAGCCCCCGGCCTAGCTAGGCGTCCCGCTCCGCGTCCAGGCTGGCGAGCAGGTCGCGGAGCTGGCCGAACAGCGCGGGCTCCGCCGCGATCGTCATGCTGGGGCTGGCCGGGCGGCCGGCCAGCCCGCCGAGCACCGCGCCGGCCTCGGTTGCGACAAGACCGCCCGCCGCGTAGTCCCAGTAGTTCACCCCGCGCTCGTAGTAGGCGTCCACCCGGCCGGCCGCCAGCGAGCACAGGTCCACCGCGCACGAGCCGCCCCGCCGGATGTCCCGGACCCGGGGCAGCACGGCGCCGACCACCTCGCCCTGCACGACCCGCCGCGGTACCGCGTAGCCGAACCCGGTGGACACCAGCGCCTGGTCGAGCGGCACCCCGGTGTTGCAGCGCAGCGCGACCGGCGGGCGGCCGGCGGCGCGCAGCCACGCGCCCCCGCCGAGGATGGCGGTGAACAGCTCGCCGTGGGCCGGCGCGGTCACCACCCCGGCCACCACCGTGCCGCCCAGTTCCGCCGCGATGCTGACCGACCAGTCGGCCAGGCCGTAGAGGTAGTTGACGGTGCCGTCGAGCGGGTCCACGACCCAGCGCACCTGGCCCGCGCCCGGCGCCGTGCCGCCCGTCTCGCCGCCTTCCTCGCCGAGGACCGCGTCGCCCGGCCGGGCGGCCAGCAGCCGTTCCCTGATCAGTTCCTCCGCCGACCGGTCCATCTCGGTGACCACGTCGGTGGGGCTCGACTTGGTATCCGCGACCTCCGGGCGCCCGCCGGGCCCGGCGGGCCTGCCTGCCAGCAGCATCGCCCCGGCCGCCTGGGCGGCGGTCACCGCGAGGCCGAGCAGTTCCCCGGGATCCGGCCTGGTCACCGGCCCGCCCCGGGCGCCGGCCCCGGCCGGGCGGCGGGCATCCGGCAGCAATCGTCCTGGCAAGAATCAGGGCCCGCCGGCAGCCTGCCGAGCACCGCGGGCCGCGCCGGCCGGCCGCGGCGCTCGGCGACCAGCTCGGTGATCATGGCGACGAACCGGGGATCGGTGCCCGGGGTGGCCGCCCTGGCCATCGGCAGGCCGAGCCCGTGCGCCAGCCGGGCCGCCTCGATGTCCAGGTCGAACAGGACCTCGACGTGGTCGGAGACGAAGCCGACCGGGATGACCACCACGGCCGGCACCCGGCCCTCGGCCAGCTCGGTGAGCAGGTCGCCGACGTCCGGGCCGAGCCACGGCACCGACGGCGGCCCGCTGCGGCTCTGGTAGGCCAGGCGCCACTGGCGCTCGTGCCCCTCCGCCCCGGCCAGCTCCTCCGCGACCAGCCGCGCCGCCTCCGCGAGCTGCGCCGGGTACAGGCCGCCGGCGGGCCCGCTGGCCGCCGCCATCGCCTCGGGCACGCTGTGCGCCGTGAAGACAAGCCACGCATCATCCGATACGGCAGCGGGGAGCCGGCCGATTGCCGCGCGCGCAGCCTGGGCCACGGGGCCGATGAACCCGGGGTGGTTGAAGAAATGACGGATCTTGTCGATGCGCGGTGCGCCGGGGCCGGCCCGGGCGCGGGCGGCCTCGATGTCGTCGAGGTATTGCCGGCAGCTCGAGTAGGAACCGTAGGCGGAGGTGACGAACGCGATCGCGTGCCGCACGCCGTCGGCGGCCATCCGGGTGACCGTGTCGGCCAGGAAGGGGTGCCAGTTGCGGTTCCCCCAGTACAACGGCAGGTCGAGGCCCGCCGCCGCGAAGTCCTTGCCGATCGCGGTGAGCAGGTCACGGCACTGCCGGTTGATCGGGCTCACCCCGCCGAACAGGTCGTAGTGCCTGGCCACCGCGGCGAGCCGCTCCCGCGGCACGCCGCGGCCCCTGGTGACGTTCTCCAGGAACGGGAGCACGTCCGCGGGGCCCTCCGGACCGCCGAAGGAGACAAGCAGGAACGCGTCATAGTCCGGCATGGTCTCATCCAACCAGGGCTGGCCGGCCGCCTTAGCCGGGCGTGCCTGCCCCGGCCCTCGGGGTTCGAGGGGGGTCCGTCCCCCGGGCCAGTACCTTCAGCCGTAGGCCTGCTGGTACTCCCTGGCGAGCGCGAGCACCTCGGAGACGTACCAGACGGCGTGGTTGTAGGCGAAGATGGCGCGGGGCAGGCCCGCCGCGGTCGAGCCGCCGGCCGCGCACAGGTAGCGCGCGGCGGAGGGCACCGCGTCGAACGGGTCCAGGATGTTCGGCGGCCCGGGCTCGCCGAACGCGGTGATCCCCCACTCGGCCCAGGTGGACGGCAGGAACTGCATCGGGCCGAGGGCGCCCGCGCTGGACGGGCCGACGTTGGCGCCGTCGCCGCTTTCGATCTGGCCGATGGCCGCGAGCACCTCCCACGGCAGGCCGCGGCAGTACAAGGCGGCGGATTCCTGGAACAGCTGGATGTAGCTGGCGGGCCGGCCGGACGGGACCTGGCTGGTGGTCACCGGCGGCGCCTGCCGCGGGCGGAGCCTGACCAGCGACGCGCCGCTGCCGCCCAGCGCGGCCCTGACCTCGTGCCGGAGCTTGCGCATGCTCAGGCCGGGCGCGCTGATCAGCGCGGCGACGTGGTGGATCAGCCCGAGCCTGGCGGAGACCTTGCTGCTCACCACCACGTCGATGCCGGCCACGCTGAGCGGCGCGGCCCCGGCGAAGGCCAGGTTCACGGTGGCGGTGCCGGTCAGCGGGTAGCTGTTGCCCTTGTGCAGGGCGAGCTGGCGGCGGACCGGCGGGGTGGCCACGAAGCCGCCCGCGTCCAGCGCGGTCCACAGCCGCTCGTTGGACGCCGTCTTCAGCGGGGTCCAGGACCGGAACTGCTGGGCGTTCACGCCGATGACGTTGACCTTGGTGCCGCCGCTGGTGACCTTGGCACCGTCCAGCGCCAGCGTCTGGCTGATCCCGTGGATCGCGGCGATCCGGGCGAGGCTGGCGTCGCTGATGCCGCTGCCCTGGATCACCGCGAGGTCGGGCAGGATGATCCGGTGGAACGCCGCGGTGGTCTGGGCCGTGCCCGCGGCGGTCTCGCCGCGCGGCGGGCCCGGGATGTAGTGCAGCAGGCCGCCGGCCATCGCCAGCGCCAAGGCGCCGTAGGCCGTCCTGCCCCGCCACGCGGGGCTGCCGACGGCAGCCGGATGTGGCGTCCTGCGCCACCCAAGGCGACCCATTGCGTTGTCCACCATAACCGGGGCACGGTCATGTCTGAAGAGGGCGCACCCTAGTTTCAGGTAAAAGCCCTGCATGCGGCCTATCCTGCTAAATCGGGGGGAAACAGCAGGTTACGTCCGGGGACTCCGGGGCGGGTCAATCCCTCCGGCCCGGCCGCGCGCACGTTACTCTGATCAGTCATGGGTCGGGAAGCGGGGCCAGGCGCTGTGCCGGGCGGGGCGAGCAAGCACGCTGGCAAGCCGCCGCCCCCCTCGCCCGGTGCCAAGCCTGCCAGCCGGCCGCGCCGGGCGTCTCTCGGCGGCGGGCGGCCCGCCCAGGACCGGGAGCTGCGGGCACAGGGCCGTCAGACGCTGCAGAACCTGCTGGAGGCGGGCCTCGCCGAGTTCGACGAGCGCGGCTTCCAGGCCGTCCGGGTGGACGACATCGTGCGCCGGGCGCAGATCTCGCACGGCACGTTCTACCTGTACTTCTCCAACAAGGAAGACCTGTTCAAGGCCCTGCTGCGGGATGCGCTGCACGACATGGGCCTGGTCACCGACGAGTTCCCCGTGGTCACCCGCAACGCGGCGGGCCGCGCCGTGCTGCAGCGCTGGGTGCACGAGTTCTGCGAGACCTACGCCGCGCACGCGGCGGTGATCCGCACCCTCAGCCAGGCCGAGATCGTCGGCGAGGAAGTCTGGGGCGACGGGCTGAAGCTGCTGTTCCGGCTCGCCGAGGCGATGGCCCAGGGGATGACCGCCGCCACCGGGGCGGCCGAGCACGCCGAACTGACCGCGGTGGCCTGCCTGATGATGCTGGAGCGGGTGAACTACCTGCTGACCGTGGAGGTCAGGCTGCCCCGCGAGGAGATGGAAGAGCGCATCGCCGCGATCATGTTCGCGGCGTTCAACCCGGGATAGCCGCGCCGGGGCGGCGAACCATGCCTTCCGGCCTTTGGGCTTGCCGGCCTTTGGCCAACGGCGCCGCGGCACGCGGTATCACCCGGGGGCCCGAGCCCCCGGAACCCCGCGGGTCGCGTGCACGTGTTCTGCTCGCATTTGCGCTACAGCGGCGAGCGCCTCTCTAGCCGCCGCCACGTCGTGGACGCGGAACAGCCTGGCGCCTTCCCAGGCACAGACCGCGAGGACGGCGAGGGTGCCCTCGGCGCGCTCGGTGAGGCCGAGGCCCAGGGCCTCCCCGACGAAGTCCTTGTTCGACGCGGCGACGAGCACCGGCCACCCGGTGGCGGCCAGGTCCGCGGTCCGCCTTGTGAGTTCCAGCGAGTGCCAGGTGTTCTTGCCGAAGTCGTGCGCCGGGTCGATGACGATCCGGTCCGGCTTCACCCCGGCGGCCCGCGCCCGCTCGGCTTCCGCCGTCAGCGCGGCGACCACCGCACCGGTCAGGCCGGGCTGCGCGGGCCGGTGCGGCCGGGTGCGCGGCGCCGCCCCGCCCGCGTGCGCGCAGACCAGGCCGAGGCCGTGCCCGGCGGCCACGTGCGCGAGACCGGGATCCGCCCCGCCCCAGGCGTCGTTGAGCAGGTCGGCCCCGGCGGCGGCGGCCGCGGCCCCGACCGGCGCGCGCCAGGTGTCCACGGACAGGACGGCCTCCGGATGCCGCTCCCGCAGCGCGGCGACCACGGGGACCACCCGGCGGATCTCCTCTGCCACGGTGACCTCGTCCCCCGGCCCGGCCTTCACCCCGCCGATGTCGAGGATGTCGGCGCCGGCCGCGACGGCGCGGTCCGCGGCCGTCAGCGCGGCGTTCAGCCCGTACGTGGCGCCCCGGTCGTAGAACGAGTCCGGCGTCCGGTTGATCACCGCCATGACACCGAACGAGCCCGGCGGCCATTCCCGCCGCCCGAGCCGCAATGTCTGTCCATGCACAGGCAGTGAGCATAGGGCCGCGTCGGGCAGAATCGTTAAGTGCGATTCCTGTCCGGCCAGCCTCCCGTGCATGAGGCCACCTACAGCGACGTGTTCCTGGTGCCGTGCGCCTCCGCCGTGGCGTCCCGCCTCGACGTGGACCTGGCCACCAGCGACGGCAGCGGCACCACGATCCCCGTGGTGGTGGCCAACATGACCGCGGTGTCCGGCCGCCGGATGGCCGAGACCGTGGCGCGCCGCGGCGGCATGGCCGTGCTCCCCCAGGACATCCCGGCCGACGTGGTCGCCGACGTGGTGGCCTGGGTGAAGAGCCGCCACCTGGTCCACGACACCCCGATCACGCTGGGCCCCTCGGACACCACGGGCCAGGCCCTCGGCCTGCTAGCCAAGCGCGCGCACGGCGCGGTGGTGGTCGTCGAGGACGGGCGGCCGGCCGGGGTGGCGACCGAGGCGGACTGCCTGGGGGTGGACCGCTTCACCCAGCTCCGCCAGGTCATGTCCGCGCAGCCGCTCACGCTCCCGGCCGGGATCGACCCGGAGAAGGCGTTCGGCCTGCTGCACGAGGGCAGGCACCGGCTGGCCCCGGTGGTGGACGCCGACGGGGCGCTGACCGGCATCCTGACCCGCACCGGGGCGCTGCGCGCCACGCTGTACCGGCCGGCCACCGACGCGGCGGGCAAGCTGCGCGTCGGGGCCGCCATCGGGATCAACGGCGACGTGGCGGCCAAGGCCGGGGCGCTGGTCCATGCCGGGGTGGACATCCTGGTCGTGGACACCGCGCACGGGCACCAGGACCGGATGGTCAGCGCGCTGCGGGCGATCCGGGCGGCCGGCCTGCGGGTGCCCCTGGTGGCGGGCAACGTGGTCACTGCCGAGGGGGTGACCGACCTGGTCCGGGCCGGGGCGGACATCGTCAAGGTCGGCGTGGGGCCGGGGGCGATGTGCACCACCCGGATGATGACCGGGGTCGGCAGGCCGCAGTTCAGCGCGGTCCTGGAGTGCGCGGCGCGGGCCCGCGAGCTGGGCGCGCACGTCTGGGCGGACGGCGGGGTCCGGCACCCCAGGGACGTGGCCCTGGCGCTGGCCGCGGGCGCCGCCAACGTGATGATCGGATCCTGGTTCGCCGGCACCTACGAGTCGCCGGGGGACGTGTTCCGCGACCCCGACGGCCGGCTGTACAAGGAGAGCTTCGGCATGGCCTCGGCCCGGGCGGTGCGGCTCCGCTCGGCGACCGACTCGCCGTTCGACCGGGCCCGCAAGGAACTGTTCGAGGAGGGCATCTCCACCGCCCGGATGTACCTGGACCCGCTCCGGCCGGGCGTGGAGGACCTGATCGACCAGATCACCGCGGGCCTGCGCAGCGCGTGCGCGTACGCGGGCGCGAGCGACCTCGCCGCGCTGCACGAGCGGGCGGTGGTCGGGCTGCAGAGCGCGGCCGGCTACAGCGAGGGCATGCCGCTGCCGACAAGCTGGTGAGGGCCAGGCCAGGGAGTCTTGCCGGTCAGGGAGTCTGGCCGGCCAGGGCGCGGCAGGCCTGGCCGAAGCTGGCGGCCGAGCCGGACCGCAGCGTGCCGCGGGCGGTGCCCGCGTCCTTGGCGGAGGTCGTGGTCCTGATCGCGCCGGCCGGGGTGAACACCTCGGTGAAGGAGTTGTCGGTGTCCGCGATCGGCAGCGCGGCGCCGCGCCAGGTGCCGTGGAAGGCGACCACCCACCCGCCGGGCAGGCGGTTCGGGGTGCCACCGGTCAGCTTGAGGGTGGTCTTGGAGCCGTCGGTGGTGTACCAGCCGTGCACGGCCCCGGCCAGCTCGAAGGTGTAGCGCTGCCCGCCCTGCGTGCATAGCTGCGCGCTGCCGGTCAGGTTGTCGCATCCGGTGAAGCTGCACGTGACATCGCCGTGGGTGTTGACGATCCCGCCGCGCAACTGGGTGTACAGCAGGTAGTGCCCGCCGTTGCTGGCCTGGACCGGGCCGTAGCCGTCCCACTCGCCGAGCGGGCTGAACTTGCCGCCCATGTGGAACGCCCACGGGGTGGGCAGGACGTACACCAATAGCAGCACGACTATCAAGATCAGCAGAAGCCGGAGCCACGGGTGCCGCCCGCGGGGCTGGTCCTGGGACGCTGACCTCCGACCCCACATGGCTGCCTCCACCGCGCGGGCCCCTGGTACGCTCCGCCGCACGGACCAGCCGAATCTAGCGAAGTCCGGTGCCATATGCCACGACAAAACATGGATAATCCCTGGCAAAACCACGAGGACAGGAGCCGCACATGTCCGTTCTCAGCGCCCTGAGCGACGCGCTGGCCAGCGCCACGGTCGAGGTCATCGACCTGACCGCGCCGCTGTCGGCGTCGACCCCGGTGATCAAGCTGCCGCCGCCGTTCAGCAACACCGTGACGTTCGCCCTGCACGAGATCAGCCGGTACGACGACCGCGGGCCTGCCTGGTACTGGAACGACATCACCACCGGTGAGCACACCGGCACCCACTTCGACGCGCCGTGTCACTGGGTGACCGGCCGGGACGGGGAAGACGTGTCCCAGGTGCCGGCGGCCAGGCTGATCGCGCCCGCGGTCGTGCTTGACTTCAGCGCCCAGGCCGCCGCGGACCCGGACTTCCTGCTCGAGGTCGAGCACATCAAGGAGTGGGAGGGCAGCCACGGGCCGCTGCCGGAGGGCGGCTGGCTGCTGTTCCGCACCGGCTGGGACGTGCGCTCCGACGACCAGGAGCGGTTCCTGAACGCCAACGAGACCGGGCCGCACACGCCCGGGCTCTCGGTGGCGTGCGCCCGGTGGCTGGCCGAGGAGTCGCCGGTCATGGGCATCGGGGTGGAGACCGTGGGCACCGACGCCGGGCGGGCGCACTCGTTCGACCCGCCGTTCCCGTGCCACTCGGCGATGCTCGGGGCGGGGAAGTACGGCCTCACCCAGTTGCAGAACCTGGCGCAGCTGCCGCCGGCCGGGGTGGTGCTGATCGTCACCCCGTTGCCGATCACCGGCGGGTCTGGCAGCCCGTGCCGGGCGCTGGCCCTGGTTGACCGGGCCGGAAGCTGACCGCCCGATGCTGGTCAGCGAGGCGGTCGGGGCTGCCCTGGCCGCGCTGGGCGCGGACACCGTGTTCGGGGTGGTGGGCAGCGGCAACTTCCACGTGACCAACGCCCTGATCGCGAACGGGGCACGGTTCGTGGCCGCCCGGCACGAGTGCGGCGCGGCGTGCGCGGCCGACGCCTGGGCCAGGGGCACCGGGCGGCCCGGGATCCTGTCCGTGCACCAGGGCCCGGGGCTGACCAACGCGATGACCGGCATCACCGAGGCGGCCAAGAGCCGGACACCGCTGCTGGTACTGGCCGCGGACGTCGCGAGCGCCGCGGTGCGGTCCAACTTCCGCATCGACGTGGCGGCGCTCGCGGCGGCGGTCGGGGCGGCGGCCGACCGGCTGCACTCCCCCGCCACCGCCGTTGCCGACGCGGCCCGCGCGTACCGGACGGCGGAGCGGGAGCGGCGCACCGTGGTGCTGGCGATGCCACTGGACGTCCAGGGCGCGCCGTGCGGCCCGCCGGCCGTTCCCCCGGTGCCGGCGCTGGACCCGCCGGCCCCCGCGCCGGAGGCGGCCGCCAGGCTCGCCGCGGCGCTCGAAGCGGCGGAGCGCCCGGTGTTCGTCGCGGGCCGCGGTGCCCGGGCTGCCCGGGCCGTCCTTGAGGAGCTGGGCGGCGCCTGCGGCGCGCTGCTCGCCACGTCGGCGGTGGCCAAGGGCTTGTTCCATGACAGCCCCTGGGACCTGGGGGTCAGCGGCGGCTTCGCCTCGCCGCTGACCGCCGAGCTGATCAGCGCCGCCGACCTGGTGGTGGGCTGGGGCTCCTCGCTGAACATGTGGACGATGCGGCACGGGAAGCTGATCGGCCCGGGCGCCCGGGTCGCCCAGGTGGACGACGACAGCGCCGCGATCGGCGGCCACCGGCCGGTGGACATCGGCGTGCACGGCGACGTGGCCTGCACCGCCCGCGCGGTGCTCGCCGCGCTCGGCGGGCAGGTCAGGCCCGGGTACCGGTCCGATGAGCTAAGGGGTCGGATCGCCCGCGAGGTCCGGTGGCGCGACGTGCCCTATGCGGACCAGGGCCGCCCGGGCCCGGGCGGCGTGATCGACCCGCGGACGCTGACGATCGCGCTGGATGACCTGCTGCCCGCGGAGCGGGTGGTGGCCATCGACTCGGGCAACTTCATGGGCTACCCGAGCATGTTCCTGTCGGTGCCGGACGAGCACGGGTTCTGCTTCACCCAGGCCTACCAGTCGGTCGGGCTCGGGCTGGCGTCGGCCATCGGCGCGGCGCTGGCCCGGCCGGACCGGCTGCCGGTCGCCGCCCTCGGCGACGGCGGCGCGCTGATGGGGATCAGCGAGTTGGAGACCGTGGTGCGGCTTGGCCTGCCGATGGTCGTGGTGGTCTACGACGACGAGGCCTACGGCGCCGAGGTGCACCATTTCGGGCCGGACGGGTTCGCGCTTGACACGGTCAGGTTCCCGCCCGCCGACATCGCCGCCATCGGCCGCGGGTTCGGCTGCGCCGGGGTGACCGTGCGCAGCCAGGAAGACCTCGGGCCGGTGCGCGACTGGCTGGCAGGCCCGCGGGACCGCCCGCTGGTCATCGACGCGAAGGTGGCCTCGGCCAGCGGCTCCTGGTGGCTGGAAGAGGCGTTCCGCGGCCACTGACCCGGCCATGGGACTCCGATCTGGCCGCTTCGCGGCTGGTATGTCATGATTGGCGGCGGCCGCGACCGGTGATCCGCACCCACAAGGGGGCCTTGCCATGCTCCGGCGCCTTGCGACCGTTCCCGCGATCATTGCCCTGCTGGCCTGCTGTGCCGCGTCAGCGAATGCGGCATCGGGCTGGAAGATCCAGCCCACCCCGAACCCGCCGAATGGCCACTTCAACACGCTGAGTTCGGTCGCCTGCACCTCCATCAGCGACTGCATGGCGGCGGGACCATCGGCGGGGGAATCGGCCTGTCGGAGCTGTGGAACGGCAGCAAGTGGCGGCTCCAGCCGGTAGCCCCGTTCGGCCAAGCGGCGCCCGCGCTGCTCGATGTGTCCTGTCCCGTGGCGGCCAGCTGCCTGGCGACCACTGGGCTGCGTGTGACCGAGCACTGGAACGGCAGCGCCTGGGCAATCGAGCACCTGGCCCGCCCGGCGCCGTCCTTCACTAGCTTCGAGATGCCGGCGGTCTCGTGCGTCACCGCGACCGACTGCATCGGATTCGGCGCCTACACCGCGAACCGCACCTGCGCCGGGGTAGCCGAGACCTGGAACGGCAGTTCCTGGGCGGTCCAGGCCACCGTGCCAGGCGGCTGCGGCCGCAGCCCGTGCCGTAACGTGCTGAACAACTGCAGCCTGGTCAGCATCTCGTGTCCTTCGGCCAGCGGTTGCATGGCCGTGGGCGGCGGGGTTTCCGAGTTCTGGAACGGCACCACCTGGGCCAGCGAGCCGATCGCTAGCCCCGGCGGCATCCTCAAGCCCGCCCTGGCCGCGGTCTCGTGCACCGCCGCGGACAATTGCATGGCGGTGGGCCTGGCGGGCGACAGCGCGATCACCAAGATCCTGGCCGAGCGGTGGAACGGCACCGCCTGGGCCATCCTGCCCGCGCCCAAGCCGACCGGCCAGCACTCCGCCGCGCTGTCCGGCGTGTCCTGCCCGTCGGCCGCCAACTGCACCGCGGCCGGCAGCTCCAGCGACACCTCCGGTATCACCAAGACCCTGGCCGAGCACTGGAACGGCACCGCCTGGGCCATCCAGGCGACACCCAGCCCGTCCGGTTCCTCGGAGAGCTTCCTCGACGGGGTCTCCTGCCCGGTGGCGGCCCACTGCACCGCCACCGGCTCGTTCTTCGGCGGCCCGGGCAGCGACACGCTAGCCGAAGCGCGCTGACTCGGTCAGTAGCGTTCAACCAGGTGAGCGCGGTCGGCTGACAGCTCGTACGGGTCGGGCCAGAAGTCGGTGATCCGGAGCGCGCCCGCGCCTCTTACGCGGCCTGGCTGGGTGGCCCGTGGCTGTGCAGGGTGTGGTTGCGGTCGGGGCTGGTGACGGTGGTGGTGCCGTCGGGGTGCAGGGTGAGGGTCCAGCCCCACCGGTGGATGGCGGTGAGGTGGTGGAATCCGCACAACGGCACCAGGTTGGGCAGGCTGGTGGGGCCGCCGCGGGCCCGGGGTATCAGGTGGTGGATGTCGCACACGGTGGCGGGCTGGTCGCACCCGGGGAAGGCGCAGTGTCGATGGCGGGTGGTGACCGCCCGGCGCAGGTGCGCGGGGATGGTCTCGGTCGCGGCGCCGATGTCCAGCGGCAGGCTCACCGCGGTGAGTGGCTTTTCGTCCAGGGCGGCGCGCAGCTGGGCGGCCAGGCCGTCGGGGCCGGACAGGGTGTCGGCCGCCAGGGCGAGCAGGGCCCGGCGCAGCCGGTCGCGGGTCGCGGGGCTGAGGGCTTGACCGGGGCCGGGCTGGCCCCTGGCCTGGGCGCCCTGGTCGCCCACACCATCGGCCTCCGCACCCCAGCTCGCGGGGCCAGGAGTGGCGTGCGGGCCGATGGGATGACCGGTGAGGAACGCGTGCATCAACCGGTCCAGGGCCAACCAGTCGATATGCCCAGTGACCACCGGCACCATGGTCGCATCACATAAGGCGGCCGCCGCCTCCGGGCCGGTGACCCAACCGGGCTGGGCGGCGCGGGCGGCCGCCCAGGCATCCTCTGCCGGGGAAGCGCCGGGGATTTCCCGCAACTGGGCCAGGCTCATGTGCACGATCACCTGGGTGGGCTGGCCGGCCCGGCCGGGGATCATGCCGGCGCGGATCAGCCGACGGCAGGCTTCCTCCAGTGCGTCATGCCGGCGCTGGGCACCCGTCCGCCTATCCTCCGGCCCCGCCCTCTTGCCTAACGCCTCCAGCACCGCGGCCAGCGCCGCGGCACAGCCCGGAGTCAGGTCCCCCTCGGCACGGCCCGCGCCGCGGAAGGTGATGCCCAGCCGGAACCACCGGTCGTCAAACCCGTCATCCCGGTCGCCCGGGGCGCACCGCTCATACATCTCCCGGGCCAGCCCCGCGAGATCGGCAAAGCCCGCCCCGCCCCGCGCGGCACCAGCCAGGATCTCGTCGGCATCGGCCCGCTGCGCCTCCGGCAGGCGATCAGTCCACTCACAAAGGTGCCGGGCCCACGACCGGGACAACTGGCCGGACGCCAGCGCGGCGGCGATCACCGGATGGACGGCCAGCCGCCGCGCCCACGCCACCGCACTAGCAGCGGCACCTGTGGTGACCCGGGTCTGCCACCGCAGCCACGCCCGGGCACTGCCCGACCCGTCATTCTCAAACCCGCCCTGCCCAGCGAACGCGCCCAGCACCCGCGACCGCGCCGCCGTATGCCGGGCCTCGGCACGCTCCAAAACCCGCAGCGCCTCCGCCTGCACAACCGCTGGTAACGACGCCGCGTCGGCGGTGGCCAGGTACGCCAGCGACCGGTCCAGCATGCTCAGCGCATCGGCCACACCAGACGGCGCACCGTCACACATACCTGGTCACCTCCCGCCCGCAGAAGCCCCGGCCTCGAGCCATCTCTCGAAATCTAGTTCGATTCTATGGCAAGCCAACGACAATTTCGGCCCCACCGCCGAATCTGCCAAGACTTCTGACGCCGAGGCGAAAGCCGTCAGAGCGTGAAGCGGGTGCCGACGGTGTTCGGCACGAACGCCTCGCCGAACCGCGCGCCCATCGCGTGCTGGGCCCGCCAGCCGGTGCAGTGCGCGGGCACGATCACGCTCGGCGCCAGGGCGGCCAGGTCGTCGAGGACCCGGGGGATCAACGGCTCGAAAAGCGGCCCGTTCAGGTGGAACCCGCCGAGCACCGCGTACACGGGGCGCTCCCTGGTGAGCCGGCGGGCGTACCGGCAGATGTTCACCACGCCCGCGTGACCGCACCCGGTGATCACCAGGAGCCCCTTGTCCTTGATGTCGATGATCAGTGCCTGGTCGTCGAGCACCAGGGGATCCGGTTCCCAGCGCCCGCCGAGCCAGGCCTGCTGCGGCGGGAACCCGGGCTCGTAGCCGGTCGTGCGCGGCACCTCGCCGGTCACCAGGACCGACCGGTGGAACAGGAAGCTCGGGTGGCCCTCCTCGATCACGTCGAACCCGGCGCCGACCAGCGCGCTGCGGCTCGTCGTGGGGATCTCCTGGTGGTCCCGGCCCGGAATGGCCACCCGGCGGCGGCGCCAGAAGTGCGGGTGGATGAGCACCGGGAGGTTCACCGTGCCGCCGAGGCGCCGGATCAGGCCGTCGAGCCCGGTGGTGTGGTCGAAGTGCCCGTGGCTGCAGATGATCGACTCGATCGACCCCGGGTCGATGTCGAGCCGGCGCATGTTCTCCACGACGCCGTCGGGGCTGGTGCCGGCGTCGAAGAGGAGATGGTGCTCCGAGCCGTTCCTGGTGACGGTCACCAGGACCGAGAACCCGTGCTCGGCGAGCAGCGGGTCGGGCGCGTCGCCGTCCTCCATGATCGAAACCGGCCTGCGGGCACGGGATCCCCCGGGCGGCCGGCGGGCCGGCCCCTGGTCCGGCATGAAGATATCGGTGACGTTGTCCATCAGGGTCGTCACGGTGACCGCGTCCACGGGTTCGAGATCGAACACAATGCCGGGGTCGAAGTCGCGCAGGACCTGCGGGCCGGCCGGGTGCTGGTGCGCGGCGGGTGTCTGGTCGGTGCACATGGCAGCGTCTCCTCACGTGCCGGGACGGTCCGGTGGCCGGGCGGTTGTCAGGGCACGATAGTCACGGTCCGGGTCTCGGTGTAGAAGTCGCGCGCCGCCGGTCCCTGCTCCCTGGGCCCGTAGCTGGACTGTTTCGCGCCGCCGAACGGTGCGTGGAAGTCCACCCCCGAGGTTGGCGCGTTGACCCGGACCATGCCGGCGTCGAACTGGTCAGCCAGCCGCAGCGCCCGGCCCAGGTCCTGGGTGAACAGCGCGGTGACCAGCCCGTACCTGACGTCGTTGGCGATCCGCACCGCCGTTTCCGCGCTGTCCGCCCGCAGCAGCGCCGCGACCGGGGCGAAGACCTCCTCGGTGGCCAGCGGCCCGGCGGGCGAGTCCAGTTCGACCAGGGTCGGCGCCAGGTAGTGGCCGGGCGCGTCGAGCGCGGTGCCGCCGGCCAGCACCGTGCCGCCGGACCCGGCGACCGCGGCCAGCGCCGAGTCCCTGGCCCGCCCGGTGATCACCGGTCCCACCAGCGTGCCGTCCTGGCCCGGGTCGAGCACGCCGAGCGCGGCGACGGCGGCCGCGAGCCGATCGCGGAACTTGCCGTAGGCCGCGTCCTCCACGATGATCCGGCTGGTCGCGGTGCACTTCTGCCCGGCGTAGCCCATCGCCGCGTAGGCGATCGCCGTGGCGGCGCGCTCGAAGTCGGCGTCGGCCAGCACCACCGAGGCGTTCTGCCCGCCCATCTCGGCCTGCACCCTGGCTCCCCGGCCGGCCGCCCGGGCCACCACATCCCGCCCCGCGGGCACGGACCCGGTGAACGACACCGCCGCGACGCCGGGGTGGCCGGTCAGCGCGCGCCCCGTCTCCCCGGCACCGAGCACGACCTGGAATACGTCGGCGGGCAGGTGCGCGGCGAGGATCCCCGCCAGGGCCAGCGCCACGGCGGGCGACTCTTCCGAGGGCTTCAGCACGGTCGCGTTGCCGAACGCCAGGCTCGGCGCCGCCTTCCACAGCGGGATCGCCACCGGGAAGTTCCACGGCGTCACCAGGCCGGTGACCTCGACCGGGCGGTGCCGGGCCATCAGCAGGGCACCGGGGCTGGCCGGGGGCAGCGTGTCCCCGTCGGGGAGCAGCGCGGCCTGGGCGAAGTAGCGCAGGATCGCGATGCCGCGGGCCACCTCGCCCGCCGCCTCCGAGCGCGGCTTGCCGACCTCCCTGATCACCAGGCCGGTCAAGGCGCCGGCCTGCTCCTCCAGAGCGGCGGCCGCGGCGGACAGCGCCGCCGACCGGGCCGGCGCGGGCGTGCCCGCCCAGCCGCGCGCCGCGGCGGCCGCGCGGTCGACCACCGCCGCCACCTCGGCCTCGCCGGCGGGCTGCCACTCGCCGATGACGTCGGCGGGATCATGCGGGTTGCGGCTCGTGATCGTCATGACCTCACCTCCGGCGAACCGATCGTCAGCATCACCTTGCCACGCGGGCTCGCCGAGCCCCGCAGGGCCTCCAGGGCCTGCTCCCAGTCCGCCAGGGCGAACCGGTGCGTGACCAGGAAGTCCAGCCGGAGGCGGCCGGAGTTGAGCAGCGCGACCACGTCCCGCCAGGCCGACGAGGTGTACCCGAAGCTGCCCCGGATGGTCAGGTCGTTGTTGACCAGGTCATCGACGGGCACCGCCGCGGTCTCCCCGTGCGGGGGCAGCCCGATCAGCACCACGGAGCCGCCGCGCCGGGCCGCCGCCAGCGCGGTCAGCACCGCGTCCGTGGTGCCCGCGGCCTCGATCACCAGGTCGTAGCCCGTGCCCGCCGCTTCCGGCGCGGTCTCGAACCTGGCCGCGCCCGCGATGGCGGCCAGCCCGGCCTGGCCCTCCCGGCGGCCGAGCATGACGATCTCGCCGGGAGACCACAGCCCGAGCAACCGCACCGCAAGCAGCGCCACGGTGCCGTCGCCGACCACCAGGGCCCGGCAGCCCGGCGCGATCGCGCTGCCGGCCAGCGCGCGGTAGACCACGGAGGCCGGCTCGACCAGCGCGGCGTCCTCGGCGCTGACGGCCGGGCCGATGGCGTGCACCAGCGGGGCCGCCACCGCGAGGTAACCAGACGCCGCCCCGTCGCGGGTGAAGCCAAGCTCGTCGTAGGTGGCGCACAGGTTGGTCTCCCCGGCGCGGCAGCGCGCGCAGTGCCCGCACGGCACGATCCCCTCGGCGACCACCCTGCTGCCCGGTGCCAGCGCGGTGCCGTCCGGGCCGGCCACGGTGCCGGACCATTCGTGCCCGAGCACCAGCGGGTACCGCGTGTACGCGGGATCGACCTGACCGGCCACGATGTCCAGGTCCGTGCCGCACAGGCCCACCACGTCCGGCCGGATGAGCACCTCCCCCGGCCCGGCCGCCGGCGCGTCCCGCTGCTCCAGCGCCACGTCACCGGGCGCCCGCACCACCAGCGCCATGCTCCGGTCAGAACTCACGTCACCACCGCCCGTCCCGCCCTGTTCCCGTTCGTGATCATGACTTTGGTGGGGTGATAGGCCCACCAAAGTCATGATCACGAACGGTCTCCGCCACGGTCACATCGCGATTTCCGCGTAACGGCTGCCGCCGAGCGACTCGGAGACCCGGTCGGCGCACCGCCGTACCGCCTGGCCCAGCTCCTCCACCCGCCAGGCGGGCAGGTCTCCCTTGATGCCGGTCACGCTGACCGCGCCCCCGCAGCCGCCGTCGTGGCCGAAGAACGCGGCCCCCACGCAGATGACGCCCTCGGCGTCCTCCTCGTCGTCGACCGCGAACCCGCGCCGCCGCACCGCGGCCAGGTTGTCGAGCAGCGTGCCGATGTCGGTGATGGTGTGCGCGGTCCTGGGCCGCAGGCCGGTGTCGGCGCACACCTGGCGGACCGCCGCCTCGTCCGTGGCCGCGAGGATCGCCTTGCCCGCCGCCGAGGCGTACGGCACCTCCCGCTGGCCGAGCGGCGTGTGGAACCGGACCGTGCCCGGGCCGTCGACCCGGTCGATGAACACCGGGTAACCGGCGTCGTTGACCGCGGCCCGCGCGGTCATCTTGGTCTCCCTGGACAGTTCATCGATCAGCGGGCGGCACAGGTCGCGCAGCGGGATCTGCTGCCCGGCTGTGTCCCCCAGCCGGATCAGCGCCGTGCCCAGCGCGTAACCACGGCCGTGGGTGGCCTCCCGCAGGTACCCGAAGGCGCACAGGGTGCGGGCCAGGGCCAGCGCGGTGCTCTTCGAGGTGCCCAGTTCCCTGGCCAGGTCGCTGAGCGAGCGCCCCGACGGCGGGCCCTCCGCCACCGCCTCGACCAGGCGCAACGCGCGGGCCACGCTGCGCACCGTGTACCGGCCCGCCACCGGGTCCCCGGGGCCCGGTACGCCATCGGAAACCAATGCCGGCCTATCGTTCGGCATTACCAACCGCGCCATCGCCTTTCCGGTCTCTGATCAAGGTTGACAGCGTTTGACCTGGATGATTGCATATCAAGGTGATTCTATATCACAAAACACCGTTCGGTCATACCGAACGAAGCGCCGACCCTGCTCGTAGCCGGAGCGTGCTCCGGGCCCATGCGGCGCGGGAGCGGTTGCTGCCCTGGATGGCCCGGCGGGGACTCCCGGGGCTGGTGCTGACCCGGCCGGGCCCGGTGTCCTGGCTGACCGGCGGCCTGCCGCCGCCCGTGGACCGGTCGGCCGCCACGGAGCTGGTCTGGGCGGTCATGTCCGGCGAGTCCGCGACGCTGCTCACGACGGAGGTGGAGGCGGACCGGATCGCCGAGGAGTACCGGCCCGGCGAGCACGGCTTCGCCGAACTGGTGGCCGTGCCCTGGTACGACCCTGACGCGTTCGTCCGGGCGGTCGCGGACATCGCCGGGGCACCGGCGGGCGCGCTGGCCAGCGACGGGCATCCGGCGTTCGGCCCGGACTCCGCCGACGACCTCACCGCGCTGCGGCTCGCCCTGTCCGGGCCCGAGCAGGACGACCTGCGCGCGCTCGGCGCCGACGCCGCCGCGGCGCTCGAAGGAGCCCTGACCGCCTGGTCGCCCGGGGAGCGCGACCTGGACATCCAGGCCCGGGTGGCCGCGGCGCTCGAAGCTCGCGGGGCGGACGCCCCGGTCCTGATCGTCGGTGGGGACGACCGGGTCCGGCGGTACCGGCACCCGATGGCGGCCGGGGCGCCGGTGCGCCACCTCGCGATGGCGGTGGTGGTCGCGCGGCGCGGCGGGCTGCACGCCGCGGCCACCCGCTTCGCCAGTGCGGGGCCGCTGAGCCCGGAGCTGCGGTCACTGTGGCACCGGGTGCGCCGGATCGAGGCGGACACGCTGGCCGCGAGCCGGCCTGGCCACAGCTACGGCGACGTGCTCGGCGCCCTGGACCGGGGCTACGCGCGCGAAGGCGCGGCGGGTGGCTGGGCCGGGCACTACCAGGGCGGCCCGATCGGCTACGCCCAGCGCGAGTTCGAGATCGCCCCGGGACACGGCGGCTCCCGCTGGCCGGCGGTGCCCGTCGAGCCCGGTCACGCGGTCGCCTGGAACCCGAGCCTGCCCGGCGGCGCGAAGGCGGAGGACACCTACCTGGTGCACGTCGGCGGCCTGGAGCGGGTCACCGCGGGCCCAGGCTGGCCCGCCGGCGAAGGCGGCCACGGCATCCCGTCCCGCCCGCTCGTTCTGGAGGTGCACTCATGACACTCAGTGGCGCGCAGGTGCTCGCCCGGCGCGGGATCACCGCGGAGCCGGTACCGGTGGCCAGCGGGCTGCGGTTCCCCGACGGCGCGCACTACCGGATCGAGATCCCCAGCGTGGAGGATCCCGAGGTACTCCGCGCCGTGATCGACCAGGCGAAGGCCGAGGGCGTCACGGTCAACCGGGTGTCCCAGGGCAGCGGCGCCATGCTGCTGTCCGCGGCCGAGCTGGCCGAGATGGCCCGGCTCGGCGCCGACCACGGCATCGAGGTGTCCCTGTTCGTGGGGCCCCGCGAGGAATGGGATATCGGCAGCCTCGCCCAGTCCGGCGAGGGCCCGTCCCGTGCCGGGCTGATCCGGGGCGCGCGGCAGCTCAGGTACGCCATCGATGACGTGCTGCGCGGGGTCGAGCACGGGATCCGCGGCTTCCTGGTCGCCGACACCGGCCTGCTCGAGGTGCTGGCGGAGCTGCAGCGGGGCGGTGAGATCCCGGCGTCGGTGGTGTGGAAGGTGTCCGCCATGCTCGCGCCGGCCAACCCGCTGACCGTGAGCCAGCTCGACCGGCTCGGCGCCTCGACCATCAACGTGCCGTCCGACGCGACGCTCGGCCAGCTCGCCGAGATGCGCGCGGCCACCAAGCTGCCGATCGACCTGTACGTGGAGGCACCCAGCGGGATGGGCGGCGTGGTCCGCGGCCACGAGACGGCCGACCTGGTCACGGTGACCGCGCCGATGTACGTCAAGCTCGGGCTGCGGAACGCCCGGCCGCTGTACCCCAGCGGGCTGCACCTGGTGGCCGAGGCGTCCCTGATCGCCCGGGAGAAGGTGCACCGCGCCGCCGTGGCGCTGGAGTGGGTCAGGCGCAGCGGCCTGCACCTGACCCAGTCCCCGCCCGGCGCGCCCGGCCTCGGCGTCCCGGAGCCGTCGTGAGCGGTCTCCGCAGCGATGGCTGGCTGAGCGGGGACGACGAGGTCGCGATGGCGCACCGGGTGGCGCTGCGCTCCTCCGGCCTGACCGTGGGCCGCGGCGGCAGGCCGGTCATCGGCATCGCGAACTCCTGGAGCGACCTGAACCCGTGCAACCTGCCGTTGCGCGCGCTGGCCGGCGCGGTCCGCGACGGCATCGAGGACGCGGGCGGCATCCCGGCCGAGTTCGGCACGATCTCGCTCGGCGAGGACCTGATGAAGCCGACGGCCATGCTGTACCGCAACCTGCTCGCCATCGAGGTCGAGGAGATGATCCGCAGCTACCCGCTGGACGGCATCGTCATCCTGGCCAACTGCGACAAGTCGGTGCCCGGCGCGATCATGGGCGCGGCCAGCGCGGACATCCCCGCCGTGGTGGTCACCGGCGGCGCCCGCGAGCCCGCCGTCTTCCGCGGCCAGCGGATCGGCTCGGGCACGGCGCTGTGGCGGCTGTGGGACGAGCGGCGCGCGGGCCAGGTGACCGACGCGGACTGGCGGGACCTGGAGGCCTGCCTGGCCTGCGGCCCCGGCGCCTGCAACACCATGGGCACGGCGTCCACGATGGCGCTGATGGCCGAGGCGCTCGGGCTGATGATCCCGGGGTCGAGCACGATCCCGGCCGGCGACCCGGCGGCGCCCGGCGCGGCGCGCGAGGCCGGCCGGTGCGCGGTCGCCGCCGTGGGCAAGGACCTGTGCCCCTCGGTCGTGCTGTCCCCCGCCGCCTTCGGCAACGCGATCCGCGTGCTGCACGCGGCCGGGGGCTCCACCAACGCGGTCATCCACCTGGCCGCGATCGCCGGCCGGGTGGGCGTCCCGCTGCCCCTCGACGACATCGGCCGCCTCGGCGCCGGGGTGCCCGTGCTTGCCGACGTACAGCCCTCCGGCGCCGGCCTCATCCAGGACTTCCACGCGGCCGGCGGGCTGCCCGCCCTGCTCGCCGAGCTGGCCCCGCTGCTTGACCTGTCCCCGGTCACGGTGACCGGGGCGAGCACCGGCGAGATCGCCGCCGCCGCGCCGGCCCCGGCCCCCGGCGGCGCGATCAGGCGGCGCCGCGACCCGCTGCGCACCGGCGGCGCGTTCGCGGTCGTGCGCGGGTCGCTGGCACCGCAGGGTGCCGTCATCAAGGTCTCCGCCGCGAGCCCGGAGCTGCTAGCGCACCGCGGGCCCGCCCTGGTCTTCCACGGATACGGCGACATGCGCAGCAGGGTGGACGACCCGGACCTGCCGGTCACCCCCGGCAGCGTGCTCATCCTCACCGGCTGCGGCCCGGTCGGCGTCCCCGGGATGCCGGAATGGGGCATGATCCCGATCCCGGCCAAGCTGGCCGCCGCCGGGGTCCGCGACATGGTCCGGGTGACCGACGCCCGGATGAGCGGCACCAGCTTCGGCACGGTGTTCCTGCACGCGGCCCCCGAGGCGGCCATCGGCGGCCCGCTGGCGCTGGTCCGCGACGGGGACCTCGTCGCGGTGGACACGGCCGCGGGCACCCTGGACCTCAGGGTGCCCGCCGGAGAGCTGTCCCGGCGAGCGGCGGCCTGGGTCCCGCCGGACTCGCCGCACCTGCGCGGCTGGCCGGCCCTGTACCGCGACCACGTGCTGCAGGCACCCGAGGGCTGCGACCTGGACTTCCTCCGGGCGCCGACACCGGCACACCGCCGGTTCGTCGAGCCAGTGGTCGGGAGGTCCTGACCATGATTTCTCAAGGCAAGGAAGGGAGACAGCCGTGAGGCGATGGACACTTGTGGCGGGCGTGGCCGCTGCGGCCCTGCTCGCCACCGCCTGTGGCAGCAGCGGAAGCAGCGGCTCGGGCTCGACGTCGAGCCCGGTCACGCTCACCATCTGGCACAACTACGGCACCGAGCAGAACGCGACCGCGCTGCAGAACCTGGCCAAGGCATTCGAGAAGCAGCACAAGAACGTCACCGTCAACGTGGTGAGCCAGCCCGCGGACAACTACTTCGCGCTGCTCCAGGCCGCGGCCGTGTCCAAGACCGGCCCGGACCTGGCGGTGATGTGGACCGGGCTGTTCACCCTCCAGTACAAGGACTTCCTCACCAACCTCAAGGGGAAGATCCCGGACGCCGACCTGGCGCGGATCGACCCGGCCGCGCTGAAGTGGACCTCGGACAGGTTCAACGCCGCCAACGGCCCCTACGTGATCCCGCTGGAGAACCAGTTCTACATCGGCTTCTACAACAAGTCCGACTTCGCCAAGGCGGGCGTGACCTCGGTGCCCACCGACTGGAGCCAGTTGTTCGACGCGTGCAAGAAGCTGAAGGCGGCCGGGTACATGCCGTTCACCTACGGCAACGGCGGCCAGCCGCTGGGCGCGGAGTTCTACCCCTGGTACGACATGAGCTACATGATGATCGGCCAGTACCCGCTGACCGAGTGGCAGAAGCTCTACAGCGGGCAGATCCCGTGGACCTCGCCCGCCACCGCCGCCCAGCTGTCCACCTGGTCCAAGCTGAAGAGCGAGGGCTGCACGAACTCCGACGTGCTGACCAAGACCAACAACCTGGGCGACTTCGAGTCCGGCAAGGCGGCCATGATCGTGGACGGCACCTGGGACACCCAGAAGTTCACCAGCGCGCTCGGCAGCAAGGTCGCGGCGTTCGTCCCGCCGTTCTCCAACACCCCGATCAAGGGCGTGGTGGACTTCTCCGGTGACGGCATCTCGATGACCAGCTACGCGCAGCACCCTGCCCAGGCGCTGCAGTTCCTCGAGTTCATGACCACCCCGCAGGCCGCCCAGATCGTCAACGCGGCCGGCCTGATCCCCGCCATCGAGGGCACCTCCACCTCCAACCCGGTCAACCAGGAGATGCTCAACTTCGTGAGCCAGGACCACATGACCGCCTACCCGATGCTCGACAACGTGGTCCAGCCCAACGTGGTGAACACCGGCAACAAGGAACTGCCGTCCGTGCTGAACGGCACCATCTCGCCCAGCTCGGCGCTGTCGGGCCTGCAGGGCACGCTGGGCCAGCTGCCGGCCAGCCAGAAGGGCACCAGCTACCCGTAAGGAGTCCGACCCCAGGTGAGCACCCTCACCGCCCGCACCGAGGCCGCGGCCGGGCGCACGCCCGGCCGCGGCCGCACGCCCAGGTCGCGGAGCCGGCTGGCCCGGCGCCGCCGCCGGGCGGGCATCCTGCTGTCGCTGCCGGCCGTGGCCGTCGTGGTGGCGCTGCTCGGCATCCCGATCGGGCAGGCCGTCTACTACTCGATGACCAACTGGAACGGGCTCACCGCGACCTGGATCGGCCCGAGCGCGTACGCCACGGCGCTGAGCGACCCCACGTTCTGGCGGGTGCTGGAGAACAACGGGCTGCTGCTGCTGTCCATCCCGTTCGCGATCGGCATCCCGCTCGGCATCGCGGCGCTGCTGCACGAGCACGTGCGCGGGTGGCGCTTTTTCCGCTCGGTGTACTTCCTGCCGACCGCCGTGTCCTGGGTGGTCATCGGCATGGTCGCGGTGCAGTTCTTCGCCCAGCAGGGGCTGATGAACAAGCTGCTCGCCGACGTGGGGCTCGGCTCGCTGCAGACCAACATGCTGGCCGGGCAGCGCAGCGCCCTGGTGGCGCTGGCGATCACGTTCATCTGGTCGATGCTCGGCACCAACACGATCATCTTCCTGACCGGCATGGCCACCCTGGACCCGACGCTGATCGAGTCGGCCCGGGTGGACGGGCTGAACCGGCGGCAGATCTTCTGGCGGGTCACCTTCCCGCTGCTGCGCCGGTTCGTCCAGTTCTCCTTCGTGATCACGGTGATCAGCGCGTTCTCCGCGCTGTTCAGCCTGATCTTCGTGATGACCAACGGCGGGCCCGGCTTCGGCACCACCACGCTGGAGTTCTTCGTCTACCAGTCGGCGTTCTCGCTCGGCCAGTTCGGCACCGGCGCCCTGTACGGCATCATCCTGTTCGTCATCATGATCATCGTGGGCCTGGTGCAGCTCCGGCTGATCAGGTCCGAGGACGGTGAGGGCTGGTGACCGCGGCGCCGGAGACGATAGCCCGTGGCCGCCCCGCGGCGACCATCCTGCGGCGCCGGCTGCGCACCGGCACGCTGTTCGCGATCATGTGCGTGATCGCCGTGGTGATGCTGTACCCGTTCTTCTACATGCTGGACAACGCGTTCCGTAACCAGTCGCAGTTCTCCCGGCAGAGCGGTCACTCCACGGTGAGCTGGGGACAGCTGCTCACCGAGCTGCCGGTCTGGCGGGAGCTGCTCAACTCCACGGTGATCTGCGCGATCTCGATCCTGCTCATCCTCGCGGTGTCCACCACGGCCGGGTTCGCGTTCGCCAAGCTGCGCTACCGGGGCAGCGGCCTGGTGTTCCTCGCCGTGGTCGCGGCGCTCATGGTGCCGCTGCAGTCGATCATCATCCCGGAGTACGTCAACCTCGGGAAGCTCGGCCTGATCAACACCTACCTCGGCGCCATCCTGGTCTACGTCGCGCTGGGCACGCCGTTCGCCACGTTCCTGATGGCCACCTACTACCGGGGCATCTCCGACGACCTGATCGAGGCGGCGGTGATGGACGGGCTCGGTTACGAGCGCACGTTCCTGCGGATCGCGCTGCCGCTGTCCTGGCCGGCCCTGGCCACCGTGACCGTGCTGCAGTTCATCCAGATCTGGGATGACCTGCTGGTCGGGCTGCTGTTCCTGCAGAACCCCCAGCAGCGGACGATCACCGTGGGCCTGGCCGCGCTGTCGGCGGGCCGTACCACCAGCATCCCGGTGCTGATGGCGGGCTCGTTCGTCAGCGCGCTGCCCGCGATCATCGTGTACCTGATCTTCCAGCGCCACCTGGTGAAGGGCCTGACCATGGGCATGGGCAAATGAGCGGGCCGGGCATGGTCTGGGAGGTCGCCGTCCCGGCGGGCGCCGAACTCGGCGAGCGGCCGTTCTGGGAGCCCGCCGCGGGCCGCCTGCTGTGGGTGGACATCAACGCCGGGCGGCTGCACTGCTACCGGCCCGGCGCGGGTGACGAGATCATCCTGGACCTGTCTGAGGGCGGCCGGCCGGTCGCGCTTGGCGCCGCGGCGCCACGCCGCGGCGGCGGGTACGTCCTCGCCACGGCCGCCGGCTTCCGCCTGACGGGTTCCATAGGGCGGGGTGGCGGGGTCGGGGCTAACAGGGCGCGGGGTGGCGGGGTCGGGGCTGGCACAGTGTTGCTCGACGAGCATGCGATACGACCTTCCGGGATGCCTGCCGACGCCCGGTTCAACGATGGTGCGTGCGACCCCGCGGGGCGGTTCTGGGCGGGCACGGTGACCGTGGACGTCCGGCCGGGCGCGGGGGCCTTGTACCGGCTTGACCCGGACGGCACGGTCACCATGGTGCTCGGCGGGGTCACCGAGTCCAACGGGCTGGGCTGGAGCCTGGACGGCGGCACGTTCTACTTCATCGACTCGGGCGAGCCGGAGCCCCGGATCCGGGCGTTCGGCTGCGACCTGGCCACCGGGGTACTGGGCCGCTCCGTGGACCTGGTCCGGTTCCCCGGCGGCGGCCCGGTGCCCGACGGCCTGGTGGTGGACACCGAGGGGACCCTCTGGGTCGCCATGTGGGGCGGCGGGCAGGTGCGCAGGTACGCACCCGACGGCGAACTGCTCGCGGTGCTGCCGGTCCCGGTCTCCCAGCCGACCTGCCCGGCGTTCGGCGGGCCCGGCATGGACGAGCTGTACCTGACCACGGCCTGGGAAGGCATGACCGCCGGGCAGCGGGCCACCGAGCCCCTGGCCGGCCACGTGCTGCGGGCCAGCCCGGGGGCACGAGGGCACCCCGCCTTCTCGTTTGGCGGCTGAATGAGAGTCCTAGCCCCGGCCCCACCAGCCCGCCCAAGACCGCAGACAACGCGCCAGCGGCCGGCTAACCCCTCGCGGCGCCGCGGAGAGTGAGGAGTCACGATGGCGGCAATCGTGCTGGACGGCATCACCAAGCGGTTCCCCGACGGGACCACGGCGGTGCGCGAGCTCGACCTGGCCATCGCCGACGGCGAGCTGATGGTGCTGGTCGGCCCGTCCGGGTGCGGCAAGACCACGGCGCTGCGCATGGTGGCCGGGCTGGAGGAGGTCACCGGCGGGACCATCCTCATCGACGGGCAGCCGGTGAACGACACCGAGCCGCGGGACCGGGACATCGCCATGGTGTTCCAGAGCTACGCGCTGTACCCGCACCTGTCGGTGTACGACAACATGGCGTTCGGCCTGAAGTACCGCAGGACGCCGAAGGCGGAGATCCGGCGGCGGGTCGAGGAGGCCGCGCGGGTCCTGGAGCTTGAGCCGCTGCTGGCCCGCAAGCCGCGCCAGTTGTCCGGCGGGCAGCGCCAGCGGGTGGCGATGGGCCGGGCCATCGTCCGCCAGCCCCGCGCGTTCCTCATGGACGAGCCGCTGTCGAACCTGGACGCCAAGCTGCGGGTGCAGATGCGGGCGGAGATCGCCCGGCTGCAGCGCTCGCTCGGGGTGACCACGATCTACGTCACGCACGACCAGACCGAGGCGATGACGCTGGGCAACCGGGTGGCCGTGCTCCAGCACGGGGTGCTCCAGCAGGTCGCGCCGCCGCAGGAGCTGTACGCCCGCCCGGTCAACCTGTTCGTGGCCTCGTTCATCGGCTCCCCGGCGATGAACCTGCTCGAGGCCACGGTGGAGCGGGGCGACGGCGGCCCGCAGGTATGTTTCGGCACGCACCGGCTCACCGTCGGGGAGCGGGCGGTGCGCGAGCACCCGGCGCTGGAGGACTACCTGGGGCGCACGGTCATCCTCGGCATCCGGCCCGAGCACCTGGAGGACGCCGCGCTGGTGCCGGACGCGAACCCGGGCTCGGTCCTTGACGTGCAGATGGAGCTGCGCGAGGAGCTTGGGTCAGAAGTTGATGTGCACTGCAGGGTCGGTGTGGAGCCGCTGCACCCAGTGACGGACGGGGAGCCGGAGGACCCGGCGGCGGAGATCGAGCCGCTGTCGGCGGCGATCGTGGCCCGGATGGACCCGCGGACCACGCTGGCCGAGGGCCAGGCCGCCAAGGTGCACGTGGACCTGGCGGCGCTGCACTTCTTCGACCCGGAGACCGGGGCGAGCCTGCGCGCGGCCAAGGCCTCGTGACGAAGGAACGAGGCCGCAGGCCATCAGGGGGTTCCGGGGGTCGTCCCCCCGGGCCAGCAATCCCCAGCCACCAGGGCGCGAGCCCGCGTGACGGAGTCACGCGGGCTCGGCGCCCCGGGGGGTTCCGGGGGGTCGCTCCCCCGGGGTAACACGCGCGATGGGGCCTGCCGACTTGCCGGCCAGGCGCCATCGGCGCCCCGGGGGGTTCCGGGGGGTCGCTCCCCCGGGGTAACACGCGCGATGGGGCCTGCCGGCTTGCCGGCCAGGCGCCATCGGCGCCCCGGGGGGTTCCGGGGGGTCGCTCCCCCGGGGTAACACAGCTAGGCCGCGCCGGCCTCCGCCTGCGCGTCGCCGTCGTCCGCCCTGGCCGCCGTCGTCTTGTCCGCCCAGGCGGCGATGCGGTCCAGCAGGGCGTCGTTCGAGCCCGACTCGGCGTGCCCGAACCCCGGCACCACCCACAACTCCTTCGGCTCCCTGGCGGCCTCGTACAACTGATGCGCGTGCTCGACCGGGAAGTAAGGGTCCCTGTCGCCGTGCACCACCAGGAGCGGGATGGGCGCGATCCGGGCGGCCGCCTCCGCGGGCGGCATCGGCACCGGGTTCCACCGCCCGCCGCTGACCCTGGTGTTCAGCCACCGGCGGGTGATCATCCGGCCGAGGCGCCGCTCCACCGCCCAGTGCACCCGGCGCATCGGGTAGGTGCCCCGGTAGTACCAGCGCCCGGGGCCGCTCACCGACACGGCGGCGTCGATGCCGCCGACCAGGCCCGCGTACCGGACCACGACCGAGGCGCCCATCGAGAACCCGACCGCGACGATCCGCCGGTAGCCCAGTTCCCGCGCGTAGGCCACGGCCACGGCCATGTCCTTCGTCTCCCGGTCGCCGAGCGTGGACAGCCCGCCCGACCTGCCGTGGCCGCGGAAGTCGAACGCGATCACGCCCGCCGAGCGGTTCAGCCGCCTGGCGACCTTCCACACCGCCCCGTGCTGCCAGGACAGGGTGAATCCGTGGGCTAGCACGGTCGCCAGGTCGGTGTCCCCGGGCAGGTGCATCGCATCGATCGGCACACCATCCTCGGTCACCAGCGTCCTGGTCTTGAGCACGGGTTGGGTCATATCCCCATTGTGCGCGACCGGGTGCTCCGGCAGGCCCGGGCTCACCAATTGCGGGCGGCTGTGAGAGCCTGCACCCGGCGGGTACCGCAGGCCCACCGTGCCGGCCCCGCCGACCCCCGAGAGCGGAGGCGATCACCGTGCAGATCGGCGTGCAGATTCCTGACTTCACCACCCCCGGCGGCCCGGCCCGGCTGGGCGCGGACCTGGCCGCCGTGGGCCGGGCGGCCGACGAGGCCGGGTTCGGGTTCATCGCGGTGATGGACCACTTCTTCCAGATCGGGGTGATCGGGCCGCCGGAGCGGGAGATGCTCGAGGCGTACACCACGCTGGGTTACCTGGCCGGCGTGACCTCGCGGGCCAAGCTGCTGACCGTGGTGACCGGGACCGTGTACCGGCACCCGGGGATCCTGGCCAAGACCGTGACCACCCTGGACGTGGTGTCCGGCGGCCGGGCCTGGCTCGGCATCGGCGCGGCCTGGAACGAGGAGGAGTCGCGCGGCCTTGGCATCCCGTTCCCGCCGGTGGCCGAGCGGTTCGAGCGGCTGGAGGAGACGCTGCAGATCTGCCTGCAGATGTGGCGCGGCGACGAGTCACCGCACCAGGGCAGGCACTACCAGCTGGAGCGGCCGCTGAACTCGCCGCAGGCGCTGACCAGGCCGCACCCGCCGATCCTGATCGGCGGCGGCGGTGAGCGGAAGACGCTGCGGTTCGTGGCCAAGTACGCGCAGGCGTGCAACCTGTTCCCCGGACCGGACCTGGCGCGCAAGCTCGACGTGCTGCGGGCCCACTGCGACGCCGAGGGCCGCGACTACGACGAGATCACCAAGACCTGCTACTTCATCTTCGACGCCGGGGAGAAGGGCGAGAAGACCGCCGAGATGGTGGACCAGCTCGGCCGCCTGGCCGAGATGGGCTTCGAGGTGGCCATCGGCGCGGTGGCCAACGTCTGGGACATCACCCCCCTGGAGATCATCGGCAGCGAAGTCATCCCCCAGGTCGCCGGCCTCTAGCTACGCAGCCAGAACCCGCCGCCGGGCTCACGGGCAGCCCCGCCACACAGCGCCCAGACCACCTTGCCGCCCAGGTGCGGCGTAGCGTATGACCCCCAGCGGTCGCTGAACGCCTGGACGAGGAACAGGCCCCGGCCGCTTTCCGCGTCCTCGCCGGGCTCTGTCAGCACCGGCCGCCCCGGATCGGCGTCCCAGACCAGGACCAGAGCACTCCTCGAATCGGACAGCAGCCAGAGGCGGACCGGCTCGATGTCCGGCCTGGCCCGGGCGGCGGCCACCGCATTGGCCATCAATTCGGAGACGACGTGCTCCACGGCTTCGGTCAGCGGGGTCAGCGCCCATTCCCAGAGGATCTGCCGGGCGTGCAGGCGCGCGCACGGCACCGCGCCCGGCAGCGCACCTAGTTCCAGGGACTCCCGCAGGGGCCATGGTCCCGCCGCGTAGGGTCTCGCATTCGCGGTCGGCGGAGCCGGCGCGGTGGCGCCGCCCTGCCCGGTGGTCGCGGCACCGGAAACGGCGTGGGCTCTCCCCGGGGCCGGACGAGCCCGCCCCGGGCCGGGGCGCGGGGCTGATCTGGTGCCCGCCCTGCCGGTCAGCACGGGTTCACCTGCCGCGCGGTACGGTCGGCTCGCAGGCATGACCGCCGCTCACCAGCCGGCCAGCGCAGCCTGGGCCATGGCCTGGGTGATCGTCGTGACCACGGCACCGGCGAGTTTCGCGGGATTGGTGATCCGCCGGCGGTAGCCCGGCGCCCGGACCACGGTCGTGGCCTCGGCCCAGTGATCGCGGGTCCAGGTGACGCTGCCATCGTCGGTCACGTGGACCCTCGCGCCGTCCCCGGAACCAGGGCTGGTCACCACGATCTCGGCCCAGACGTCGAAATGCTCCTCGTCCTCGTGGACCTCCAGGGCCACGTCAAAGCCCCGGGCTTTCAGTTCCAGGCCAACGAGGCCCTTGACCGTGACGCAGTCGAGGGTGTGTTCGCTGCCCGGCCCTGGATTGTCCGGCATCTGTCCGGTGAGCAGCGCGGCAGCCACGTTGGCTATCCGCCCGGGGTCCGCCAGGCCCGCCGGGCACCATTGCCACTCGACCTCCCCCCAGTCGCCCACCGACAAGGTGCACCGCCCCCCCGGGCAGCCGATGGTCAGCCGGCGATCGCCCTCGTCCTCGGGCAGCCGGACCACGAACTCATGGGCCACCAGCCCCTTGGCCACCAGGTTCATCAGCTCACCCGGCGAGCCGCGGCCGGCGTCCACGGCCGGGCCCGCCCCGCGGGACGGCGGGCGCTCCAGGCAGGCTACTGTCTGCGTCAGGTCAGGTACACCCCGTGGTCGGATGGATCCGTCCACGATCGGCCTCCTATCCTCGGGCCTTTCCTGACCCGGCCCGGATACGATCCCGTGTCAGCCATACACCGCGCGCCTGATCCTGGGTCGCATTACGATGATGGTGCAATTCCTACTTGGATGCAACGTCATCAAGCAAGACTTGCAAGATCCCGCCTAGGGAGATGACCTCATGCCCGCATCGCCAAGCCTGCGCCGTCGGCGGCTCGCCGCCGAACTGCGCAGACTGCGCGACCAGTCGGGCCTGTCGGTCACCGAGGCGGCCAAGCGGCTGGACTGGCAGGCGTCGCGGCTGTCGCGCATCGAGACCCGCCAGTCCGGGATAACCGCCCCAGATCTGCGCAAATTGCTCAACCTGTACGAGGTCGAGGACCAGGGATACCGGGCCTATCTCGCGGAACTTGCCCGGCGGGTGAACGAGCGCGGCTGGTGGCAGAAGTACGCGGGCATGATCGTCAGCAACTACGCGGATCTGATCAGCCTGGAGGCGGAGGCGCGGACAATCCGGGCCTACCAGCAGGAACTGGTGCCCGGGTTGCTGCAGACTCCGGATTACGCCCGCGCGGTCTTCCGGGCCAGCTGGCTGACCGAGACCGCCGAGCAGATCGACCGCCACGTGGAGATCCGGATGGAGCGCCAGGAGGTCCTGAACCGTACCGACCCGCCGCCGCCCCGGTTCAACGTGGTGCTCAGTGAGGGGGTCCTGCGGCGGCCGGTCGGCGGCTACGACGTGATGCGCGAGCAGCTCGAACACCTGATGCGGCCCCGCGACCGGCCGAATGTCACCGTGCAGGTGCTGCCGTTCGATGCCGGGATGCACCCGGCCATGGTCGGGCCGTTCACCATGATCACCTTCCCCGACCCCGACGACCTCGGCATCGTGAACCTGGAGAACGCGGCGGGCGCGCTATTCCTGGAGGACCCGACCGAACTCCGCATTTACGACGAGATCTGGAGCACGCTCCAGGCCAGCGCGCTCTCGGCCGACGACTCGCAGGCCTTTCTGCGGAGTACCTCATTCGGCTACCGGATGAAGGAAGGAATGAGGGGAGCAAGTCAGTGACACGAGAGGAGAGGAAACATGGAGGGTTATCTCGCTCGGGCCTCGTGGCGCAAAAGCAGTTACAGCGGCACGGCGCAAGATTGCGTCGAGGTGGCCGACGGCCTGCCGCGCGCAGTAGGTGTCCGGGATTCCAAGGACCCAGGCGGGCCGGCGCTGGTCATCGGCCCCGGCTCCTGGCGCGCCTTCACCGCCGCGGTGAAGAACGGCGACTTCGACCACGTGTAGGAGCTAGCGGCTAAAGCCCGCGAAGGGCCCACGTGGGCCCTTCGCGGGCTTGGCCGGGAAGGTAGGGACAAGGCGGGAATGCAGCGCGACGAATTCGCCGATATCGACACCAAGACGCCGAGTGCCGCCCGCGTGTACGACTACATGCTGGGCGGGTCGGACAATTACGCGGTGGACCGCATGGCGGCCGACATGGGCGAGCAGATGCTCCCCGGTACCAAGGCCATGGCCCGCAACAACCGCCGCTTCCTGGAGCGCGCGGTGCGGTACCTCGCCGTGGACTGCGGCATCCGCCAGTTCATCGACAACGGCTCGGGCCTGCCCACCCGGCACAACGTGCACCAGATCGCGCAGGGCATCGACCCGCGGTCCCGGGTCGTCTACGTCGACAACGACCCGGTCGTGTTGCGCCACCAGAAGGTCGGCGCGCTCGCGGATAGCGAGAACACCGCGTTCCTCCTGGCCGATGCCCGCGACGTGGACGAGATCCTGGACGACAAGGACACGACCCGCCTGCTGGACTTCGCCGAGCCCGTCGCGGCGCTGTACCTGTCGTTCCTGCACTTCATCCCCGACGACGCCAACCCGTGGGGCATGGTGCGCCGGATGATGAGCCGCCTGGCCCCGGGCAGCTACCTGGCGATCTCCCACGTCGTGTCGGACGATGCCGAACTGCGCCAGAACATCACTGGCCTGGCCGCCGAGATGAGCAAGGGCCGGTTCGGCAGGATCCGTAAGAAGCAGGAGGTCCGGGCTTTCTTCGAGGGTTTGGACGTAGTGGAGCCCGGCCTGGTGAACCTCATCACCTGGCGCCCGGACGGCCGCGAAGAAGAGCAGAGCCAGCAGTGGGTGATGTTCGGCGGCGTTGCCCGCAAGCCGGTCCAGGCTTCCTAGGGCATTCCCCCGGGCCAGCACGCCGAAGGCCCCGCGACGGAGTCGCGGGGCCTTCGGGCCAATCGGGGGGTTCCGGGGGGTCGCCCCCGGGCCAGCACGTGGGGTTCCGGGGGCGGCTTGCCGCCCCGGGCCAGCACGCGGGGTTCCGGGGGGCCGGCTTGCCGCCCCGGGCTACACCGCCCGGCGGCCTGCACTCGGTGGCAGGAGCAGGCCGCCGGGCGGAGCCCCGGCCCCCTTAAGGCTCGGTTTGCCGGATCTTCTCGGTGGCGAGGGCGCCCTTCCCGTCGGATAGCGCGGCCGGCGGGCTGTCGGCGCCGGCCCCGACGCGGACCAGTTCCTCGGTCGGGTACGCCTCCTCGCCGTGCACCGCGACGTCGCCGATCTCCAGTTCCTCGTCGGGTATCCGCAGCTTCATGAACAGCCCGATGCCCCGGAGGATGAGGAAGGTGACCAGCGCGTCCCAGACGATGATGGTCAGCGCGGCCCCGGCCTGGACGAGCAGCTGGTGCGGGTGCCCGTAGAACAGGCCCGATGTGGTGACGTTGGGCGACTTGCCGATGCCCAGGTAGACGATCATGTGGGGATCCGCGAGCAGCCCCACCAGCAGGCCGCCGAACAGGCCCGCGATGCCGTGCGTGTACACCACGCCCAGGGCGTCGTCGACCTTGCTGAACGGCCGCACCTTGGACAGGTAGTTCCAGGCGAACCAGACGATGGCCGAGTCGACCACGCCGATGATGATCGCGCCGAACCCGTTCACGTACCCGGCGGCCGGGGTGATGCCGACCAGGCCGCAGATCATGCCGTTGATGCCGCCGAGGAACGTCGCCTTCTTGCCCGGGCCGCCGATCATGTCCATGACGATCCAGGTCATCATGGCCACGGCGGTGGCCAGGTTGGTGTTCACCACGGCGGCGGTCGCGTCGGCGCCGGCGAAGTAGGGGTCGCCGCCGTTGAACCCGTTCCAGCCGAGCCACAGGATGCCGGCGCCGACCGAGACGAACAGCAGGTTGTTGGGCACCCCGTGTTCCCGGTCCCGCTTGAGCCTGGGCCCGACCACGGCGGCGGCCACGAAGCCGGAGGTCCCGGCCGCCAGGTGGATGACGTAGCCTCCGCTGAAGTCGAGCGCGCCGTGCGCCGCCCACCAGCCGCCGCCCCACAGCAGGAATGCGTTCACCGCGTAGGCGAACGTGATCCACAGCGGCACGAAGATCAGCCAGACCTTGAAGCTGATCCGCCCGATCACGCTGCCGATGAACAGGATCGGGGTGATCGCGGCGAACACGAACTGGAAGTAGACCAGCGACCCCTGCGGGAACCTGAATTTCGGCATCAGCCCGTTGAGTGAGGGGATGTTCGCCTGCGCCTGCTCGGCCGAGGCGCTAAGCACCGTGCCCGGCTTGCCGACGAAGGTGCCGATCCACGGCGACCCGAACCCCATGCGGAAGGCCCACAGGACCCAGACGATGAGGACGAGGCAGAACGTGCTGAACACCATCAGCATGGTGTTCACGGCCCATTTCCGCTGCACGAGGCCGCCGTAGAGCACGGCAAGGGCGGGGATGCTCATGAGGCCGACCAGGGTCGCGGCGGTCATCTGCCACGCGTTGTCACCCGAGCTAAGCCACGCTGCGTAGGGATTCACTGCTTCCTTCCTTCATGGGCTAGCCCCGAGGGCTTGCCGGGGTTCCGGCCGTGCGCCCGCGGCGCCACCAGGTGCGGTGGCCCGCCGCGGACCACGTCCGGGCCATCACGACGGCGTGATCCGGGAGGGGTCCCGGGGTTAGCTCAGGCCGGCCGGCCACTTCGGTGTCCGTTAAGAACATCTCTTGTTTCCCATGGCCGGGTTTCGGACGCGTTTCCCGGCTGTTACGCCGGGAGGAACGGTCCTGCTGCCCGGGCACGCGATCATTTCGGCGATGTTTCGGACGGGCCGATATTCACACCTGAAGTGACCGATTCGGACGCGGGGCCGCGCGGCGAACGCGGTAAGTCACGTTCGGGTAACGGTGACGAAGGGGTCTTGAGGCGCGGCAGCGGAACAATTACGCTCGGGCCATCGCCTGGTAAGCGCTTACCGCGACCGTGCGACTCCCCTGGCCCCATCCGGAGCCGCGGCTTTCGGGCAAGGCGGTAAGCGCTTACCAGGACAGATGCGATCTGGCAGGTGAACGCCCCGCGCCGGCCCCGGCCGGCGGCGAGGCCCCGGCGGCACGACCGAGGAGCGCACGGTGGATGGCAGTGGCGGACCCCCCACCATCTACGACGTCGCCCGTGTCGCCGGGGTGTCCATCGCGTCGGTGTCCCGCGTGCTGAACGGCCGCCGCAACCCGCTGCCCGACACCAGGGAGCGCGTGGAGCGGGCGGTCGCCGATCTCGGTTTCATCCCCGACGGCGCGGCCCGGGCGCTGAGCGCCCGGCTCAAGGAGGTCGTCGGCGTGGTCATCCGGCGGCCCGAGGTCACCGTGTCGGCCGACGGCATCTTCGAGGACGAGGAGACCAGCCTCCAGTTCCCCGACCTGATCAACCGGGGCATCGAGGTGGCGGCCCAGCAGCGGGACTTCAACCTGCTGGTCAGCTCGGTCGGGCTGGGACACGGTGACTCGCGGCGGATCTTCGCGCTGGCCGGCAAGAGCGACGGGCTGATCCTGCACGACCGGGTGCTGGATCCCGAGCAGGTCGACCGGCTCGGCCAGCAGGTGCCGGTGGTGACGCTGGCCGGCATGCCCGCCCCCAGCACGGTGAACGTGGGCAGCGACAACCGGGCCGGCATGGCCGAACTGGCCAGGCACCTGGTCCGCGACCACGGCTACCAGCGGCTGGCCTACCTCGGCGGCCACCCGGACAGCCCGGACAACCTCGCCCGCCGCGCCGCGTTCGAGGAGCAGGTCACCGCCGATGGCGCCCGGTTCGTGGGCAGCCCGGCGTGGCAGGGGAACTACACCGCGGCCGGCGGTGCCCGGGTGATCGAGAACCTGCTGGCCAGCGGGGACTCCCTGCCCCAGGCGATCGCCTGCGCAAACGACCAGACCGCGCTCGGGGTGGTCTACGCGCTGGTGCGGCAAGGCATCGACGTGCCGGGCGGGGTCGCCGTCACCGGCTTCGACGACATCCCGGTGGCGCGGCACCTGCACCCGCAGTTGACCACGGTCCGGCAGCCCATCACCGACCTGGGCGCGACCGCGTTCGAGACGTTGTACTCGATGATTACCGACGCCGGGCGGGCCAGGGACGACATCACGCTGCCCACCCGGCTGGTCCGCAGGGAAAGCTGCGGCTGCCCGCCGACCGCAACGCCGCTCATCGTGCGGCAACCGTGAGGGAGGGCCCGGCATGCGCGTTCTAGGGCGGCGGATCGTCTTCTACGTCATCACCGCGCTGGCCGCGATCACCGTGGACTTCTTCATCCCGCGGATGATGCCCGGCAACCCGGTGGAGGCGATCCTGGCCCGGCTGCAGGGCCAGATCACCGCCGGCACCATCCAGTCCCTCGAAACCCAGTTCGGCGTGGGGACCAGGCAGAGCGTGATGAGCCAGTACCTGCACTACCTGAACAACATCCTGCACGGCAACTTCGGCATCTCGACCGGTTACTACCCGTCCACCGTGGCCAGCGTGATCAAGGGCGCACTGCCCTGGACGCTCGCGCTGGTCGGCACCGCGACCGTGATCAGCTTCGTCCTGGGCACGGTGCTCGGCGCGGTGGTCGCCTGGCGGCGCGGCAGCTGGATGGACAACCTGTTGCCCGCCATGACGTTCTTCCAGGCGGCGCCCTACTTCTTCATCGCGTTCCTGGCCCTGGAGCTGTTCGGGGTCAAGCTTGGCTGGTTCCCCACCGGCCGTGCCTACAACCAGCTCGACTTCCCCGCGTGGAACCTGTCCTACGCGGGCGACGTGATCAGCCATGCGGTGCTGCCGGCGCTGACCATCGTGGTGTGCTCGGCCGCGGGCTGGATCGTCGGCATGCGGAACGTCATGGTCACCACCATGGACGAGGACTACGTCCTGGTCGCCCAGGCCAAGGGGCTGGGCAAGCGCCGGGTGGTGTGGTACGCGGCCCGGAACGCGGTCCTGCCGAGCGTGTCCGGGTTCTCCCTGGCCATCGGCTTCGTGGTCTCCGGGGCGCTGCTCACCGAGATCGTCTTCAGTTACCCGGGCGTCGGCTGGATCCTGCTGCAAGCCGTCAACAACCGCGACTACCCGCTGCTCCAGGGGATCTTCCTCATCATCACGTTCGCCGTCCTGGCCGCGAACCTGATCGCGGACTTCGTATACGTGCTGCTGGACCCCCGGACCCGCCAGGAGGCATGAGGCATGGCTGCCAGCACAGAACTCGGCGCCGCGGGCGCCCCGGGCGCGGTCGGCCCGCCGGAACCGGTGGCGGTCGCCGGCGGCTGGCATCGTAACCTCCGGCTGCCCAGGTCGCCGAAGGTCATCTTCGGGCTGATCTCCCTCGGGTTCTTCCTCGTCATCGCCGTGATCGGCCCGTGGATCGCCCCCTTTCCCCCCGGCGCGAGCCTGTCCACCACCAATGGCGTGCCGCAGCCGCCGTCGGCGGCCCACTGGCTCGGCACCACCCAGGTCCAGCAGGACGTGCTGTCCCAGTTGCTGGTCGGCGGGCGGAGCATGCTGCTGGTCGCGTTCTTGTCCGGCGCGGTCGCCACGGTGCTGTCGGTGGTCATCGGGGTGACCGCCGGCTACCTCGGCGGCTACGCCGACGACCTGCTCTCGATGCTGGCCAACTTCTTCCTGATACTGCCCGCGCTGCCGCTGCTCATCGTCATCTTCGGGTTCCTGCCCGCCTCGGGGGGCAGCAACGACCTGCTGATCGGCCTGATCATCGCCATCACCGGCTGGGCCTGGGGCGCCCGGGTGCTCCGGGCGCAGACACTGTCGATGCGCAGCCGCGACTACGTCGACTCGGCGCGGCTGGCCGGCGAGCGTAACTGGCGGATCATCGGCTTCGAGATCCTGCCCAACCTGCTGCCGATCGTCGCCTCCTCGTTCCTGTTCACCGTGCTGTACGCGGTCGGCACCTATACCGCCATGGCCTTCCTGGGCCTGGTCAACCCGACGCACTGGAACTGGGGCACGATGCTGTTCTGGGCGCAGAGCGCCAACGCCGAGATCAGCGGGTACTGGTGGTGGTGGCTGCCGCCCGGCCTCGCCGTGGCCTTCCTCGGCACCGCACTGGCCCTGCTCAACTTCGGTATCGACGAGTTCATCAACCCCCGGCTGCGGGCGGCCGGCCTGACCCGCAAGCGGGTCAGGCGGTACGCCGTCGGTCCGGTGCCGCGCCGGTTCAAGCTCGGCGTCACGCCGGTGGTGCGCCTCCGCGAAGGGGGGCAGCCATGATCCGCCGCCGCGCCGCGCGGGAACAAGGCACCGCGTCACCGGACCTCAGGCAGCCCGGTGACGGTCACCCCCCAGGCCTCATCGGCCAGCCCCTGCTGGAGATCAAGGCCCTGAACGTGGACTACGGGGTGGGCGACGCGGCCGTCCACGCGGTGATCGGCGCGGACCTGGTGCTGCACTCCGGCGAGGTGCTCGGCCTCGCCGGGGAGAGCGGCAGCGGCAAGTCCACGCTGGCGTACGCGGCGATCCGGCTGCTGCGGCCGCCCGGGCTGATCACCGGCGGCGAGGTCCGCTATCACCCGGCGCCTGGGCAGACCGTGGACCTGCTCGCCGCCGACGAGGAGCAACTCCGCCGCCTGCGCTGGGCGCACATCGCGGTGGTGCTGCAAAGCGCGATGAACGCACTCAACCCGGTGATGCGCATCGGGCTGCAGCTCACCGACGTGCTGCGGGCGCACCGCCCCGGCATGGAGCATGAGGCCGAGCAGGCCCGGGCGGCCGAACTGCTTGGCATGGTGGGCATCTCCGCCGACCGGCTGAACAGTTACCCGCACGAACTGTCCGGCGGCATGCGGCAGCGGGTGATGATCGCCATGGCGCTGGCCCTGGAACCGCGCATGGTCATCCTGGATGAGCCCACCACCGCGCTCGACGTGGTCACCCAGCGGGAGATCCTGGCGGAGCTGATCGCGCTGCGGGAACGGCTCGGCTTCGCCGTCCTGTTCATCACCCATGACCTATCGCTGCTGGTCGAGGTGACCGACTCGATAGCGGTCATGTACGCGGGCCGGATCGTGGAGCGGGCAGCGGCGAACTCGCTGTTCCGCGCCCCGCGCCACCCCTACACCCTGGGGCTGCTCAGCTCGTTCCCGCCGCTGCACGGGCCGCACCGGCAGATGACCGGAATCCCCGGTTCGCCTCCCGATCTGCGGGCGCTGCCGCGCGGCTGCGTCTTCCACCCGCGGTGCGGCTACGTGATGGACCGGTGCCGGACGCAGGCGCCGCCGCTGGCGCCGCTGCCGGGCCAGGGCGGCAGGCTGGCCGCCTGCTGGCTGCAGGAGCCCGGCGTGCCGCCACCGCCCGAACTGGGCCTGGCCGATCCAGGCCTGGGCGGCTCCCCGGCACCGGCCAGGCCAGCCGCCACCGCGACCGGCCAGAACCCGCCACCGGCCGCCGCCGGCGCGGTATCCGCGGCGGATGGCGCACCGCAGCCCGTGGCGGCCATGCCCACCGCGGCCGCCACGGTCGCAGAGAACCTGGGGGCCCGCGATGACTGAATCCGGCCTGGCCACCCCGCGGCCCGCACAGGCAGCACCCGTGCTGCTCGAAGCACGCGAGCTCACCAAGCACTTCTGGGCCCACGGGGTGCGCCGGGCCGGCCGGTCCGGGCGGCGGGTGGTGCATGCGGTCGAGCGGGTCTCGCTGTCGCTGGCGGAGGACGAGATCACCGCCGTGGTGGGCGAGAGCGGCTCCGGCAAGTCCACGCTCGCCCGGATGCTCGCCCGGCTGATCACGCCGACCTCGGGCCAGATCCTGCTGGACGGGCGGCCGGTGCCGGCCTCCGGCCGGGGCAGGCGCGGCTACGCCCGCGACGTGCAGATGGTCCTGCAGGACCCGTTCTCCTCCCTCAACCCCGTCCACGACGTGCGGTACCACCTGGCCCGCCCGGTGATCCTGCACGGCACGGCGCAGCGCGGCCGGGCCCTGGACGAAGCCATCGCCGACCTGCTGACCCGGGTGGCGCTGACGCCAGCAGCCGGGTTCATGGCCAAATACCCGCACGAACTGTCCGGCGGCCAGCGGCAGCGGGTCGCCATCGCCCGGGCGCTCGCCGCCCGGCCCCGGGTCCTGCTCGCCGACGAGCCGGTCTCGATGCTGGACGTCTCCATCCGGCTCGGAATCCTCAACCTCCTCGGCGACCTGCGGCGCGAGAACCACCTGGCGATCCTCTACATCACCCACGACATCGCCTCGGCCCGCTACCTCGCGGACTCGATCATGGTGATGTACGCGGGCCAGCAGGTGGAGTCGGGCATGGCCACCACGGTGACGGACGAGCCGGCCCACCCCTACACCAGACTGCTGCTCAACGCGGCCCCGGACCCCGACCGGGCCGAGCCGCCCATCCTGGCCGCCCGCGGCGTCCCGCCGAGCCTGGTGAACCCGCCGGGCGGCTGCCGCTTCCACCCACGGTGCCCGCACGCCATGGCGGTGTGCGCCGAGCAGGTACCGCCAAAATTCGAGGTCTCCACCGGCCACGCCAGCGCCTGCTGGCTGCATGCGACTGGCCTGACCGGCGGACAATCCCGCCCGCTGGCCGGGCGCGCGGGGAACCTCGTGTCCTCACCAGTAGCGCCCGACCAGGGAAAGGAGGCGTGATGCAGCGGAACACCGGTTAGCGGCGCCGCTCGTAGCGCGCCAGGAACAACGCCAATGGAAGACCGGCGGCAGACGACAGGGGCAAGCCCCGGCCGGCTACCACCGCCTCACTGACAACGGACCCACCACGGTCGCATACAACAAGGCCGGCGATGAGCCGGCCGGGTACATCGGAGTTTAAGCAATGAGACAAACAATCTTGAAGAGCGTGGCTGCCGCCGGCATCCTCGCCCTCGGCGTCGCGGCCTGCGGCGGTTCGAGCTCATCGAGCTCCAAGAGTTCTTCGCAGACCAAGACCGGCCAGCCGCTGGTCATCGAGAGCACTCCGCTGGCGCCGATGACCGACAACTTCAACCCACTCTCGTCCACCTCTACCGGCTTCCTCACCAATGCGGTGGCCCTGTACAACGAGCCGCTGTACATCTGGAACTACCTGAAGCCGACCCAGCCGGGGATCCCGATCCTCGCGTCCGGCCAGCCCACCTTCTCCAACGGCGGCAAGACGCTGACGATCCCGATCCGCTCCGGAGTCAAGTGGAACGACGGCAAGGCGTTCAGCGCCAGCGACGTGGCGTTCACCTTCAACCTGGTCAAGGCCCATCCGGCGCTGTTCACCACCGGGGCCCCGATCGTCACTAGCGCCTCGGCGCCCTCCGCCACGTCGGTGCAGCTGAACTTCAGCAGCGCGCAATACGCCAACCTGTTCCTGATCGGCCAGGTCTACATCGTGCCGCAGCACATCTGGTCCACGGTGGGCAACCCGGTCACGTTCGCCGACCCCAACCCGGTCGGGACCGGCCCGTACATGCTGGACAAGTTCTCGCCGCAGGGCTACACCCTCAAGATCAACCCGTTCTACCGTGGCAAGAGCACACTGCACGTGCCGGTGATCGACTTCCCGTCCTACAACACCAACGCCAACCTGGTGCCGCCCATCCAGAGCGGCCAGATCGACTGGGCTGGCAACTATGTGTCCGACATCCAGGGCAACTACCTGTCCAAGAGCCCGCAGAACCACACCTGGCTGGCCGGCACGCCGTTCTTCAACGCCAACAACGTGGTGTCGCTGTTCGTCAACACCCAGAAGGCACCGCTGAGCGACCCGGCGGTGCGGCAGGCGATCGAGTTCGGCATCAACCGGCAGCAGCTCTCCCAGCAAGCCGAGACCGGCTACGAGCTGCCCGCCTCCTCCACAAGCGGCCTGATGCTGCCCGCTCAGAGCGCCTACCAGGCCCCGGCGCTGGCCAACAACCTCCCGGCGACAAGTGACGCGGCCAAGGTAGCGTCGATCCTCCAGGCCGATGGCTGGGCCAAGGCGAACGGCAAGTGGATGAAGAACGGCAAGACCCTTGCCTTCAAGATCTCCGACCCGATTCCCTACAGCGACTACTACACCGCCGACCAGCTCATCGCGAAGCAGCTCAACTCGCTGGGCTTCAACGTGACGGTGGATGGCATCGGTAACCCGACCGTGTGGGCGGGGGATGTCGCCAACGGCACCTTCGACACCACGATCCGCTGGTCGAACCAGGGCCCCACGCCGTATGTGTTCTACAGCGGCTGGCTGGACAGCAGGCTGAGCGCCCCGATCGGCAAGCCGGCCACGGGCGACTTCGGCCGGTTCTCCAACTCCGACGCCCAGGCGGCGCTGCAGCAGTACGAGAGTTCCGGCAGCAGCACCGAGCAGTCGGCTGCCATCACCAAGCTGCAGCAGGTCATGACCAGCCAGGCGCCGGTGATTCCGCTGCTGTACGGCGGTGCCTGGGCCGAGTACTCGACCCGCAACTACACCGGATGGCCATCGGCGAGCAACCCGTACATGACGCCGGTGCCTAACACCCCCTATCTGGAATACACCGTGCTTCAGCTGAAGCCGGCCAGCTAACCAGATGACAACTCAGATGTCCGGGGAGCGCAGCCAGCTGGCTGCGCTCCCCCTCGATGACAAGGTCCGCCTGCTGACCGGTGCGGACAGCTGGCGGATCCCCGGTTGCGACGCCCTCGGGCTGCGCCCGATGGTCACCTCGGACGGGCCGTCCGGGGTGCGCGGCACCACCCTGGACGAGAGCAACCCCTCCAGCTGCCTGCCCTGCCCCTCCGCGCTCGGCGCCACCTGGGACCCGGAACTGGTGCGCGAGCTGGCCGCCGCCCTCGGCGCGGAGGCGCGCGGCAAGGGCGTGGACATCCTGCTGGCCCCGACGATCAACCTGATGCGGACCCCGCTGGCCGGGCGGGGCTTCGAGTGCTTCTCCGAGGATCCGGAGCTGACCGCCCGGATCGCGGTCGCGTACGTGACCGGCGTCCAGTCGGCCGGCGTCGCGGCCACGGTGAAGCACTACGTGGGCAACGACTCGGAAACCGAGCGGTGGACCTACGACGCGCGCATCGCCGAACAGGTCCTCCGCGAGCTCTACCTGGTCCCGTTCGAGGCCTCCGTCCGGGAGGCCGGCGCGGCCGTGGTCATGGCCGCGTACAACGTGGTCAACGGGAGCCGGATGACCGAGCACTCCGGGCTGCTGCGGGCGGTGCTCAAGGGCGAGTGGGGCTTCACCGGCGTGGTCACCTCGGACTGGGACGCCACCCGCAGCACCGTGCCCACCGCGGTCGGCGGCCTGGACCTGGCCATGCCGGGGCCCAACAGGTTCTGGGGCTCGGCGCTCGCCGAGGCCGTCCGGGCCGGCCTGGTGACCGAGGAGATGGTGAACGACAAGGTGGCCCGGCTGCTGAGCGTGGCCCGCCGGGTGGGGGCGTTCAGTGACGCGCCCGCCGCGGCGGCCGACGGCAACGGCGGCTCGCCGCCCGCGCTGGTCGCCGCCGGCCTGCTCCGCCGGGCCGTGGCCGCATCGCTGGTGCTGCTGCACAACGACGGCGCGGTGCTGCCCCTCGACGCCGGTGGCGCCCGGAGGGTCGCGGTGATCGGCCCGAACGCGCTGCACCCGGTGATCCAGGGCGGCGGCAGCGCCCGGGTCATCCCGGCGTCTCCCCCGGCACCGGTCCAGGCGCTGCGCGAGGCGTTCGGCGCCCAGGTCGCGGTGACCGCGGCGCCCGGCTGCTGGACCTGGCAGGGCGTACCGGAACCGCCGCGCGGCTCGGTCAGCGACCCGGTCACCGGCGATCCCGGCGTCCGGCTCGAGTTCAGCACCGCCAACGGCCAGGTGTTCGCCGGCGAGCACCGCGCCGCGACGGCACTGGCCTGGTGGGACGGGCTCCCGCCAGGCGTGGGCTGGGGCGAGAGCGGCGTCATCAGGCTCCGCGCCGCCTTCCGGGCGGAGACCGGCGGGCCGCATGAGTTCGGCGCCGCGGGCGTGGGACGGCTCACCATCACCGTGAACGGCGAGGTCGCCGCGCAGGGCGAGACCAGGGTCCCGGCCGACCCGGTCGAGACCATGACCCGGCCCGGCGAGATCCGCGGGCAGGTCACGCTGCCCGGCGGCCAGGATGCCGCGGTCGAGGTGGAGTTCCGCCCGGCGGCGGCCTGCCAGGGGCCGGTGGCCCTGCGCCTGGGCATCACGCCCTCGGCGGACGAGCAGACGCTGATGGCGGAAGCGGTGGCGGCGGCCGCGGCCGCGGACGTGGCCATCGTGGTGGTCGGCTCGGCGGAGACCTCGGAGAGCGAGGGCTACGACCGGGACACCCTGGCCCTGCCCGGCCGCCAGGACGAACTGGTCCGCCGGGTCGCCGCCGCCTGCCCGCGGACGGTCGTGGTCGTCAACGCCGGCATGCCGGTGCTGATGCCCTGGGCCGGTGAGGTCGGCGCGGTGATCTATGCCTGGCTGCCCGGCCAGGCCGTCGGCGAGGCGCTCGCGGACGTGCTGCTCGGGCGCGCCGAGCCGGGCGGCAGGCTGCCGGTCACCCTGCCGGCCGCCGAGGCCGACTGCCCGGTGCTGCACGCGCAGCCCCGGGACGGCCGTCTCGACTACGCCGAGGGGCTGCTCATCGGGTACCGCGGCTACGACGCCGCGGGCATTACCCCGATGTTCCCGTTCGGTCACGGCCTGGGCTACACGAGCTGGGACTACGAGTCGCTCAGCGGCCCGGCGGCGGCGCTGGCGCCGGGCACGGACGCCCAGTTCCGGATCCGGGTCCGCAACACGGGGACCCGGCCGGGCCGCGAGGTCGTCCAGGCCTATGTCACCGGCGCGCCGGGCAACGGCGGCCGGCCGGTGCGGGTGCTCGGGGCCTTCGGCGGCGTCACGGCGGCGCCCGGCGAGGTGGCCGAGGTGACCCTGCGGGTGCCCGCCCGGATCTTCGCCGTGTTCGACGAGGAGGCCGGGCAGTGGTCATGGCCGCCGGGCGACTTCACCGTGCAGGCCGGGCGCTCCTCCCGTGACCTGCGGCTGTCGGTGAGTGTCCGGTCGGGTTAACGCGGCCCTACAGTCAAGACGGCGCGACCAGCTCGACCTCGTAGCCGTCCCGGTCCTCCAGGTAGGCCGCGTAGTGGTCAAGGCCGCCCGCGTGCGGGTGGCGGTCGCCGAACAGCAGCCGCCACCCGTACTGCGGCGCCTCCTCGGTGAGCTTGTCCACCTCTTCCCTGGAGGCGACGTGAAAGGCCAGATGGTTCATTCCCGGGCGGCACCGGTCGTGACGGCCGGCGACGCGGTCGGGTGACTGCTCCAGGACGATGTAGTGCGTCCCCAGCTGCCAGCTCTGCCCCTCGGGCCACTGAATGAACGGCTGGTAGCCCAGCTCGGTCAGTAGCCATCCCCAGCTGGCCTCGGCCCTGGTCAGGTTAGGCACCCAGAGCTCGATGTGATGGATCATCCCCGTGCCAGCATGCTCCACCGAGCCAGAATGCCAGGTTAAGCGGCCGGACGGGGCCGTTCGCGGGACAACCCGGGGCAATAAGCTCCCGGCGGGTGACCCCGGCTCAGCCGGCCAGTTCCGCGACGGCCGCCAGCAGCCGGTCCACGTCGGAGCGGTCGTTGTAGTGGACCAGCCCGGCGCGGACCGCGCTGCCGGTGTCCCTGATGCCCAGCGCGCCGGCCAGTTCCCAGGCGTAGTTGTGCCCGTCCCAGACGTTCACCCGACGGCCGGCCAGGTGCCCGGCGACCGCGCGCGGGGCCAGTCCGGCCACGTTGAAGTACACCGTGGCGGTGCGGTCGCGGGCGTTCCCGTACAGCGTGACCTTGTCCATCGCGGCCAGCCCGTCGGCCAGCACGCCGAACAGGCGCCGCTCGTGCTCGTGCGCGGCGGCCATCGAGGTGACCAGCCGCTGCCGCCTGGTCCCGGCCGCCGCGGTGTCCAGCCCGGCCAGGTGATCCACCGCGGCCGCCGCCCCGGCCAGGTCGGCGAACGACGGGGTGCCCCATTCGAACCGGTCGGGCACGTTGTCCGGTGCCGGGTCAAGCTTGTCCGGCCGCAGTCGCTCGAGCAGCGCCGGGTCGGCGGCGACCGCGCCGATGTGCGGCCCGGACCACTTGTAGGCGCTGGTCGCGTAGAAGTCGGCGCCGAGCGCGGCCATGTCCGTGGGGCCGTGCGGGGTGGCGTGCACCCCGTCCACGTAGCTGAGCGCGCCGGCCGCCCGGGCCCTCGCGGTGATCGCGGCCACGTCCGGGCGGGTACCGAGGATGTTGCTGGCCGCGGTCACCGCCACCAGCCGGGTCCGCTCGCTCAGCAGCGCGTCGTACTGCCCGGCGGGCAGCTCCCCCGCGGGCAGGTCCACCTCCGCCCAGCGGACCACGGCGCCGGCCCGCCCGGCCGCCTGCACCCACGGCCGGATGTTCGCGTCGTGGTCCAGCCGGGACACGATCACCTCGTCCCCCGGGCGCCAGTCCCGCGCCAGGGCGGCGGCGAGCCGGTAGGTCAGCGTGGTCATGTTCGGCCCGAGGATCACGCCCGCCGGGTTCCCGCCGACCAGGTCGGCGACCGCCCGGCGGCACTCCGCCACGATCGCGTCGGAGCGCGCGCTGGCCGGGAACGCGCCGTCGGAGTTGCCGAGCCCGGACCGGTGCGCGGCGCTGATCGCGTCGATCACCGGCGCGGGCAGCTGGGTGCCCGCCGCGCCGTCGAGGTAGGCGTAACCGTCCGACAGGGCCGGGTACATGGCCCGCACCGCGCTGACATCCAGACCCATCCGCTGCTTCTCCAGTTCCTCGCGCTACGAGTCAGTGCGGGAGGCGGCCGGAGGCGCGCAGCAGGGCCTCCCAGGCTCCGGCCGCCGGGGACGGCCCGCGGGCCGTACCCGGGCCCCCGAATGCGACGCCCGCGCCCGCCACCGCAGCGCCGCATGGGGCCACCGGCGCGCCGCAGTCAAGCGGCAGGTGCGGCATGCCCGCCTGCCACCCGGCGGCCACCAGTTCCGGGCTGGCCGGCTGGTAGTCCTTGCCCAGCGAGGCGGCGAGGTCCCAGGCGTGCAGGTGCCACTCGGCGCAGGCGGCGCCCACCATGCCGGCCACGGTCACCACGGTGTCGCCGAACCGGTGGTGCGGGAGATCCCAGACGCCCAGGGCACGGTCGGCGTAGGCCCGCGCCGAAGCCGCGAACGCGGCGATGTGCTCCGGCCCGGTCGCGTCCGGAGCGCGGCCAGTTCGGCGCTGTTCTGCCTGGCCAGCTTGCGGGCCAGGCTCTCCGGGCTGGGGCCGCGGGCCATCAGTCGGGCCAGCCGGCTGACCGGCGCGTCGTCGAGGTACTCGTGGTAGTCGTCCGCGACGCAGCGCAGGTGCCCGGCCAGGTCGGCAGCGCGCCACTCGGGGCAGGTGGTCGGGGCGGCCCACGCATCCTCGGTGAACTGGGCGGCCAGCTCACAGATGACGGTCACGCCGGAGTGATACGCGGCGAGAGCTGGGCCAGGTGCCCAATCGGTCATGGACTGCCCCCAACGGTCCTTTCCCGGCCACCCCTCGGGCCGGGCTAGCCAGCGTGCCAGAGTCGGGGTCAGTCCGCCACCCCGTCGCTGGCACGGTTTCACCACGAAACAGCCGTAACACCGCGATCAGGGGCTAACCGGGCAGGGCCCGGCCGGGCCGTCCAGGGCCCCGGGCCAGCGGAAAATCAGATGACATCCGCGCGGCCCGGCGGTTAGCGTCTTGATAATGCCCCCCGAGCACGTTGCTGCCGACGCGCGTGCCCATAATTCCCCGGCGACCCCGTTGGCGGCGCTGTGGCGGCTCCGCGGTTACCTGCGGCCCTACCTGGGGCGGCTGATCCTCATGCTGGCGGCCGCATGCGCCTCGGTCGCCACCGCCCTGGTGATACCGCTGCTGACCAAGGACCTGATCGACGGCACGCTCGCCACCGGTGACCGCAGCCTGCTGCTGCCGATAGGGCTCGCCGCGACCGGGCTCGGCGTGGCACAGGCAGCACTGAACTTCACCCGGCGCTGGGTACAGGCCAGCGCCGTTACCGGCATGGAACAAGCCATGCGCCGCGACCTGTACGCGCACCTGCAGCGGCTGGACGTCGGGTTCCACGACGAGTGGCAGTCCGGCCAGCTGCTGTCCCGTGCCACCACGGACCTGTCGGCGATCCGGCGGTTCGCCGGGTTCGGCACCATCTTCCTGGTCACCAACACGGTCACCTTCGTCGCGGTCATCGCGCTGCTCATCCACCTCAACTGGTGGCTGGGCCTGGTCACCGGCGCGGTCTTCGTGCCGGTGGCCGTGGTGAGCGGCCGGTTCGAGCGGCGCTACCGGGTGCTGTCCCGGCGGGCCCAGGACCAGCAGGGCGACCTGGCGACCTACGTCGAGGAGGCGGCGACCGGGATCGCCGTGCTCAAGGCACTCGGCCGCCGCGCGCAGGCGCAGGCCAGGCACGGTGCCCAGGCGTCGCTGGTCTACCAAACCCAGCTCGACAAGGCGCGGCTGCGCGGCGCGTTCTGGGCCACGCTCGACCTCATCCCGAACGCGGTCATCGGGCTCATCGTGCTGCTCGGCGCCATTGCGACCAGCCGGCACGCGCTGACGATCGGCGGCCTGGTCGCGTTCATCACGCTCACCCTGGAGCTGGTCTGGCCGATCGAGGCAATGGGCTACATCCTGGCCAGCGGCCAGGAGGCGGGCACCGCGGCACAGCGCGTGTTCGAGATCCTGGACACGCCGCCGGCCGTGGTCTCCGGGGGCCTGGCCCCGGCGAGGCGGAGTGCTCCCACGGGCCAGCACGGGCCGGCCCGGCTCCGTTTCGACCGGGTGGAGTTCGCCTACCCGGGCGGCGGGCGCCCGGTGCTGCGCGGCGTGACGCTGGAGCTGCGCCCGGGCGAGACCCTCGCGCTGACCGGCGCGACCGGCTCCGGCAAGACCACGCTGCTCCAGCTCGTGCCGCGGCTGGCCGACCCCACGGCCGGGTCGATCACCCTGAACGGCACCGACATCCGCGACCTGCCGCTGGCGGCGCTGCGCGCGCTGATCGGCAGCGGGTTCGAGGATCCCACGCTGTTCTCGGTGAGCGTGCGGGAGAACGTCTCCCTCGGCGTGCCGGATGCCACCGACGAGCAGATCGAGCAGGCACTGGCGGTCGCCCACGCCGGCTTCGTGGCCCGGCTGCCCTGGGGTCTTGACACCAGGATCGGCGAGCAGGGCATGGCGCTGTCCGGCGGCCAGCGGCAGCGCCTGGCGCTGGCCCGGGCCATCCTGGCCAAGCCGCCGTTGCTCATCCTCGACGACCCGCTGTCCGCGCTGGACGTGCGCACCGAGGAGAAGGTGACCGCTGCCCTGCGGGACGCCCTCGCCGGGACCACCGCGCTGCTTGTCGCGCACCGCCCGTCCACGGTGCTGCTCGCCGACCGGGTGGCCCTGCTGGCCGACGGCCGGATCGCCGCGGCCGGCAACCACGCGGAACTGCTCGCCACCGAGCCCCGCTACGCCGAGCTGATGGGCGACGTGCCCGCCGGGCCGGCGGCCGAGCGGGAGCACGACGCCTCGGAACGGGCGGTGGCCCGATGACCACCACCCAGCCGTGGCGGGGGGTTGCCGCCGAGAGCGTCGAGGAGGTCAGCGGCAAGCTGTCCGCCCTGCTGCGCAGGCGGGCCCGGCGGCTGCTCACCGCCCTGCTGCGGCCCTACCGGCGCCAGGTCGCCTGGGCGCTGGTCCTGATCATCCTGGCCAACCTGGCCGCGCTGGCCGGGCCCTGGCTGGTCGGGGTGGCCATCGACCGGGGCGTCCCGCCGCTGAGGCACGGCAGCGTGGGCCCGCTGGCCGGCATCATGATCGCGTTCTTCGCGGCGGTCGCGGTGCAGGCGGTCACCACCCGGGCGTTCGTCTTCCAGGTAGGCCGGTTCGGCGAGGGCGTGGTCAGGGAACTGCGCCGCCGCCTGTTCGCCCATTTCCAGCGGCTGCCGGTGGCGTTCCACGAGCGGTACACCTCCGGCCGGGTCATCTCCCGGCAGACCTCGGACATCGACTCGATCTCCGATCTGTTCGAGGAGGGCCTCGACTCACTGGTGTCCGCGGTGTTCTCGCTGCTGCTGGTCGGCGTGGGCATGCTGCTGCTCGACTGGCCGCTGGCCCTGGTGGTGCTAGCCGGCTTCGGCCCGCTGGCCGTGCTCACCCTGTGGTTCCGCCGCGAGTCGGCCACCGCCTACCGGCGCAGCAGGGAGGCGATCGCCGAGGTGATCGTCGCGTTCGTGGAGACGTTCGGCGGCATCCGCGCGGTGCAGGCTTTCCGCAGGGAGCGCCGCAACGAAGAGATCTTTTCGATGCTGAACGGCCGCAACGCCGCGGCCACCCTGCGTTCGATGCGGCTGATCGCGGTGTACTCCCCCGGGATCACCCTGGTCGGCAACGTGGCCACCGGCGCCGTGCTGCTGTACGGAGGGCTGCGCGTGGCGGACGGGGACATCAAGGTCGGCGTGCTCACCACGTTCCTGCTCTACCTCCAGCGCTTCTTCGACCCGCTCCAGGACCTGTCGCAGTTCTACAACAGCTTCCAGTCCGCCGGGGCGGCCCTGGAGAAGATCTCCGGCGTGCTGGAGGAGCCACTCGGGGTGCCCGAGCCGGAGGTTCCCGCGGACCTCCCGCCCCGCAGGGGGGCCGGCCGGGAACTGCGGCTGCGCGAGGTGCGCTTCGGGTACCGCAAGGCGATCGTATTGCCCGATATGAACCTGCGGATTCCGGCCGGGCAGACGGTGGCGCTGGTCGGCGAGACCGGCGCGGGGAAGACGACCGTGGCCCGGCTGGTGGCCCGCTTCTACGACCCGGGCCGGGGCAGCGTCCGGCTCGACGGCACCGACCTGCGGGACCTCTCGGCCGAGGAGCTGCGGTCCGAGGTGGTGCTGGTCACCCAGGAGAACTTCCTGTTCACCGGCTCGATCGCGGACAACATCGAGCTGGGCAAGCCGGGCGCGAGCCGGGCCGAGATCACCGCGGCCGCGACGGCGATCGGCGCCCATGCCTTCATCACCGCCCTGCCCGGCGGCTACGACGCCCAGGTGGGCAAGCGCGGCGGCCGGCTGTCGGCGGGCCAGCGCCAGCTCATCTCGTTCGCCCGGGTGTTCCTGGCGGCGCCCGCCGTGCTGGTGCTCGACGAGGCGACCTCGCTGCTCGACCTGCCCAGCGAGCGGGCCGTGCAGGCGGCGCTGCGGACCATCCTGGCCGGGCGCACCGCGCTGATCATCGCGCACCGGCTGTCGACGGTGGCCATTGCCGACCGGGTGCTGGTGATGAGCGGCGGCGAGATCGTCGAGGACGGGCCGCCGGATCTGCTGCTGACGGGCAGCGGCCGGTACTCTGCCCTGCATGCCAGCTGGCAGTCCAGCCTCGCATAGCGATGACCTTGCGGAGCAGGGATTCCAGGCCCGCCGTGGCGGCCGCGGTGGGATCATGATGGCGGGAGATGGTATGGCGACAGACAAGGCCCGGCATGGCCCTCCCGGCCGCGGGCCCTGGCAGTTGGCCAGGCCGCGCCGTCCCGCTCACCTGGCGCTCCTTGTCCTGCTCGCGGCCGGGCTCGCGGTGTACGCCTGGGTGGCCGCGGCGGCGGCCCCGTTCAGCCGCGGTGCCCTGGTGGCGGTGCTCGTCCCAGGGGCGGTGCTGGGCGCCATCGCCTGGGGCAGGCCGCCGAAGCGCATCCCGCCGCCCGACGAGCTGGACCTGACCGGGATCTCGTACTGGATGATCTGCCTCGCGGCGTTCTTCGAGTGGGAGGCGTCCGCCTGGAAGGACAATTCCTGGCCCTGGCATCCCTCGTTCACCAACCTCATCGACCCGCTGCTGGCCCCGCACATGATCAAGAGCGTGGCGATCCTGGTGTGGCTGCTGGCCGGGTGGGCGCTGGTGAGGCGGTAGCCATGCCCCCGATTCCCACCCGCGCCATCACCATCGCCGGATTCCTGGTGGCGGTCGCGGCCATGATCGTGCTGGAGATCCTGGCCCGGCGGCCCGGTTCCCGCATCCCCACGGTCGGCCAGTGGCTGGGCTACCTGATGCGGCCGAAGATCGGCCGGATCCTGGTGCTGGCCGGCTGGTGGTGGCTGGGGTGGCACTACTTCGCCCGTTAACCGACTGTATGGCACCCGTTCTGGGGCGCACGGCGCGCCAGTTTCCGGGCCGGTACTCCGGGTGCTCTAAGCTGGCGACGTGATGGGAAAGCGCAAGCCGGTCAGCCCCGAGGCGGCGGTCAAGCACGACGCCGACGTCGCCCTGGCGCAGCGGTTCGACGACCTGTTCGAGCAGGCCAGATCGGCCGAGCAGGTGCTGCGGGCCGCACAGGCCAACGGCGCCAGCCTGGAAGAGCTGCACCGGGCCGGCAAGCGCCTCGACAGCACCCTGACCGACGTCATGCGGGCCGCGTATGCCGCGCAGCGGGCGGAGATCGGGCCCTTGGGCTACGACGACCGGATCTACCGGCGCAAGGCCATGGCCACGGCACCCGTCCGGGCCTGGACCATGGAGGCGGAGCGGCTGCTCACGCTGCGGGAGAGCCACCGGCTGACCGGGATCGTCCGGCTGCCGAAGCGCCCGGCGGCTCCGGTAGGCACCGTGCACCAGGCTGTAGTCTGACAATTACAAGAAGTGACTTTCGGTCCGTCCGAACGGCTCTACTCCGAACCCCGGCTACGCCAGCAGACTGAAGCGAAAGAGTCACGAGAGCACATCTGACCAGGGGGCAGCCATGTGCCCACACATGCCGCAGTGCCCGGACGCGCACGCCACCGACCGCGAGGCGGCCCGCGCCGTCGCCAGCCACCCGGAGCAGGGCTGGACGCTGCTCTGCAACGGCATCGTGATGTTCGAGGACACCGGCGAACTGCTCCCCGGCGGCGAGATCATCGCACCGCACCGGACGCCCGCGCTCTGGTAGCCGGTTACAGCACCCCGGCCCGCAACTCGGCGAGCCAGGAGCCGACCACCCGGCGGATCGCACCGCCCTGGCCCGCCAGCGCGTGGGCCGCACCCGGCAGCACCACCACCCGGATCGCACCGGCACCCTCAGGAACCCCGAACGGGTCGGCGGCCCCGCTGACCGCCAGCACCTCCGTGCCCGCCCCCGCCAGCTCCGCGGCCCGTGACCGTTCCGGGCGGCCGGGCGGATGCAGCGGGAAGGCCAGCGCCAGCACGGCCCGCGCGCCCGCCTCCCCGGCCGTGCGGCAGGCCACCCTGGCCCCGTTGCTCCGGCCGCCCTGGATTAGCGGAACCCCCGGGTACCGGCGCCGCAGCGCGGCGATGATCTCCAGCCACGCGGCGTCCTGCCGGACGGCGGAGCCCGGCGCGCGGGCGCCGCGCACCCGGTACGGCTGCAGCACCCGGGCGACCGCCGCGCCGTGGTCAAGACCGGCCTGCCGGGCCGCCAGCAGGTCCGCGCTGTCCGTGCCGCCGCCCGCGCCGTGCGTCAGGACCAGGAGGAACGGCGGCTCCGCGGCGGCGTCGAGCTCGGCTCTGGCCGGGCCCGCGGTGGTACGGATCTTCACCTCACGCAGCGTAACCGAGGTCCGGCGCGGCCGGGCCCCGGCACCACCCGCCTCCGGCACGCCCCGGAGCGCAGCCATGCTGGCGCGCGGTTGAGCACGACCGCGCGCGGCAATAGTGTGCCGGTCATGGCCGGTAGCTGGCCCGCGTGCTCCTATGAGTCCTGGCGGGCGACCTGCGACACCCTGCACGCGCACACCCAGGTACTTGGCAAGCTGGCCGCCGGGCTCGCCCCGCCCGAGCCGCAGTTGCAGCACGCGGCGCTGCGGCTGACCGCGCGGGGCTGGGAGACCGCGCCGCTGCCCGCGCCGGACGGCTCCGGCTCCGTGGCCGTGCTGCTTGACCTGCGCGTGCACGAGGCCGTCGTGGAGCACAGCGGCGGCTTCGCCGAGCGCATCCCGCTCACCCCGGACCGGGCCGTCGGCGAGGTCACCCGCGACGTGCTTGCAACGGTCCGGGCGGTGGCTGGCGAGGTACACATCGATCCGGCGCCGCAGGAGGTCGCCTGGAGTGTGCCGCTCGACGCCGACACCGAGCACGCCAGCTACGACCCGGCCCAGGTGAGCGACTATTTCGCCGCGGCGACCCGGGCCGCCATGGTGCTCGCCGCGTTCCGCGCCCCGTACCGGGGCAGGTCCACCCCGGTCAACGCCTGGTGGGGCTCCTTCGACCTGGCGGTGAGCCTGTTCTCCGGCATGCCCGCCGACCCGCCGCCGGGCGGCTTCATCATGCGCAACGCCATGGACGCGCAGGAGGTCGCCGTCGGCTGGTGGCCCGGGGACCAGCGCCACCCCCGGGCGGCGTTCTACGCCTACGCGCACCCGGCACCCGAGACCTTCCCCGGCGCGGCGGTGTCGCCCGCGGCGGCCCGCTGGGAGCCGGCCCTCGGGGAATACCTCCTCGACTGGGATGACGTCCGCACCGCCGCGGATCCGCTGCGGGCGGGCCTTGAGTTCGCCCGGTCGGTGTTCCGGCACGCGTGCACGGTCTGCGACTGGGATCCGGCCCTCGCCGCGAGCGCGGATTCCATCCCGCCGCCCATCGGCTGACCTGCGCGGCAGCGCGCGGGCACGCTGCGGCGGTGTCACGCCGCCCGCGTAGAGTCGCCGGGGTAACCAACGCCCGGGAAAGGCGGATGCCCATGAGTGACACCCAAGCTCTCACCGGCGAGCGCGCCGACCTGCTGGAGTCGCTGGCCAGGACCCGCCACTTCCTGCGGCACGCGGCCCGTGACCTGACCGACGAGCAGGCGGCACAGCGGACGACCGTGAGCGAGCTGTGCCTGGGCGGCCTCATCAAGCACGTGACGCTGACCGAGCGGCAGTGGATCCGGTTCATCGAGGCCGGGCCGTCCGCGATGGCGTGGGACCAGTCGACAGCGGGCGACTGGCTGTCCGCGTTCCGGATGGTGCCCGGGGACACCCTGGCGGGCCTGCTCGAGGAGTACGCGAAGTGCGCCGGGGAGACCGCCGCGCTGGTGGCCGGGCTGCCCGGCCTCGACGCCGCCCAGCCGCTGCCCGAGGCACCCTGGTTCCCGCCCGGTGCCCGCTGGTCGGCGCGCCGGGTACTGCTGCACGTGATCGCGGAAACGGCCCAGCACGCCGGGCACGCCGACATCATCAGGGAGTCGCTCGACGGCGCCAGGTCGATGGGCTAGAGCTGGCCCACGTCGATGACCCGGAGGACGGCCACGCCGGCCGCGTCCGAGGCCGCGAGGTCAACCTCGGCGCTGATCCCCCAGTCGTGGTCGCCCGCCGGGTCGTCGAAGATCTGCCGTACCGACCACCGGCCCGGCCGCTCGTCGATGATCAGCAGCGCGGGGCCGCGGGCGTCGGCGCCGGTGCCGATCTCGTCGTGCTCGGCGAAGTACGGCTCGACGGCCTCCGCCCAGGCCCCGGCGTCCCAGCCGGCCTCGGCGTCCAACGCGCCCAGCTCCTCGTAGTGCCCCAGGGCCGCCAGCTCGACCCGGCGGAACAGCGCGTTGCGGACCAGCACCCGGAAGGCGCGCGGGTTGCCGGTGACCGGCGGCGGCCGCTCGTCCAGCACGGCCGCCCGCTCCTCGGCCGGGCTGCGCAGCCGCTCCCACTCGTCGATGAGGCTGGAGTCGGTCTGCCGGACCAGCTCCCCCAGCCACTCGATCAGGTCGGTGAGCTCCTCGGTCTTGGCCTCCTCCGGGACGGTCTGCCGCAGCGCCTTGTAGGCACTGGCCAGGTAGCGGAGCACCAGCCCCTCGCTGCGGGACAGCCCGTAGAAGCCCACGAACTCGACGAAGGTCATCGCCCGCTCGTACATGTCCCGCACCACGGCCTTGGGCGACAGCTCGTGGTCGGCGACCCAGGGGTGCCCCCGGCGGTACATGTCGTAGGCGGCGGCCAGCAGGTCGGCGAGCGGCATCGGGTAGCTGACGTCCTCGAGCAGCCGCATCCGCTCCTCGTACTCGATGCCGTCGGCCTTCATCTGCGCGACCGCCTCGCCGCGCGCCTTGTGCTGCTGCGCCGCCAGCAGCTCGCGCGGGTCGTCCAGGGTGGCCTCGATGACGGAAAGCACGTCAAGGGGGTACCCGGGCAGGTCCCGGTCGAGCAGCCCGATGGCGGCCAGCGCCAGCGGCGACAGCGGCTGGTTGAGCGCGAAGTCGTCCTGCAGGTCCACGGTCAGCCGCCAGCGGCGGCCCTGCTCGTCCGGCTCGTCCAGGCGCTCCACCACCCCGCCGGCCAGCAGGGCCCGGTAGATGGCGAAGGCGCGCCGGATGTGCCGGCGCTGCGCGGCCGGCGGCTCGTCGTTGTCGGTGAGCAGGTGCCGCATGGCCGCGAAGGCGTCGCCCGGCCGGCCGATGACGCCGAGCAGCATGGCGTGGCTGACCGCGAAGCTGGACTGCAGCGGCTCAGGGTCCGCCGCGACCAGCCGCTCGAACGTCGGCTTGCCCCAGGAGACCAACCGGTCCGGCGGCTTCTTGCGCACCACCTTGCGGCGTTTCTTCGGGTCGTCGCCGGCCTTGGCCAGCGCCCGCTCGTTCTCCACGACATGCTCGGGGGCCTGCACCACCACGCCGCCGGCCGAGTCGAAGCCGGCCCGGCCGGCCCGGCCGGCGATCTGGTGGAACTCGCGCGCCTGCAGCAGCCGGGCCCTGGTCCCGTCGTATTTGGACAGCGCGGTGAACAGCACCGTGCGGATCGGGACGTTGATGCCGACGCCGAGGGTGTCCGTGCCGCAGATGACCTTCAGCAGGCCCGCCTGGGTCAGCGTCTCCACCAGCCGGCGGTACCGGGGCAGCATGCCCGCGTGGTGCACGCCGATGCCGTGCCGGACCAGCCGCGACAGCGTCTTGCCGAAGCCCGCGGTGAACCGGAAGTCGCCGATCAGGTCGGCGATGGCGTCCTTCTCCGCGCGGGTGCACACGTTGATGCTCATCAGCGCCTGGGCCTGCTCCACCGCGGCGGCCCTGGTGAAATGCACGACGTAGACCGGCGCCTGGTGGGTTTCCAGCAGCTCGGTGAGCGTCTCGTGCAGCGGGGTGAGCACGTAGGAGAAGACCAGCGGCACCGGGCGCTCCGCGGAGCTGACCACCGCGGCCGGGCGGCCGGTTCGCCGGGCCAGGTCCCGCTGGAACCGGCTGACGTCGCCGAGCGTGGCCGACATCAGCACGAACTGCGCCCGCGGCAGCTCGATCAGCGGCACCTGCCAGGCCCAGCCCCGGGCCGGGTCGGCGTAGAAGTGGAACTCGTCCATCACCACCTGGCCGACGTCGGCCGCCGCGCCCTCGCGCAGCGCGATGTTGGCCAGCACCTCCGCGGTGCAGCAGATCACCGGCGCGGTGGCGTTCACGCTGGCGTCGCCGGTCATCATGCCGACGCTGGCGGGCCCGAAGACGTCGCACAGGGCGAAGAACTTCTCCGACACCAGCGCCTTGATCGGCGCGGTGTAGAAGCTGCGCACCCCCTCGGCCAGGGCGGCGAAGTGCGCGCCCGTGGCGATCAGGCTCTTGCCGGAGCCGGTGGGGGTGCTCACGATCACATGGGCACCTGAGACGATCTCGATCAGGGCCTCCTCCTGGTGCGGGTACAGGATGAAGCCCTGGTCCTGCGCCCAGGCGGCAAAGGCGTCGAACACCGAGTCGGGACCGGCCTGTGCCGGAAGCTGGTCGATGAGCGTCATGGTCCTCCCATCGTGCCCGCACCTCGCGAGTTGTTCGGCGCCGGGTGTCGATTCCAGCGGCCGGTATTCGTGAACATCCCAGCGAGCCGGTATGGTCCCGGCCCAGACGAAGGGAGCACCACGATGAAGCAGTACCTGCTCGCCGTGTACAGCGCCGAGGCGGCCGTGAAGGGGGATGGGGAGGCGGGTGGGGCCCCGCCGGCCGAGGAGATGCAGCGATCCTATGAGGCGGTCGACGCCTTCAACCGCGAGGTGCAAGCGGCCGGCGCCTGGGTGTTCGCGGGCGGCCTGCACCCGTCGTCCACGGCCACGGTCGTCCGGGCCCAGGGCGGCCAGGTCGTCACCACCGACGGGCCGTACGCGGAGACCAAGGAGCAGATCGGCGGCTTCTGGGTCATCAAGGCCGCCGACCTGGACGCGGCCCTGGACTGGGCGGCCAAGGGCTCGGCCGCGTGTGGCTGGCCGGTGGAGGTCCGCCCGTTCCAGGAGGAGCCGGAGTAGGCGTGCCCAGCGCAGTGAAGGGGGAAGGGGCGTGACGGGGGAAGGGGCGGCGGGTGGGGGGGCTGCCCTCGAGCGCGCGTACCGGGAGAGCTACGGGCGCGCCGTCGCGACCTTGATCCGCGTCTTCGGTGACATCGACATCGCCGAGGACGCGGTGGCCGAAGCCTTTGCCGTGGCCGCGCAGCGCTGGCCGGAGACCGGGGTGCCACCCAACCCCGGCGGCTGGATCGTCACCACGGCCCGCAACAAGGCGCTGGACCGCCTGCGGCGGGAGTCGTCCCGTTACGGCCGTGAGGCGGAGGCCACCCGCATGCTCGCCGATGCCGAGCCGCCGGAGGTGGGACCCGTGCCCGACGACCGCTTGCGGTTGATATTCACCTGCTGCCACCCGGCGCTCGCCGCCGAGGCCCAGCTCGCCCTGACGCTGCGGCTCATCGCCGGGCTGCAGACCCCGGAGATCGCCCGCGCGTTCCTTGTGCCCGAGGCCACGGTGGCTCAGCGGCTGGTCCGGGCCAAGCGGAAGATCCGCGACGCCGGGATCCCCTACCGGGTGCCGGGGGACGCGGAGCTGCCGGACCGGCTCCCGTTCGTGCTGGCGGTCATCTACCTGGTCTTCAACGAGGGGTACACCGCCTCGGCCGGCGACGACCTGATCCGCGGCGACCTGTGCGACGAGGCGATCCGGCTGGCCCGGCTGCTGGCCGGGCTGATGCCCGACGAGCCCGAGGCGCTGGGCCTGCTTGCGCTGCTGCTGCTGACCGGCGCCCGCCGTGCGGCCAGGACCGGCCCCGGCGGCTCCCTGATCCCGCTCGCGGACCAGGACCGGAGCCGGTGGGACCGGGCCATGATCGCCGAGGGCCAGGACCTGGTCCGGACGTGCCTGCGCCGTAATCAGCCCGGGCCCTACCAGATCCAGGCCGCGATCGGCGCGGTGCACAGCGACGCGGCCGTCGCGGCGGACACCGACTGGGGACAGATCCTCGCCCTGTATGACCAGCTCATGTTGGTGACACCGACGCCCGTGGTGGCCCTCAACCGGTGCGTGGCGCTGGCCGAGGTGCGCGGCCCGGCCGCCGCGCTCGGCCAGCTCGGCCAGCTCAGCCTGGACGGCTATCACCTGTTTCACGCGACCCGCGCCGACCTGCTGCGCAGGCTCGGCCGGCGGGACGAGGCCAGGGCCGCCTACCAGGCGGCCATCGCCCGTGCGGCCAACGGCGCGGAGCGGTCCTTTCTCCAGCAGCGCCGGGACACCCTCTGAGACCCGCCACCTTGTCAGCCGCCGACTGTGTCACGCCGCAGCCGCCGGGCCGAACGCCGCATGGTGCTGGCCTGCGCGCCTCCGGCACGACGCAGCCCCAGGCGCCGTTGCGGTGTCCCGGCGGCGAGGACACGCCTCCCGAAGCCAGCGAAGCGCCCGCGAGGGAGGCCGGCCACGGCGGCCGGCTGGGACTGGGTGCTGGCCGAGACCACCGCCGGCGACCCGGGCACCGGGCTGGCCCGCCAGGCGGTCGGCGCCGGGGCCCGGCTGGTCTTCGCCGTCGGCGGCGACGGCACGGTCAGGGCCTGCGCGCAGGCGCTGGCCGGCACCGCGGTCCCGCTGGCCATCGTGCCCCGGGGCACCGCCAACCTGGCCGCCCGGGCCCTGGGCCTCCCGGCCCGGCTGGACGCCGCGCTGGCCTGCGGTTTCGGCGGGCACGAGCGGCGCATCGACCTGGCGGCGGCCGGCGGGATCCCGTTCGTCGCGATGGCCGGGCTCGGCACCGACGCGGCGGTGGTCGGCGCGACGCCCGCCGGGCTCAAGGCCGGGGCCGGGTGGCTCGCCTACGCGGCGACGGGCGCATGGCACGCGCCGGGCCGCCGCGCGGCCTTCGAGATCAGCCTCGACGGCACGCCGCTGGCCTGCCAGGCGCGGTCGGTCGTGGTCGGCAACGCCGGCCTGCTGCCCGGCGGGTTCGTGCTGCTGCCGGGCGCCCGGCTCGACGACGGCGTGCTCGACGTGGGCGTCCTGGCGCCGTCCTCGCTGCTGGACTGGGGCGTCGTGGCGCACCGGGTGCTGACCGCGAGCCGCCGTGACGACCGGCGGCTGGCCAGGTACCGGGCCCGCCAGGTGGAGATTCGCGCCGACCGGGATCTGCCGCGGCAGGTCGACGGCGAGGTGATCGCGCCGGGGCGGGAGCTGACCGTGACCGTGCTGCCCCGGGCCCTGCTGGTCCGGGTGCCCGGCCCGGCACCGGTCCGGGTCGCGGGGCCCGCGCTGGCCGGGCTGCCCGGCCCGGCCTGAGCAGCAGCCCGCCAGGCCCCATGGCCGCGGGCTAGGATTCCCCGGAAGGGGACGGCGGTGGGCGGAACATGGCGATCCGGGGAGCGAGCGCGCCAGCGGGCGGCGTGCTGGGCAGGGACACCGAGCTTGGCCAGATCGAGGCCTGGCTGGCGCAAGATGCCGCGCCGGGGCCGGCCGAGGCGCGGCTGGTCCTGGTCATCGAGGGCGAGCCTGGCATCGGCAAGACCACGCTGTGGACCGAGGCCACCGCCCGGGCCCGCGAGGCGGGCTGGCATGTGCTCTCCTGCCGCCCGGCCGCCTCCGACGCGGGGCTGCCGCACGTCGCGCTGGCGGACCTGCTGCGCGGGGTTCCCGACGCCGCGTTCGCCCGGCTCCCGGTACCGCAGCGCCGCGCCCTCGGCGTGGCCCTGCTGCGCGAGGAGGCCGGCGGGATCGACCTCGACCCGCGCGCCGTCGGCACCGGCCTGACCGCCCTGCTCGGGCTGATCGGGAACGACGGCCCGCTGATGCTCGCCGTCGATGACGCCCAGTGGCTGGACCCGGCCTCGGCCCGGGCCCTGGGCTTCGCGCTGCGGCGGCTGGATGACCGCCAGCTCCGGCTGGTGACGGCCGTGCGCACCGAAGGGCCCGCCGGCCAGCGGACCGGCGCGTTCGCCACGGTGGAGGGGTCGCTGGACCGGCACGCGGTCACCCGCATCGAGGTCGGCCCGCTCAGCGTGGCCGCGATCCATCAGATGTTCGCCCGCACGCTCGGCTCGTCGTTCGCCCGCCCGGTGCTGGTCCGGATCCACCGGGCGGCGGGCGGCAACCCGTTCTACGCCTTGGAGATCGGCCGGGAGGTGCGGCGCCTGGGCGTGCCGCCGCCGAGCCAGCCGCTGCCCGTCCCCGGCGACCACCGCGACCTGGCTCTGCTGCGGCTGCGCCGGCTCCCCCGGGCCACCCGCGACGTGCTGGCCGTGGTGGCCGCGATGGCCCGGCCGTCCACCGCCGACCTGGACCTGGACGCGCTGGCGCCGGCGGAGGTGGCGGGCATCGTCCGGGTGCGCCCCGGTGGCCGGGCCGAGTTCACCCATCCGCTGTTCGGGTCGGCCCTGTACTCCTCGCTCCCGGAGGCCCGCCGCCGTTCGCTGCACCGCGACCTCGCGAGCAGGGCCACCAGCCCGGAAGAGCGAGCCAGGCACCTGGCGCTCACGGCGGACGGGCCCGACGAGGCCACCGCGGCCGCGCTGGAGGAAGCCGCGGCCGCGGCCGCGGCGCGCGGCGCCGCCGACGTGGCGGTCGAGCTCATGGAGCTGGCGTGCAAGCTGACGCCGCCGCAGGACACCGCGGCGCTGGTCCGCCGGGAGACCGAGCTCGCCGAGCGGCGTTACTTCGCCGGCGACCCGACCGGCGCGCGGCGCGAGCTGGAACGGTCCCTGGCCGCGCTGCCCCCGGGCGAGGAGCGGGCCCGGGTCCTGCTCGAACTGGGCAGCATGATGTGGGTGCAGGAGGAGGGGGATGAGGGCCTTGCGCTCATGTCCCGGGCGCTCGGCGAGGCGGCCACGCCCGCGCTGCGGGCCCGGATCCATTCGCGGATCGCATCGCAGTCCGACGACGCCGACGTCTGCGTGGCACACGGCGAGGCGGCGCTGGCGCTGCTGGACGAGCACGAGGACCCGATCCTGTACTGCTTCGCCCTGCACAACCTGGCGCTGTTCAAGTTCTACTCGGGCCGCGGCGCCGACCACGCGGCGATCGAGAAGGGGATGCTGCTCCAGCGTGATCTCGCCGCCTGGGAGATGAGCACCGTGCCCGCGTTCTGGGCGCGGAACTTCGACGACTTCGGCACCGCCAGGCGGCGGTTCGAGGACATCCTGCGCGCGTTCCGCGAGCAGGGGGACGAGGCGACCGCCAGCGGCGTGCTGACCCACCTGGCCAGGGTCGAAATAATGACCGGGCACATGGACCGGGCGCGGGCGCTGGTGACCGAGGCGCTCGATCTTGCTGAGCAGACCGAGCAGGAGACGTACCTGCTCATGGCGCTGTGCGCGAAAGGCCTGTGGTGCGCCCAGGCGGGTGAGCTCGAGGGCGCCAGGGCGGCAAGCGGGGAGATCTTGCGCCGGATCGAGACGACCCCGGACATTGTCCTGGAGGGCATGGCCAGGGCGGTCCTCGGGACCGCGGCCATAGCGGCCGGCGACCTCGCCGAGACCGACCGCCAGCTCACCCGTGCCCTGGAAATCGAAGAACTGGCGCACAACCGCGAGCCCGCCAGCAACAGGTTCCATGCCGACCATGCCGAGGCGGTCATCGGCCTGGGGGATCTCGGCCGCGCCGAGAAACTGATCCAGACGATGGAACAACGGGCCGAGGCCCTGCCGCGGCCGTGGATCCTGGCGGCCTCGGCTCGCTCCCGTGGCATGCTCAACGCCGCCAAGGGCGACCTCGACCGGGCCCTGTCCGACTACCAGCGGGCGCTGGCGGCGCACGAGACGCTGGACATGCCCGCCGAACTGGGCCGTACCCTGCTCGCCCTGGGCCGCCTGCACCGCCGCCGCAACGAGCGGCAGCGCGCCCAGGAATGCCTGAGCCGGGCCGCGGCGCTGTTCGATCGGGCCGGGGCGCCGCTGTGGGCGGCGGTGGCCCGCCAGGAGCTGGGCCGCGCCCAGGGCCGCCGCGGCAGCGACGGCCGGCTCACTCCCACCGAGCTGCGGGTGGCCGGGCTTGCCGTCGCCGGGCTGCGGAACTCCGAGATCGCCGCGCGGCTGTTCCTGTCCGGCAAGACGGTGGAGGCGAACCTGTCCCGCATCTACCGCAAACTCGGAGTCCGCTCCCGCACCGAACTCGCCGCCAAGATGCCGCCGCGGGACACCGCGGCCACGCCGCAACCGTAGGGGTTTCCCCGACGCGACGCACCGGCTGGTGAGCCTAGCGTCGGGGCATGTTCGCGTATCTGAAACGGGCGCCCGGGGCCGGGCGCCGACCCGCAACGGGAAAGACACTGCCGCGACTCACCACGGCCGGCGCCGCACTGACGCTGGCGGCCGCCATTCTCAGCGTCACCCGAGCCTCCGCTCCGGCCGCGGCGGTCACTCTGCCCATCGTGTCGGCAGGCGGCGGCAACTCGTGCGCCCTCATGGGGGACCAGACGGTCTGGTGCTGGGGGCAGAACACCTCGGGCCAGCTCGGCGACGGAACCATCAAAGACGCCATGGTCCCGGTTCAGGTCACCGGCCTGCCACCGGCCCTTGACGTCGCTCCCGGGCACGACCACACCTGCGCCATCGACACCACCAACCAGGTCTGGTGCTGGGGCTCGAACGCATTCGGCGAGCTCGGCAACGGCACCACCAGCGTGGACAGCACGGCACCGGTGCAGGCCGGAACGTTCGCGGGCCTGCAGGTCTCGGCCGGCGACGGGTTCAGCTGCGCGGTCACCGCGGTCCACACGGCGCGGTGCTGGGGAGACAACAACTTCGGCGAGCTGGGTGACGGCACCACGAACGACTCCAGTACCCCGAAGCTGGTCAAGGGCCTGACCGGGGTGGTGTCCGTCGCGGCGGGCTACTTCCACGCCTGCGCGCTGCTGTCCACGGGCCGGGTGTGGTGCTGGGGCGACAACGGCAACGGCGAGCTGGGCAACGGCACCACGACGGCCAGCGACGTGCCCGTGCCCACGCCCCTGGAAGGGGCCACCGCGGTCGCCGCGGGCGCCGCCGACAGCTGCGCCATCACCGGCATCGGTGACCTCCAGTGCTGGGGCAACAACAACGTCGGCCAGCTCGGCATCGGCAACTTCACCGACGCCCACGTCCCGGCCCAGGTCGCCAGCTTGAACTCCGGGGTGCAGCAGGTCGGCCTCGGCCTGGACTTCGGCTGCGCGCTCGCCAACACCCCAGCGCCGAGCGTGGTGTGCTGGGGCGACGCGGACGGGTACGGGCAGCTCGGCGACGGCATCTTCAGCGAGCAAGACCCGTTCCCCACCCTGGCATTCGGGCTGCAGACGCCCCCGGCCGGCGGGACAGGCGGCCCCGCGCAGATCGCCGTCGGCGGGCATCACGCGTGCGTGGTGCTGACCACGGCGAAGGCCGAATGCTGGGGCCACAACCTGACCGGCGCGCTCGGCGACGGATCGACGCTGGACCGGGCGATCCCGGGTCCGGTGATCGGGCTCCCGGGACCGCCGCACACGGCCAACGGCGTGTCCGCCGGCATCGTCACGAGCTGCGCGGTGACCAACGCGCTGAGCGCGGCGTGCTGGGGGCAGATGACCGGGAGCGGCGGCGGCCTGCTCACCGACCACACCTCCGCGGTCCCGGTCACCAAGGTGCCCCCGGGCGAGGTGTCCCAGGTGACGGCGGCGTACGGCGGCTGCGCCCTGATCCGGAACGGGGGCCTGGCCACCGCGCTGCGCTGCTGGGGTGACAACACCTGGGGCGAGCTCGGGGACGGCACCACCACCAACCGGACCACCTCGGTCAAGGTCCAGGGACTGCCGAACAACATCCAGTTCGTGGCCTCGGGCGGCACGCACAACTGCGCCCTGGTGCACAACGGGGGTGCCCGGTGCTGGGGCTCGAACGACAACGGACAGCTCGGCGACGGCACCACCACCAACCGCAGCACGCCGGTGGCGGTCAAGAGCCTGCCGGTCAAGCTGGCCCAGATCGCCGCGGCCGACGACCACACCTGCGCCCTGCTGGTGGACGGCACGGTGAAATGCTGGGGCCTGAACAACAAGGGCCAGCTCGGCGACGGCACCACCAGCAACAGCAGCACGCCCGTCGCGGTGGCCGGGCTCACCGGCGTGGCGCAGATCGCCCTGGGCGACGCGTACACCTGCGCCCTCCTGAACAGCGGTAACGTGGAGTGCTGGGGGTTCAACAACTTCGGCGAACTGGGCAACGGATCGACCACCGACAGCAAGTCGCCGGTTTTCGTCAGCGGGATCGGCCCCGGGGTGCGCGCCATCGCCGCGGGCGACGCCACCATGTGCGCGATTCTGATCTCCACCCAGGTCGACTGCTGGGGTTTCAACGGCGACGGCGAGCTCGGCAACGGCTCGATCGGCGGCCAGAGTGACACCCCGGTCATGGTGAGCGGTGGCTCCTTCCTCTCCGACGGCGCTTCGATCGGCCTCAACATGGGGCAGACGTCCTGCGGCCTGGACAACAACGAGGTCGCCCAGTGCTGGGGCTTCAACAGCGACGGCGAGGTGGGTGACGGGACCACCACCAGCACCGGCACGCCCGCGGTGGTCCAGGGGCTGTGAACCGGCGGGCCTGCCGTGACGTTCTATGTCACGGCAGGCCCGCCCCGTGGCCTGTTCGGGGCCCGCTCCGGTAGGTAGGCTGCGAGCGCGCCCCCGGTCCGCCCTCACCCAGCCGGGATGTGATCCGGCCATGGCTCTCGCCGCGCTTGCCTGCTGGCTTCTCGCCGGCGCCGCCGGCATCTACATGTTCGGCACCTGGCTCTCGTCCGGCGGCCCGGGCCATCAGCGCTCCCGCAGGGACGGGCTGCCCCCAGCGGTGATCTTCACGCATCTGAGCTTCGGCGCCCTCGGCCTGGTGGCCTGGGTCAGCTATGTGGTGACCGGCCAGGACTGGCTGGCATGGACCGGCGTCGGGCTGCTGATGCCCGGTATCGGGCTCGGCATCTGCACCGTGACGCTGTGGGCGCCCTACCCGACTCCGCCCGTGCCCGGCGCGCCGGTCACCGACGACGCGGGCCCCGGGGGCGCCGGGCCGGTGAGCGGGATGCTCGCGGCACCGCCGGAGAACGCGATCGGCTACCGGCTCACCGACGAGGGGCTCGCCAAGGCCCTCTCCAGCGAGGCGCACGCCAGCAGGCTCATCAACGAGGCGCTGGCCAGCCTTCCGGCGCAGCAGGCGCCCGGGCGGAAGTCCCGGCGGCATCTCGCCCCGCTGATCCCGGCCGGCCACGGCATCGCCGCCGTGGCCACCTTCGTGCTCGCGGTGCTCAGCGCCATCAGCGCGCGCTGACCTCCCGCGAGCGCTACGACCTGGCCTCGGCCAGCGTCAGCTCGTTCCCTCCGCTATTGGAGTAGCCCCCTACGGCGGTGCACGACGCGGCCGAGGTGCACCAGACGCCGCCGAGATGGCCGCCGATGCCCGCGAGGCTCGGCGGGGACGGCGGGGTCGGATCGACCGACCACGCGGTGCCGTTCCATACCTCGGCCAGCGTGTCCGCGGCCGAGCCCACGGCGATACAAGCGCTGGCCGACGTGCACGAGACGCCGCCGAGACCGGGCAGGTCCCGGGGCGGGAGGGCCGGAGTCGGCTGGATCGACCAGGAGGTGCCGTCCCACGCCTCGGCCAGCGTCCCGCCCTGTCCCGAGGAGTTGACGAAGCCTCCCACCGCGGTGCAGGCGGTGCCCGAGGTGCAGGACACGCCGCTGAGGGAGACGATGTTACCGCTGCCCAGGGGATTGGGGGTCGGCTGGATCGACCAGGAGGTGCCGTCCCACCGCTGGGCCAGGGACACCGGGCGGCCGCCGAAGCGGGCGAACTCGCCCACGGCGGTGCAGGCGCTGGACGAGGTGCACGAGACGCCGAACAGCACGTCAGCATCGGCGCGGGCCGTGCTGGGGGTGGGCTGGATCTTCCAGGACGTGCCGTTCCACACCTCGGCGAGGGTAACCCGGTCGTTGTTGGAGCCCCCCACCGCGGTGCAGGCGCTGGCCGACGTGCACGACACGCTGAACAGGTCTCCGGGATGAGCCGGGTTGGGCGTCTTCAGCAGCGACCATGCGGTCCCGTTCCACCGCATGGTGAGAACGCCGCTGGGGAACGAACGGCCCACGGCGATGCAGGCGCTGGGCGAGGTGCACGACACGCCAAAGAGCTGGCTGTCGGGCCGGTTGGGGGTGGGCACGATGGTCCATCTGGTGCCGTCCCACCGCTCGGCCAGGGTGGCTTCGCCGGTAACCCCCTGGGCGGTGAACCCCACGGCCATGCACGCGCTGGGCGAGGTGCACGACACCGCGGTGAGGCTGTGCTGGCCGAGGAGGGACAGCGGGGTGATCGTCGGCGTGATCGACCACGCGGTGCCGTCCCATGTCTCGCCAAGGGTGACCTCGAGGTCATAGCCGACCGCGGTGCAGGCGCTGGCGGTGGTGCACGACACGCCGGTCAGGGCGGCGTTGTCGTGGATGCCTGGAACCGGCTGGATGGACCACGAGGTCCCGTCCCACCGTTCGGCAAAGGCGCCGCTGCCCACGGCGGTGCACGCGCTGGGCGAGGCGCACGACACGCTGTTGAGCTGCGCGCCGCCGGTGGCGGGCGTGGGCGGGATCGACCACGAGGTCCCGTTCCATGCCTCGACCAGCGGCAAGCCGTTGTTGTCGCCACCCACCGCGATGCAGGCAGCCGGTGAGGGGCACGACACGCCGGCCAGGAAACCCCCGAACGGCCCGTTGGGCGTTGGCTGAAGGGACCAGGCGGTGCCGTTCCATCGCTCGGCCAGCGTCCGCGTTGTGCCCGTCTTGCTGGTCGAGCTACCCACGGCCGTGCAGGCACTGGACGAGGTGCAGGACACCGCGGCCAGGGCACTGCGCGGCGGGGACGCCGGGTTGGGGGTGGCCTGGACCGACCACGCGGTGCCGTTCCAGCGCTCGGCCAGCGTGACGTGCCTGCCCGACCTGGTCTGGTAGCTGCCCACGGCGGTACACGCCGTGGCCGATGCGCAGGACACGCCGTTGAGGAAGCTGCGGCGGGCCCCGGCCGGGGGCAGTGCCGCCATGACAGACCACGAGGAGCCGTTCCAGGCCTCGGCCAGGATGGCGTGCCGGCCCGCCCTGTTCTGGTAGTTCCCCACGGCGACGCAGAACGTGGCGGCCGGGCACGACACGCCGAACAGCACGCTGGTGAGCGCGCCCGCCGGGTTAGGTGAGGCCTGGATGGACCACGAGGTGCCGTCCCAGCGCTCGGCGAGCGTGCCGGTCCCCGGGACATTGTCGAATACACCCACGGCGGTGCATGCGCGGGGCGAGGAACACGACACGGCGTTCAGCCGGCCCTGCTTGATTTTCGGGTTAGGGGTGGGCTGAATCTTCCAGGCCGAGGCGGCCGTCGTAGCGCGCCCGGCCGGTGCCGGTGCGGCGCCCGCCGCCGGCACCGTGGCGGTCAGTGCCGCGGTCAACAGGGTCAGCACCGCGGCGCCCAGCGCCGGAACTCGCAGCTTTACGCCTCTCATCCAACTGCTCCCCTCATGGCCGGGACCGCCGCCGAGCCGAGAGCGCCGCTGCGGGTTAAGCTCCGCAGCGCTGATGCTCGGATACCATTGCCGTCCATTCGGCGCCCCCTTCCGCGCCCACCCGGCCTCAGCGCACCGCACGGCCGGGCCAGCGCCCGCGCGGTGACCAAAGTAACGCGGCCCGTGACAACCCGCCATACGTCAAATGATGGTAAAGAAAACACCTTATATCGGGGTGGCACACCCGGGAGCCCGGCCCGGCCGGGCTGCCACGGCGCGCGGTCGCGCCGACCCGGCCGGCTATCGTCGCCGCCGTGGAGCAGGTGGAGGTGGCGGTCATCGGAGCTGGCCTGCTCGGGTCGGCTGCCGCCCGTGCGTTGGCCGCCCGCGGAGTGCCGGTAGTGCTGTTCGAGCAGTTCGCCCTGGGGCATGCCCGGGGCTCCTCGCACGGTGCCACCCGGATCTTCCGGTACTCCTACCCCGACCCGTGTTACGTCGAGATGGCGGTGCGCGCGGGCGAGGCATGGGCCGCTCTGACCGCCGACGCGGGCGAGGAACTGCTGGTGCGGACCGGTGGCCTGGACGCGGGCCCGGGAGCCGAGGACTGTGCCAAGGCACTGGCCGAGTGCGGCGTGGCGCATGCCTGGCTCAGCGAAGGCGAGGTAAGGGCCGGGTTTCCAGGAATCGGGACCCGCCCCGGCGAGCGGATGCTGTTCCAGCCGGATTCGGGCGTTTCCCTGGCCGGGCGCACGGTCGCGGCGCTGCAGCGACTAGCCCGCCGCGACGGTGCCACGATCCGGCCCATGACCCCGGTGCTTGGCATCGACGCAGGCCACGACCAGGTGCGGCTGCACACGGCCGCGGGTGAGGTCACCGCGCGGGCGGCCGTGATCACCGCCGGGCCCTGGGCCCAGGGCGTGCTGGCCGGGACGCTCCCCCATACCCCCCGGCTGACGGCCACGGTGCAGCAGGTGCGGTACTTCGCGCCGCGGGACCCGGCCGCGGCGTGGCCGACGCTGATCGAGTGGCCGCCCGAGGGACTGTGCTGGTACGCGGTGCCCGCGGTCGGCGGCGCCCCCGGGGTGAAGGTGGCCGCCCACATCCCCGGGCCGCCGGTGGATCCCGGGGATGGCCCGTTCACCGAGATCGACCCGGCGCTGGAGGCGGAGGCGGCGGGCTACGTGCGGGACCGCCTGCCCGGCCTGGAGCCCGCCGGGCTCGCGCCGGAGACCTGCCTGTACACGATGACCGCGGACGAGGACTTCGTGCTCGACCGGGCCGGGCCGCTCATCGTCGGCGGCGGCTGCTCCGGCCACGCGTTCAAGTTCGGCCCGCTGCTCGGCGACTTCCTGGCCGCCCTGGCGCTCGGGCAGGACATCCCGGTCTCCCGCGAACGGTTCGCGCTGCGCCGGCCATCCCTCACCTGACCCGGCCCCGGCCGCAAATGTCATCGTTGTCATCACAACCAGTGGCCGGCTGAGCCGGTCAGCGGGGGCCGTCAAGCCGGGCCGGGAGCGCGGCGACACCGCGCGGCTAGACTGCCCGCGTGGCGGCCAGGTTCGACAGCATCCGCACCGAGCGCCTGCTGATGCGGCGCTGGCGGGACGCCGACCGCGCGCCGTTCGCCGCGATGAACGCCGACCCCGAGGTGATGCGCTACCTGCAGGCCCCGCTCGACCGCGCGGCCAGCGACGAATACCTCGACCGCATCGAGGCCCTGTTCGAGCGCCAGGGGTTCGGGCTGTGGGCCCTGGAGGAGGCGGCGACCGGGCGGTTCCTCGGGTTCACCGGCCTGAACCCGATGCCACCTGGCGTGCCCGGCGCGGGCGGCATGGAGGTCGGCTGGCGGCTGGCCAGCCACGCCTGGCATCAGGGGTTCGCCACCGAGGCCGCCACCGCCGCGGTCGGGGTCGGCTTCGACGGGGCCGGCCTGGCCGAGATCTGGTCGATGACGACGGTCGGCAACGAGCCGTCCCGTGCGGTCATGCGCCGCCTCGGCATGACGCTGCACGCGCACTTCGACCACCCGAGGATCGAGCCTGGCAATCCACTGCGCCCGCACGTGGCCTACCGGCTCGCCCGGCCCGCGGGCCAATCCCCCGCCGCGGAATCCGCGTCCCCCGCCGCGGAATCCGCGTCCCTGCCGTGAAAGGCCGCGTCCCCCGCCGCGGAAGGCGCCTCCCCTGCCGCGAAAGGCGCCTCCCCTGCCGCGAAGGGCGCCTCCCCTGCCGCGAAGGGCGCGGAAGAATGAGAACGTTTGCGTAAATGCTGGCCGGCCCGCCCGCACCGCAATAGTGTCGGGGCATGAGCGAAACGTTGCCGTTGTTCCCACTCGGCACCGTGCTCTTTCCCGGCCTGCTGCTGCCGCTGCACATCTTCGAGGACCGCTACCGGCGGCTCGTCCGCGATCTGCAGGACGGCCCGGAGCCGCGGCGGTTCGGCGTGATCGCGATCCGCCAGGGCCGCGAGACCGGCGTGGACGGCATCCAGGCGCTGCACGAGATCGGCTGCACCGCCACCCTGCGCCAGGTCAAGGCGCTCGAGGACGGCCGCTACGACGTGGTCACGGTCGGCACGCAGCGGTTCCGGCTGGCCAGCCTCGACGATTCCAGGCCGTACCTGCAGGCCCGGGTGGACCTGCTCGCCGACGAGGCCGGCGAGCCGGCCGCGGCGGCCAAGGCCGTGCAGGTAATACGGGACCTGTTCCGCACGTACCTGAGCGCCCTCGCCGAGCGGGGGGTCACCCAGATCAGCGCCCCCGAACTGCCGGACGAACCGGTCACCCTGTCCTACCTGGTCGGCGCGTCGATGATCATCGACCTCAGTGACCGGCAGGCGCTGCTTGCCGAGCCCGACGCGCTGCGCCGGCTGATCGCCGAGCGCGCGCTGCTGTCCAGGGAACTCACCATGCTGCGCGCGCTCACCGCCACGCCAGCCCCGGACCTGCGGAATTCCCCCTACAGCTCCAACTGAGTGGCTCCTATTGAGACGCACCGGCCCCTGGTGTGGCCGCGGGCCTTGCGCGACGATGGTGCCCCGTGCGTCGACGGCGGCCCGGCACGAACGTATGGCCCGCGCGAAACCGCAGAAGGAGTCCGATGATCTTCATCACCGCCAAGTTTCAGGTGCTGCCCGAGCATGCCGATGCCTGGCCGGAGATCTCCGCCGAGTTCACCGAGGCGACCCGCGCCGAGCCGGGCTGCCTGTGGTTCGACTGGTCAAGGAGCCTGGCGGACCCGACCGAGTACGTGCTGGTCGAGGCGTTCCGCGACGGCGACGCCGGGACCGCGCACGTCCGGTCCGAGCATTTCAAGACCGCCCAGCAGGCACTGCCGCCGTTCCTGGCCCGGACACCGAAGATCGTCAACGTCACGGTCCCGCAGGACGGCTGGTCGCTGCTCGGCGAGCTGGCGGTGCCCGAGGGCCGCTGAGCGGCGCGGACAGGCGCCCGTATTTTCATGCCGAACGCCTTTCGGCGCCAGCCGGATTCCGGCCCCGGCCCTGGTTCCGTGGCCGGTGCCCGGCGCCGCCCGCCCCCGGCGGTACGGCTCCCCCCGGGCCGGCGGGCCAGGCCGGCCGTGCGGCCCGCGGCCCGGGATGATTACCTGTCCCTGGCAGCAATGCGAAAGGGGCTTACATCATGGTCGGCAGAACGCGCCAGGAGCCGGTGCTGATCACCGGCTGCTCCTCCGGGATCGGCCGGGCGGCGGCGCTCAGCCTGCACGAGGCGGGGTTCACCGTGTACGCGACGGCCCGGCGGACGGACACCCTCACCGAGCTACGACCGTGGCCTGCGCACGCTGGCGCTGGATGTCACGGATGAGGAGTCCATGACGGCGGCCGTGGCTGCCGTGGAAGCCGACGCGGGCGCGGCCGGCGTGCTGATCAACAACGCCGGTTACGGCCTGTACGGGCCCGTCGAGCAGCTCCCCATGGCCGAGATCCGCCGCCAGTTCGAGACCAACTTCTTCGGCCTGGTCCGGCTCACCCAGCTGGTCCTGCCCGGGATGCGCCGCCGGGGCCGGGGCCGGATCCTGAACGTGTCCTCGATGGGCGGCCGGATCACCCTGCCGGGCGGTGCGTTCTACCACGCCTCGAAGTACGCGGTCGAGGCATTCAGCGACGCGCTGCGGATGGAGGTCGCCCAGTTCGGCATCCATGTGGTGCTGATCGAGCCGGGGCCGGTGAAGACGCCGTGGAACGACGTGGCGGCCGCGTCGCTGCCGGACGGCCCGGAGGGCACGGACGGCGCGGACGGCGACCCCTACCGGGCGTACAAGGCGGCGGTCGGGGCCTCGTTCGGCCGGACCCAGGCCGGCCTGGTCGGCCGGTTCGGCTCGACCTCCGCGGACATCGCCAAGGTCATCACGCGCGCGGTCACCGCCCCGCGGCCGCGCCCGCGCTACCTGATCAACCCGGTGGCCAAGAGCCTCGTGGCGATGAACCGGATGCTCCCGGCACGCGCCTACGACTCGATGCTCCGCCGCCAGTACGGGCTCCCCGGCTGACGTGCGCCGCTGACTGGTTCCGGCTGACCGGTCCTGGCTGCCCGGGCCCGGCTGACCAGCGCCGTCGCGGGCCGCGGCAAACGGGCCCGGCCGGCGGCTACCGCGGCGCCGGGGCCACGGTGAGAATAGGGGACTGTGAGCGTCCGCATCGAGCAGGCCGGGGCGGCGACCGCACCGGTGGTGGTGCTGCTGCACGGCTCGGGCCGGGCCGGGCGGATGTGGGGCCCGGCGCTGGCCGACCTGTCCGCCGGGTGGCATGTCCTGGCTCCCGACCTGCCGGGGTTCGGCCGGTCCGAGGGGCCGTTCACGATCGCGGGCGCGGCCCAGGCGGTGCGCGACGTGATCGCGGTGCAGACCGCGCCGGTGCACCTGTGCGGCCTGTCGCTGGGCGGGGTGGTCGCGATCCGCGCCGCCGCGCAACTCGGCGCCCAGGTGGCCAGCCTGGTGGTGACCGGGACGCCGGTGGTACCCGGCCGGGACCTGCCGACCGCACTGCGCCGGTTCCGGCGGCTACCCGGGCCGCTGCTGCCGTTGTTCTCCGACGTCCGCGGCCGCCGGGAGTGGCTCCGGATGCTCGATGAGCTGGAACGCGCCGACCTGCGCGGCTACCTGCCCCAGGTCACCGCGCCCGCGCTGGTCATCTGCGGCTCCCGCGACTGGCGTGCCATGCCGGCCGCCTGCGAGCTGGCCGGCGGGCTCCCCGGCGGCCGCCTGTGGGTCGCGCCACACCAGGGCCATAGCTGGCCGTCCACCTCGCCCGAGCTGTTCAGCAAGGTGGTCGCCGGCTTCATCGGCACAGCCGGCGCGCCGGGCGAGCTGGCCGGCGCGGCCCGGACCTGACCCGCGACGCCGGGTACCTCCCCCGCGCGGCCCGCCGCTCAGGGCCCGCCGAGCGCCTCCGCCGACTCGTAGATCAGCACGTATTTCATGGCGGTCACTAGGCGGCCCCGGGCAGGACCCGCGGCTCGATCCGCTCCTCGCGCGCCTTGTCGCCGTCCCTGGTGACCCGGTAGGTGCCCTTGCCCTTCATCTCGCTGAGCGCCTCGGTCATCTCGGCGCCGCGGTAAAGCAGGCCGGTCCCGTCGTCGGTGGCGCAGCCGTCCGGCAGCGTCCCGTCGGCGACCAGGCGCTGGTAGAGCGGCCGCCGCTGCGCCTCGGAGTCGTAGTGCACGCCGTTGGAGAGCGGCAGGAAGGCCAGGCCGTTGGTCACCGGACGCAACTCCGGGCCGAACGAGTCCGTGGTCCCGCCGACGTGCCAGCAGATCGAGCCCGCGGAGACCCCGGAGAGCACCACGCCGGCCTCCCACGCCTGGCGCAGGCTCCGATCCAGGCCGTGCAGCCGCCACAGCGCGAGCAGGTTCGCCACGCTGCCCCCGCCGACCCAGACCACGTCCTGTTCCAGGAGCAGGCCCGTCATGTCGTCGGTGTTCGGCATGTAGAACAGGTTCAGGTGCGACACCGTGATGCCCTGCGCCCGGCCGGCGGCGTCGTACCAGGCCTGGATGAAGCGCTGGTCGCCGCCGGCCGTGCCGATATGGCAGAGCCGGGGCGCCCGCCCGGTGACACCGGACAGTTCGATGGCGTACAGCACCAGCGGGCTGAACTCGACCTCGGTGCGCTGGGCCTGGCGCAGGCCGCCGGAGGTGGCGAGGATCGTGGGCGTGTCGGCAGGCATGGCAGTAGAGCCTACGCGTGCCGCCGGCGCCGGTAAGCGGGCCGGGACCGGCCGCCGGTCACCGGCCGCCGGGTCAGCGGAGGTGAGCCGGGCCCGGCCGCCGCTCAGGGCAGCAGGCGGTCCCAGGTGACCGCCTGCTCCAGCAGGTCGGGGAACCTGCGCTGGGCGTACCGCGCGTACGCGTCGATGTGCTCGCGCATCCGCTCCTCTGCCGCGCCGGCGTCGTGCCCGGCGATCGCCGCGTAGATCTCCTCATGCGCTCGCAGGATCGCGGTCCGGCGGTCACCCGGGTCGTCGGTCCCGATCACCGTGCCGTCCAGGATGCCGAGCAGCGCGTCCACGAGGTAGGCGAACAAGACGTTGCCGGACGACCAGGCGATCACCTCGTGGAAGCGCCTGCCGCTGTCCCGGAACCGGTCCCTGTCGCCGATGTTGTCGCGCATCCGCGCGACGCTCTCGGCCAGTTCGGCGAGGGGCTCGGTGCCGATGTGCCCGGCCGCCAGGCGGGCGACCACCGGCTCGAGCACCGCCCGGGCCGCCAGGATCTCCCGTACCGGTGCCTGGTTGAGCTGCATCACCAGTTGCAGGGTGCTGGCCAGGTGGGAGGCGGCCGGGCTCATCAGGATGGGCCCGCCGCCCGGGCCCGGCTTCAGCGCGATGACGCCCTGGAACTCCAGCAGCCGCAGCGCCTCGCGCAGCGTGCCGCGGCCGGTGTCGTAGGTCTCGAGCATGGCCCGCTCCGGCGGGAGCAGGTCCCCGGGGCGCAGCCCGGCGCGCCCGATGTCCCGCACGATCCGCTGCGCCACCAGCATCGCGGCCTTGGGCGGCCGGCTGCCGGTCATCGGGGAGCCGCGGTTGTCCGGCGCGGAATCCGGTCGCCGCGCAGCCGCCACCGCACCTCCCTGGAACGGGGTCATGGCCAGGTGAAGATGCGCCGCTCATCGCGCCTTCAACGTTATGAAACATAGTCATTGATTCGGGGCGGGAAAGCAATCGGGCCAAGCGCGGCGGGGTGGCCCGGTGACGGCCGGGCCACCCCGCCTTCTGCCTTGGCCGCGGGACTTCCCGCGGGCCCGTGCTACCTTGCGATGCCGGGCAGCACCTGGGTGTGCTCGGCCCGCACGGCCTGCAGCTCGCCCGGGTTCAGGCCGAGGAGTGTCAGGATGGTCGGGGCGATCTGGGTCGTCTCGACCGGCGCGCTGAGCGTGGTACCCCAGGTCCGGCCGGGCAGCACCACGAGGATGGGCACGTTCCGGTCCTGCGGGTCGTCGCCGCCGTGCTCGGCGATCTTGCTCATGTGGCCGGTGTAGACGACGCGGTGCTGGGCGATGCCGAGGATGTCCGGGTGGCGGGGATCGCCGTTCGGCACGCCGAAGAACGCCGCGGACTGGCGGCCCGCGTATACGGCCTTCAGCCCGGACGACGAGACGGTGACCGGATTACCGTTGATGTCGTTCCCGGCCGCCGAGTGGGTCAGCAGGTAGTGCTTCGCGAAGTTCGCCGCCGCCTGCGAGCGGTCGCTCAGCCACAGCAGCATCCCGTCATCGTCGCTAGCGAAGCTGACGAGGTCACTGGCGCCCGGGTGAGCGGCCGTCCACGCCGCGTTGATCCCGTCGATGATCGGCCCGTCGTCGACGCGGGCCAGGTCGTTCGGGTCGGTCGGGGACTGCCCGTGCTTGGCCGAGAGGACGATGGCGGTGCTGTCGCCCAGGCCCTGCCTGGCGATCTCAGACACCATCAGGCCGACTTTGGTGTTGATGTAGTTGAGCGCGCGCACCAGCAGCGGGCCCGGGGTGGTACCGCCCGGCAGGTAGCCGCCGGTCAGCCCGTCCGAGCTGGGCAGCTTCTCCGCGGTGGAGACGGTCTGGAAGTTCATCCCGAAGATGGCTGGGACGCCGGCGTGCCGCACGCCGCTGTGGTCCAGGCCGTCGATCCAGTTCAGCACCGCCTGCACCTTGTACGAGTCGTACTGCATGGTCGCGGCGTTGTCGGTGGTCCAGTCGTTGCCCGCGGGGAAGCCGATCGCGTCGCTGTTGATCTCGGGAGTGAAGTAGTCCTTGACGCCGTTCCCCTGCGGGCCGGACAGCACCAGGTAGGCGGGGTGCTTGTCGGACCATGCGGTGCGCAGCCCATGATCGGTGGCCACGTTGAAGATCGTGTTCACCTTCAGGTAGGAGTTGGGGTAGATCGGCTTGCAGGTCTTCGCGCTGACCGGCAGGTTCGCCGGGTTGATCACGCGGCGCGGGTTGCCGGTCATCCGCAGGATGCTGCCCGGCAGGCCGGTCAGGCCCTGGCCAGCGTCGAGCCGGGTCTGGTCGATGTCGTCCGCCTCGTGGTAGGCGACCTCGCCGCCGGGCACCGGCCCCGAGCAGTTCGTGGTGCCGGCCGGGAACACGTTGTGATTCCAGGTGTCGTCGTAGTAGATGCCGGTCACCCGCGGGTCGCCGCCGGTCACCTGGCCGACCATGCCAGGGAAGGAGTCCGACGGGAACGGCGTCTCGGCGTTGCTGTACTCCAGGCCGTGCCGGTCGAGGCTGGCCAGCGCCGAGCCCGGGTACTTGTGGACGTACCAGGTGAGGTCCTGCTGGTGCAGCCCGTCGACCGAGATCAGCAGCACATGCTGGATGCCGGTGTGCTGCTCGCCATGGACCAGGGCAGGCTGGACCGTCGCCGCGGAAGCCAGCGCGGTGCCGCCGACGACGACCGCGATGCTCGCGGCGAACGCCGCGGCCCGCTGGGCCCGTCTGATGCGCATGATGTCCCTCCTCGCGGGCGCGGTCGCTCGCCGGCGCCCGGTGCCACGGTTTCCAACCCAAGCCACGGCGCGCTGACCGTGCCCTGAACGACGGATGACGGCTTGCCGACCGGGGCCCGATATCCGGGCAATAATTTGGTCGCCCGCGGGCAGGAACCGGCCCACAGTGAACCCAGACGGCGTCACGGGAAGGCGGAGCCGGATGGACAAGGAAGAGCTTCTGCTGCGTTACGAATGCGACGGAGGGGAAGAGCTGTACGCCGAGGCCAAGCCGCGGTTCGAGGAGGCACTCGCGGAGAACCCGGGCGACGCCAGGCTGCTGAACGCCTACGGCTACCTGCTGGAGTGCCACGGCCGCCGGATGATCCGCGAAGCGGCCGGCTATTACCAGCAGGCGATCGACGCCGACCCCGGCTGGGCCAAGCCGCGGTTCCAGCAGATCGGCGCGCTGAGCGCGCTCCAGGACGCCTATGAGCTGATCCCCCGCTACGAGGCCCGGCTGGCCGCCTCCCCGGACGACGCCACCGCCTACCACCTGCTGGCCCTGGCCTACCTGCACGACCACGATCACGCCGGCGCCGCGCGGGTCATCGGCGCGGGCCTGAAGCGGTTCCCCGCCGACCCGGGGCTGATCGAGCAGCAGGGTGACCTGTGCGCGGCGACCGGCCGCACCGAGGACGCCCTGGCCACCTGGCGCCGCGCCGCCGAGGCAGCACCGGACGACTACGGGATCAGCATGCACTACAGCGCCGCCTTCCTGCTCGAGCGGCTGGGCCGGCTGGCCGAGGCCGCCCGCGAGTGGCGTGTCATCATCGGTTGGTGCGAGGAGCACGACGCCACCATCGAGGCGGCTTGGCCGCGGCACGAACTCCAGCGGGTCGAGGCCGCCCTCGGCGCCCGCTGACCCTCCCGGGCGCCGTTGGCCCGGCTGGCACTGGACCGGCGCCGGGCCAGCACGCAGAATCGGTGCCAGTGCGGGCAGGCGCGGGCCGGCCCGGCGAACCGGCGGCGTGACCGGGAAGGGGTGGCATGAGCGGACTCAAGGCCGAGGTTGACCCGGCCGAGGTGGGCCTGGACGCGGAACGGCTGCGGCGGATCGACCGGCACTTCGCCCGGTACGTGGACGACGGCCGCCTGGCCGGCTGGCTGGTCACGGTGAGCCGGCGGGGCCGCCTGGCGCACGTGTCCTGCTACGGGTCGCGCGACATCGAGGCCGGGCTGCCGGTGGAGCCGGACACGCTGTGGCGCATCTACTCGATGACCAAGCCGGTCACCTCGGTCGCCGCGATGATGCTCTACGAGGAGGGCGCCTTCGAGCTGACCGACCCGGTCAGCGCGTTCATCCCCGCCTTCGCCGATGTCCGGGTCTACGCCGGCGGGTCCGACCAGCGGCAGGTCACGGTGCCGGTCACCGAGCCGGTGCGGATCTGGCACCTGCTCACCCACACATCCGGCCTCACCTACGGGTTCCTCCGGGTGCACCCGGTGGACGCGCTGTACCGGGCCGCCGGCTTCGAATGGGGCACGCCCGCCGGCATGGACCTGGCCCAGGCGTGCGAGGCATGGGCGGCGTTCCCGCTGCTGTTCCAGCCGGGGACGGAATGGAACTACTCGGTCGCGACCGACGTGCTCGGCCGGGTCGTCGAGGTGGCCTCCGGGCAGCGCCTTGACGAGTTCTTCGCCACCAGGATCCTGGGCCCGCTCGGCATGACCGACACCGCGTTCTACGCCGGCGACGAGGCCGCCGGGCGGCTGGCCGCGCTGTACGCGCCGGCCCCGGGCGGCAAGGCCGCCCGGCTCGACACCCTGGGCCGCGTGGCCACCAGGCCGGCACGGCTGAACAGCGGCGGCGGCGGCCTGCTCGCCACGGCGGGCGACTACCAGCGCTTCCTGCACATGCTGCTGGACAGCCACGGCAGCCCCGCGGGCGAGCTGGACGGCGCCCGGCTGCTCAGCCCGCGCACGGTGCGGTACATGGGCCGCAACCACCTGCCCGGCGGCCTGGACCTGGAGACGTTCGGCCGGCCGCTGTACGCCGAGTCGCCGTTCGCCGGGGTCGGCTTCGGCCTCGGATTCGGCGTGATGATCGATCCGGCGCTGAGCCGCGTGGTGTGCTCCGAGGGCGAGATCACCTGGGGCGGCGCGGCGAGCACAGCGTTCTGGATCGATCAGCGGGAGGAGCTGGCCGTGGCGTTCTACACCCAGCTCCTGCCCTCGAGCACCTACCGGATCCGGCCGCAGTTGCGCCAGCTCGTCTACCAGGCGGTGACCGGCTGATCCGCATGCGGTGAACGTTCAATTGTGCATGACGCAGATCGGGGGAATCGGATGCCCAGAATCGTCGTGGTAGGTGGCGGTCTCATCGGCCTGGCGGCCGCGATGATGCTCGCCAAGGATGGCTGTGAAGTCACGGTCTTGGAGCGCGACGGCGACGCCGTGCCCGGCTCGCCCGAGGACGCGTGGCGGGACTGGGACCGCCGCGGCATCGCGCAGTTCCGGCAGGCCCACTTCCTGCACCCGGCCGGGCGGCACATCCTGGGCAGCCTGCTGCCCGAGGTGCCCGAGGCGATGCGGGGCGCGGGCGCGACGACGTTCGACCTGGTGGCGTTGCTGCCGCCGTTCGTCGAGGACCGCGCGCCGCGTGAGGGCGATGAGCGGTTCGTCACGATCACCGGCCGGCGCCCGGTCATCGAGTACGCGTTCGCGAGCTGCGCGGAGCGCCGGGTGGATGTCCGGCGCGGCATCACGGTCACCGAACTGGTCACCGGCCAGCCCGCCGCGGCCGGCGTCCCGCAGGTGACGGGGGTGCGCACCGCCGACGGCGAGCACATCGCCTGCGACCTGGTCATCGACGCGATGGGGCGGCGCAGCGAACTGCCCCGCTGGCTGGCGGCGATCGGCGCCCGCCCGGCCGCCGAGGAGGCGGAGGACTCCGGGTTCACCTACTACACGCGGTACTTCCGGTCGCCGGACGGCGCGCCTCCCGCGTTCATCACCGGCCTGCTGGCGCACTTCGACAGCTTCTCCCTGCTCACCCTGCCCGGTGACGCCGGCACCTGGTCGGTGACCGTCTACATCTCCTCCCGCGACCAGGCGCTGAAGGAACTGCGGCGCCCGGACAACTGGGCGGCCCTCGTCGCCGCCTGCCCGCTGCACGCGCACCTGGCCCAGGCCGAAGCGGTCAGCGAGATCATCCCGATGAGCGGCGTGGTGGACCGGCAGCGGCGCATGGTCGTGGACGGGACGCCGGTGGCCACCGGGATCCTCCCCGTCGGCGACGCGCTGTGCTGCACGAACCCCTCACTCGGCCGGGGCATGACCATGGGCCTGATGCACGCCGCGGGCACCGCCGAGGCCGTCGGCAAGCACCTGGGCGACCCGCTCGCGCTCGCCGCCGAGCACGACCGGATGAGCCAGGACCGGATCATGCCGTGGTACCGGCAGACCGTCCAGCTCGACCGGGCGCGCAAGGCGCAGATCGACGCGTCCATGGCGGGCAGCCCGGCGGCGCCGGGCACGCCGCCGCCCGGCCTGGACGGCGGGGGCACGCCAGGGTGGACGGAGCTGCAGGTGGCCATGCTCTACGACGCCGATGTGTTCCGCGCGTTCATGGAGATCATCTCGATGCTGGCGATGCCCGAGGAGATCATGGCCAGGCCCGGGTTCGCCGAGCACCTGGCCAAGTCCATGGCGGGCCGCGAGCCGTTCGAGCTGCCCGGCCCGTCCCGCGCCGGCCTGCTGGCCTCGCTGGCATGACCGTGGCCGTGGCGCCGGCCGGGGTGCGCGCCGCTCAGACGGCACGCATCCGGACGGCACGCCAGCCCACGGCCAGCGCGGATACGGCGAGCCCGAGCAGGATGGCGAGCAGGACGAGCTGAAGCGGCCAGTACTCGCTGGCCGGGTGATAGGGCACGGGAACGCCGGTCCCCGGGCCGAGGATCCAGCTGCCCGGTGGCGCGGCGAAGCGCGGCGCGGCCGTGGTGCTGGCCGGCGTCAGGGCCTGAGCCATCCACCGGGCACCGAGGAGCAGGGCGGCACACCCGGCTACGGCGGCGCCGATGGCGGGCAGCGTGCGCCGCAGCAGCGCGCCGGACGCCACGCCCACGGCGAAGGCGAGCACGGCCTCACCGGCCAGGGCCAGGTTGCTGGCGACGAACCAGGACCAGCGCGAGCTTGCCGTGTCACCGGCGATGAGCACGTGCTGCAGCCAGCCGTTGACCGTCCCCGCGGCCAGCCCGGCCACGGCCAGGACAGCGGCGAGTGCCGCGATCTTGGTGGCGTACCAGCGGCGGCGGGACACCGACTGGGTCCAGGCGGCCAGGTGGGTGCGCTGCTCGACCTCCCTGGCCACCAGCGGGGCACCGGTCATGGCCCCGATGACCGCGAACACGGCGGGCAGGCCGTACTGCGAGAGCAGGATCGCGAAGCTGTACCTGGACGCGAATGCCGCCTGCAGGCCGCCCGGGTAGCGGCCCTTGAGGGCGAGACAGGTCGCGGCGGACCGGACGTGGAACTTCCCGCTGCGCGCAGTGGGTGGCGGGCATCCGGCGGCGGCCAGCTGGCGCAGCCAGGTGTGGTAGCCCGCCAGCCAGTGCTGGGCACCGAGCCCGAAGTCCGCCATGAGCACGCACAGGGCGGTGACCGTGATGATCACCCACAGCGCCTGGCCGCGGTGCTGCCGCCAGATGAGGCAGGTCATGCCAGCGCCTCCCCGGGGCGCCGGCCGGCCTCGCCGTCCAGGTAGCCGAGCACCAGTTCGTCGAAGGTCGGCGCCGCGTCCCGCAGGCCCGGGCCGGTGACCCGGGCATCGTCGCGGCGCACCAGTGCCGTGGTCTGGCCGGCCATGCTGCGCTGGCTGATCACCGGCCAGCCGCCGCCGTCGGTCCAGCCGTCCGGCCCCCGGAGGACCCGGTGCCGCTGGCGCAGTTCGTCGATGTCGCCGGCCAGCCCCACCCGGCCCGCGCGCAGCACGATCAGGTAGTCGCAGACGCGCTCCAGTTCCGCCACGGCGTGGGAGGAGTACAGCACGGTGGCGCCCGTCTCGGTGCAGGCGCCGAACATCGAGCCGAGGAATTCGCGCCGCGCCAGCGGGTCAAGGTTGGCCATCGGCTCGTCGAGCAGGAACAGGTCCGGCTTCTTGGCCAGCACCAGGGTCAGCGCCACCTGGGCCCGTTCGCCGCCGGACAAGGCGCCGATCCGTGCCCTGGGCCTGATCCCCAGCCGGCGGATCCGGTCCGCGGCCATCCCCGAGTCGAAACCGCGGTTCATGCAGCGGCCCACCGCCAGGACCTCGGCGACGCGCAGCCGCGGCCACAGCGGGGCGTCCTGGGCGACGAACCCGATCCGGTCCAGCCGCCGCGCCGGGGCCCCGCCGGCCACCTCGACCGCACCCGTGGTGGCCGGGAGCAGGCCCGCGGCCATGCTCATCAGGGTGGTCTTGCCGGAACCGTTCGGCCCGACCAGTGCCGCCACCCGGCCGGCCGACACGTCCAGGTCGCAGTCACGCAGGCCCCAGACCCGGCGGCCGTAACGGTGCCCGAGGCCAGCGCACCGCAGTGCCGCGGTCATGCCGCGCCCCCCGCGGCCCGGCCGCCCTGCTGGCCGGCGGCCGGCTCATCGAGGGCAACCTCGACGAGCATCCGGATCTGCTCGGCGGACAGCCCGTCCTGCCTGGCCCGCTCCACCCAGCGGGCCAGCGAGCCGAGCAGCTTGGGCGCCACCAGGAGCGACGTCATCGACGGCGCGGCCGCCACGAACGTGCCGACGCCCTGGCGGCGGACGACCAGTCCCTGGTGCTCCAGCTCACCGAACGCCTTCACCACCGTGTTCGGATTGACCGACAGGGAGTCCACCACCTCCTTCACGCTGGGCAGCTGATCACCCGGCTGCAGGCGGCCCAGCATCAGGTCCCGGCGGACCTGCTGGATGAGCTGGCGGTAGATGGGGACACCGGATCCGGCGTCGACACGGAACACGCTCGCCTCCCAGACTGTTGCTCTATCACTACACTAGTAGAGTGACAGTGCCTGGGCAAGCGGGGACCCGCGCGGGCGGCACCTGGCCAGGTCATCGCGCCGGCGGCGGCTGACCCGCTGACCTCGCCCGAGGGCCGTTCTGCTTTGCTGGTGGCGTGACGGGCCAGCAGGTGCAGACGGCGTTCGTGCTCGGCGGCGGCGGGGTGCTCGGCGCCCACGAGGTGGGCATGCTCCGCGCCTTGGCGGAGGCCGGCATCTCCCCGGACGTCGTGGTGGGCACCTCGGTGGGGGCGATCAACGGCGCGTTCGTGGCCGCCGACCCGGCCGGCGCCGCGGCGTGGCTGGCCCGTGCCTGGCAGGGCGAGGCGCTGCAGCAGGCGTTCAGCGAGACCATCCTCGGCCAGGTGGCCAGGCTGGCCCGCTCTGGCACGCACCTGCACTCGCTGGAGCCGCTGCGCGAGATGCTCGAGGGCGCGCTGCCCGGCCGCGACTTCGCCGACCTGCGGCTGCCGTTCCATTGCGTCGCCGCGAGCATCGAGCGGGCCAGCGCGCACTGGTTCTCCGCCGGGCCGGTCGTGCCCGCCGTGCTGGCCTCCTGCGCGGTGCCCGGGCTGCTGCCCCCGGTGGCGGTGAACGGCGAGCACTTCTTCGACGGCGGCCTGGTCGACTCGATCCCGGTGGGCAAGGCGCTGTCGCTGGGCGCCAGCACCGTCTACGTGCTGCACGTGGGCCGGATCGAGCGGCCGCTGACGGCGCCGCGCCGTCCCTGGGAGGTGGGCCTGGTGGCGTTCGAGATCGCCCGGCGGCACCGGTTCCACGAGGAGATGTCCGCGCTGCCCGGTGACGTCCGGGTGCACGTCCTGCCGTCCGGGGCCGACAAGCGGCCACCGGACCTCTCCCAGCTTCGCTACCGGGACAAGACCAGCGTCGGGGCAAGCATCGAGCGCGCGTACCAGGCGTCGGTGCGGTATCTCGCCGAACTGGCCTGACTGTGCTTATCTGACTGTGCCGGCCGATCATGCCCGCCCGGCGGGGGCGCGGCCGGCCCGGCCGTGCGCCGCATCGAGAACGGGAGGCGGCCATGCTCCCACCCCGGCCGATCCGCCGGCTCGTGCTGGCGCCGCTGGCGATCGTCATCGCGGTCGCGCTTGCCGTGCTGTTCCCGCTGCTCGCCCTGGTGGCGCTGCTGTTCGGGGCGGTGGGGCGGTCGCGGCCTGGCCGGATGCGCACGCTGCGGCTGCTGTTCTTCGCGCTGATCTGGCTCACCGCGGAGACGGCTGCGCTGTTCATGTGCCTCGGCCTGTGGATCGCCAGCGGGTTCGGCGGGCGGCTGCGCACCGAGCCGTTCCAGGTCCGCCACTACGCGATCATGAAGTGGTTCCTCGGCCGGCTGTACCGGTCGGCCACGAAGACTTTCCGGGTGCGGGTCACCGTGGACGAGCCGGAACTCACCGCGGCCGAGCAGGCCGCCCGGCTGGCCCGCCCGGTCATCGTGCTCAGCAGGCACGCCGGGCCGGGTGACTCATTCCTCCTGGTCCACCAGTTGCTCAGCGTCTACGGGCGCCGCCCCCGGGTGGTCATGAAGGCGTCACTGCAGTTCGATCCCAGCCTGGACGTGATGGCCAACCGGCTGCCGAACGTGTTCGTCTCCCGCCGTCACGCGGGCGAGCGGGTCTTCACCGATCAGATCGACCGACTGGCCCGCGGCCTCGACCGGGCGGGCGCGCTGGTGATCTTCCCGGAGGGCGGCAACTGGACCCCGGGCCGGTGGCACCGCGGTATCCGGCGGCTGGAGCAACTGGGCCGCCGCGACCTTGCCGCCCGGGCCCGGTCCATGCCCAACCTGCTGCCGCCGCGGGCCGGCGGGGCGCTCGCGGCCATCACCGCCTGCCCGGAGGCCGACGTGATCTTCGTGGCCCACGCCGGGCTTGACCGGCTGGTGAGCGTCACCGACGTGTGGCGGAGCCTGCCGATGGACCAGGTCGTGCATGCCAAGTGGTGGCGGGTCCCGGTCGGGGAGGTGCCCCGCGAGGCCGATCACGAGAGTCAGGTCCAGTGGCTGTACGACTGGTGGCAGCGCATCGACGCGTGGATCACCGAGAACCGGCCGGCCACCGCACCGGCCCCGGCCCGCGCCGCCGACCCGCCCGCGACCGCCGGGCCGCCCGCGACCGCCGGCCCGGCAGATGGCACACCGCCGGGCGGCGGCCGTCCAGGCGCGTGTGTCACCGGCGACGGCTAGTCGGCCAGCCGGCTGGCGGCGGCCGTCCAGGTACCGGTGTCACCGGCGGGCTCGAACCGGCGCAGCGGCTGGGTGGCGCGGATCAGCGCGCGCATGCCCGCCAGGTCGCCCGGGCCCCGGCGCAGGGCCCTGGCCTGCACAAGCACGTTGCCCAGTGCCGCGGCCTCGGCCGGGCCCGCGACCACGGGCAGGCCGCAGGCGTCCGCGGTGAGCTGGCACAGCAGCGTGTTGCGCGCTCCCCCGCCGACGATGTGGACGGTGTCCACCTGCTGCCCGGACAGGTCCTGGACGGCCAGGATCGCGCGCCGGTGCGCGAGCGCGAGGCTGTCCAGGATGCACCGGGCTACCCCGGCCGGGGTGCCCGGCACCGGCTGGCCGGTACGCAGGCAGGCGTCCGCGATGCGCGCGGGCATGTCGCCGGGCGGCAGGAACGCCGGTTCATCCGGGTCCACCACCGCCCGCAACGCCGGTTCCGCGGCGGCCCCGGCGAGCAGCGCGGCCAGGCCGGGGGCGTGGCCACGGCCCGCCCAGGCACGGACCGACTCCTGCAGCAGCCACAGCCCCATCACGTTGCGCAGGTAACGGATCGTGCCGTCGACCCCGGCCTCGTTGGTGAACCCGGCCTCGCGGCTGGCCTCGGTCAGCACCGGGCCGCCAAGCTCGACCCCGGCCAGCGACCAGGTGCCGCAGGAGATGTACCCGAAACCGGTGCCCTCGGCGGGCACCCCGGCCACCGCCGAGGCGGTGTCGTGCGAGGCGACGGCGATCACCGGCAGCGGCCTGGCCGGGCCCGCCGCGCCGCCGAGGATCTCACCGCGCACCACACCGATCTGGCGGCCCGGCTCGCGCAGCGCCGGGAACAGGCCCGGCGGGATGCCGGCGGACGTCATCAGCGGCACGGACCAGGCCCGGGCCCGCCCGTCGAGCAGCCCGGTGGTGGACGCGTTGGTGATCTCCGCGCCGATCTCGCCGGTGAGCCAGTACCCGATCAGGTCGGGGATGAGCAGCAGCGTCCGCGCGGCGGCGAACTGCGCCGTGTCCCGTGCCGCGGCGAGCTGGTAGATGGTGTTGAGCGGAAGCTGGGCGGTGCCGGTGACCTGGTACATCTCCCGCCTGCCAACAGATGCGTGCACCCGCTCCGCCACGCCGGCGGTGCGCGCGTCCCGGTAGTGCACCGGGTTGCCGAGCAGCGCGCCGCCGGAGTCGAGCAGGCCGTAGTCCACGCCCCAGGAGTCGATGCCGACGCTGGCCAGCTCGAACGTTCCCGAGGCGGCCCGCAGCCCGGCCAGGATGTCGCCGTAGATCCGCAGGATGTCCCAGTGCAGGGTGCCGAGCGCGGTGACCGGGACGTTGCCGAACCGGTGCGCCTCGTGCAGCACAAGTTCCCCGGGCCCGACGGTGCCCGCCATCACCCGGCCACCGGAGGCGCCGAGGTCGACGGCGGCGACCGTCGTGGCGCCGGTCACCGCAGGAACGCGGCCGCCACCCCGGCGTCCACCGGGATGTGCAGGCCGGTGGTCACCGGCAGCTCCCCCGCGGTCAGCACGAAGACCGCGGCCGCCACATGCTCGGGCAGCACCTCGCGCTTGAGCAGCGTGCGCTGCGCGTAGAAGGCGCCGAGCTCGGTTTCCGGCACGCCGTAGACCGCGGCCCGCTGCGCGCCCCACCCCCCGGCGAAGATCCCAGACCCGCGCACCACGGCGTCGGGGTTGACCCCGTTCACCCGGATGCCGGACTCCCCCAGCTCGGCGGCGAGCAGCCGCACCTGGTGCGCCTGGTCGGCCTTGGCCGCGCCGTAGGCCACGTTGCTCGGCCCGGCGAACACCGCGTTCTTGCTGCAGATGTAGACGATGTCGCCGCCCATCCCCTGGGCCCGCATCACCCGGGCCGCCTCGCGGGACACCAGGAACGAGCCCCGTGCCATCACCGCGTGCTGGGTGTCCCAGTCGGCCGCGGTGGTGTCGGCCAGCGGCTTGGACACCGACAGGCCGGCGTTGTTGACCACCAGGTCGACCCCGCCGAACGCGAGCGCCGCCACCGCGAACGCCGCGGCGATGCTGGCCTCGTCGGTGACGTCGGCGGTTACGTCCACGGCCACGTCGGCGGGCCCGATGTCCGCGGCGGCCCGCCCGGCCGCGGCGCCGTCCCGGTCGGCGAGCACCACGCACGCGCCCTCGGCGGCCAGCCGCCGCGCGGTGGCCCGGCCGATGCCAGATCCGGCGCCGGTGACCAGCGCCACCCGGGCCGCCAGCGGCTTCGGCCTGGGCCGCCGCCGCAGCTTGGCCTCTTCCAGCTCCCAGTACTCGATGCGGAACTTCTCGCTCTCGCCGATCGGCGCGTAGGCCGAGACCGATTCGGCACCGCGCATCACGTTGATCGCGTTGACGTAGAACTCCCCGGCCACCCGCGCGGTCTGCTTGTCCGCGCCGAAGCTGAACATGCCGACGCCGGGCACCAGCACGATCGCCGGGTCGGCGCCGCGCATCGGCGGGGAATCCGGGGTGGCGTGCCGCTCGTAGTAGGCACGGTAGGAGTCGCGGTAGGCGGCGTGCAGCTCGCGGAGCCGGCCGGCCACCTCGGCCAGCGGCGCGGCGGCCGGCAGGTCCAGCACCAGCGGCGCGACCTTGGTCCGCAGGAAGTGGTCCGGGCAGGAGGTGCCCAGCGCGGCCAGGGCCGGATGCTTGCGGCCGGCCAGGAAGTCCAGCACCACGCCGTCGCCGGTGTAGTGGCCCACCTGCGGCCGGTCGGTGCTGGCCAGACCGCGCAACAGCGGCGCCAGCTCGGCGGCGCGGGCCCGGCGCTCCGGCGCCGGCAACGGCCCGAAGCCGGGTATTTCGCTGCCGAACGCCGCGGCGGCGCCATGTTCGTCCAGGTAGCGCTGTGCGCCCGTGATGATCTCCAGCGAGTTCGCCTCGCACTCCTCGCTGGTCGCGCCCCACGCGGTGATCCCGTGGCCGCCCAATATGACGCCGATCATGCCCGGGCTGGCCCGGTGCAGTCCGGCGATGTCCAGGCCGAGCTGGAAGCCGGGGCGGCGCCAGGGCACCCAGCCCACCCGGCCGCCGAAGCAGTCCGCGGTCAGTGCCTCGCCGTCGGCCGCGGTGGCGAACGCGATCCCCGCGTCCGGGTGCAGATGGTCCACGTGCGCGGCGCCCACCAGCCCGTGCATCGCGGTGTCGATCGACGGCACCGCCCCGCCCAAGCCGTGCAGGCAGTAGTCGAACGCGGCGACCATCTCGTCCTCGCGCTCGGCCCCGGGGTATACCCCGGTCAGCGCGCGGAGCCGGTCCAGCCGCAGCACCGCCAGCCCCTCGGCGGTCAGCGTGCCCAGGTCGCCGCCGGACCCCTTGACCCAGAGCAGCTCGACCGGCTCCCCGGTCGCCGGGTCGGTCGCGGTGCCCTTGGCCGAGGTGTTGCCGCCGGCGTAGTTGGTGTTGCGCCGGTCCGAGCCGAGCCGGTTGCTCCGCGCGATCAGCGCAGGAACCTCAGCTGGCATCTGCTGCACCATCGGTAACCTCCACTGCGGCCAACCATTTTCGTGATCATGACTTAGGTGGCGCTATAGCCCCACCAAAGTCATGATCACGAATTGGGGGGGTGGCCGGATGCGGGCCTAGCTGCCCCAGCCGGCCTGGGTGCCGCCGATCCGCTCGGCGACGATCTTCTCCCCGTAGCCGGACCGGTGATAGGCGGCCACCGGGTCCGGGTCCAGGCCCATCTCCGCGCGCAGGTCGGCTAGCAGGGGACGGACGTCGGTGTTGTAGGCGTCCATCAGCACCGCGTTGGCGCCGAGCACGTCCCCCGATAGCTGGGCCGCCGCCAGCGCCCCGGCGTCCACCAGCAGGGCCTTGGCGGTGGCTTCCTGGACGTTCATCACCGACCGGATCTGCGCGGGGATTTTCGGCTCGATGTTGTGGCACTGGTCCAGCATGAACGCGATGCCCGCCTCCGGGCGGATCGCGTCCGCCAGGACGACCTCGTGCAGGATCCGGAACAACTGGAACGGATCGGCCGCCCCGACCATCAGGTCGTCGTCGGCGTAGAACCGGGAGTTGAAGTCGAACCCGCCAAGCCGCCCGGCGCGCAGCAGCAGGGCCACGATGAACTCGATGTTGGTCCCCGGCGCGTGGTGCCCGGTGTCCACCACCACCGCGGCCCGCGGGCCGAGGGCCTGGCAGTGCAACAGCGAGGTGCCCCAGTCCGGCACGTCGGTGGTGTAGAACGACGGCTCGAACAGCTTGTACTCCAGCAGCATCCGCTGCCCCGGCCCGAGCCGCGCATAGACCTCCCGCAGCGCCTCCGCGAGCCGGTCCTGCCGGGACCGGATGTCGTCCTGGCCGGGGTAGTTGGTGCCGTCGGCGAACCACAGCTTCAGGTCCGCCGACCCGGTGGCGCCCATGATGTCCACGCACTCCAGCAGGTGCCCGACCGCCTTGCGGCGCACCGCCGCATCGGGATGGGCCACGCTGCCGAGCCGGTAGGCGTCGTCCTGGAACACGTTCGCGTTGACGGTGCCGATCGCGACGCCCTGGTCCCTCGCATAGGCGGCCAGGGCGGCGTAGTCGTCCACGGCGTCCCACGGGATGTGCACCGCCACCGACGGGGCTGCCCCGGTGTACCTGTGCACCTGGGCGGCGTCGTCGATCTTCTCGGTGACGGTCCGCGGCACCCCGGGCTGGGCGAACACCTTGAACCGGGTCCCGGTGTTCCCGAACGCCCACGACGGCGTCTCGATCCGCTGGGCCCGCAACACGGACTTCACGGCGGTCAGATCAGGCATCTCACGTCATCTCCAGGCAGCGCGCGCGGGTCGGCTCGGTCGCGGGCGGGTCGGCTCAGTCCAGGTGGAATATCTCGGTGATCTGACGAAACCCCTCGTCGGGGCGCCGGCCGGCGATGCCAGCGAAGAACGGCGCCATCTCGGCCTGCCAGCGCGCGTTCACGCCAGCCTGCTCCATCCGCCGCCGTGCCGCGTCGAAGTCGTCGGTTTCCAGATAGCCGATCAGCAGCCCGTCGTCGCCCAGGAAGAGGCTGTAGTTGGCCCAGCCCGCCTCGCGCAGCGCGGCGAGCATCCCGGGCCAGACCTCCCGGTGGGCGGCCCGGTACTCCGCCAGCCGGTCCGGCCGGACCCGGGCGAGGAAGCAGACCCGCTGCATCGGCACCTCCTTGGCATCGGCTATGGGGGCGGCTCCGGGGCGGGCGCCGGCGGCCGAAGGAGCCCGCCGGCGCCCGCGACCCGGAACCCGGCTGGCGTCGCGACCAAGGGCCGGGTGGCCAGCCGTTCGGCAAATCAGAAGTTGAAGTTGTCGATGTTGGCCTTGGTGAACACGAACGGCGGGCCGAGCAGGATGGTGCGGTCCGCGGCCACGGTGTACTTGCCGAGCTTGCCGGCGGTGAAGGGCTGCCCGGCGGCGTTGGTGATCTTCTTGGAGGCGAAGTTGACCGCCGCGTAGGCGGCGAGATAGCCGAGGTTGGCCGGGTTCCACAGCTCGAAGGCCTGGACGGTGCCGTCCGCGACGTACTTCTTCAGCGAGTTGGGGGTGCCCAGGCCGGTCACCGCGACCTTGCCCTTGTACTTGGGCGAGTCCACCACCTGCGCCGCGGCCAGGATGCCGACCGTCGTCGGGGAGATGATGCCCTTCAGGTTCGGGTGCTGCTGCAGCAGGCCCTGGGTGACCTGGGTCGCCGTGGTCGGGTCGTCGTTGCCGTAGACGATGCTCACCAGGTGCATCTTCGGGTACTTCTTCAGCTGCTGCTTCATGTAGCCGATCCAGGCGTTCTGGTTCGGCGCGGACGCGGCGGCGGACACGATGCCGATGTCACCGCTGCTGCCGATCTCCTTGGCCAGCAGGTCCACCTCGCTCGTCCCGATCTGGGCCGTCGAGGCCTGGTTGACGAACAGGTCCCGGCAGGACGGCGCGTCCGAGTCGTACATGACCACGGTGATGCCCTTGGCCATGGCGGAGTTCAGCGTGGGGCACAGCGCCGACGGGTCGGTGGCCGACACGATGAGGATGTTCGCGCCCTTGGTGATGGCCGACTGGATCGCCGGGATCTGCGAGGCGGGGGTCGCCGCGGTCCCGCTGGTCTCGGACCCGGTCTCCCCCAGCGTCCCGAGCGCGGCCAGGGCCCCGCCGGAGTTCACGCTGTCCGCGGTGGTGAAGTAGGGGTTGCCGAGGTTCTTCGGGATGACGAAGACCTTCAGCCCCTTCTTCAGCCCGCCGGCCCCGGCCGAGCCCGAGGACCCGGACGACGACGACGTGGAACTGCTTGAGGAACTGCCGCACGCGGCGAGCACGGAGCACGCCACCAGCAGCACGGCGGGTCCGAAGAAGGCCCGTCTGAGGGAACGGCTCATGACTGAATCCTTTCAACTCCGGGGTGAAAAAACCAATACCGGGTGGCCGGGCGGGTGCGGGCCGCACGCCGGGGGTGATCGGACCCCCGGCGGAGGCGCGCATCCGGGGCCCGGCCGGGCGGGAGCCCGCGAGTCAGTCATGGCTGACCCCCGAGGTAGGGCTCCCGGCCCTCAGCAGCGCGCGCGCCCGGGCGAGGATGGGCGCCGCGTTCGGCACGAAGACGCTGACGAGCAGCAGGCCGCCGATGACGATGCCGATGGCCTCCTGGTTGAAGTTGGTCAGCAGCAGCGCCCCCTGCAGGCCGGCCAGGGCCAGCACGGCGAGCACCACCCCGCCGATCGAGCCCTTGCCGCCGAAGATGGACACCCCGCCGAGCAGGACGATCGCGACCACGTTCAGTTCCGCGCCGAGGCCGTTGTTCTGCACCGCCGTGGCCAGGCGGAACGTCCACAGCACCCCGGCCAGCGCGCAGACGAGGCCGGAGGTCATGAACAGCATGGTCTTGATGCGCTTGACCCGGATCCCGGCGAACAGCGCGGCCTCGGTGCCGGCCCCCATCGCGTAGATGGACCGGCCGGTGGCCGTGGCGTGCAGCACCACGCCGAAGATCACCGCGAGCACCACGAAGATCGCGACGGACCAGGGGATGTTGGTGTGCGGGACGGCGGTGACGCCGATGGAAGTGTAGGCGGCGGGGAAGTCAGAGATCGTGTTCGACCCCAGGATGATCAGCGCGATGCCCCGGTACAGCGCCAGCGTGCCGATGGTCACCGCCAGCGAGGGCAGCCCGAGCCTGGTCACCAGCAGGCCGTTGACCAGGCCGGCGGCCAGGCCGAGCAGCACCAGGACGGCGAAGATGGCCAGCATCGGCCAGTGCCTGGCCCACAGGAATCCCAGCAGCGCGCTCGACATGCCCAGTGTGGACGCGACGGAAAGATCGATCTCACCGCTGATGACGATCAGCGTCATGGGCAGCGCCATGATCGCTATCTCCCCCGAAGTCACCTCCATGTTGAAGATGTTTCCGCTGGTCAGGAACTGCGCGGAGGTGCTGGCCCCGAAGATGACGATGGCGGCGACCAGCACGGCGAGGCCGGTCTCCCAGCGCATCGCCCGCTGCATCGCGGGGCGCAGCAGGCCCGGCACGGGCCCGCCCCGGTCAGGTGCCGACACCGGAACTCCTTCGTCGCAGGGCGACCGCCAGCCGCACCGAGATCAACCGGTCCAGCGCGATGGCCACCAGCAGCAGGAAGCCGGCGATCGCCTGATCCCAGAACGGCGAGATGCCGAGCACGTACAGCGCCGAGTTGATCGTGTTGAGCAGCAGCGCGCCGATGGCCGCGCCCACCGCGCTGCCGCTGCCGCCGAAGATCGCCACCCCGCCGACCACCACCGCCGCGATCACCTGCAGCTCGTAGCCGGTGCCCGCGGTGGAGTCGATGGTCTGGTACTGCGCGGCCCACAGCACCCCGGCCACCCCGGCGATCGCCCCGCTGGCCGCGAACGCGGTGAACACCCGCCTGCCCACGCCGATGCCGGCCAGCCGGGCCGCCTCCGGGTTGGACCCGATCGCGTACAGTTCCCGGCCCGACCGGAACGAGCGCAGGTAGTACGCCCCCGCCCCGATCACCGCGGCGACCACGATGGCCAGGTACGGGACCCCCAGCACGTTGGCCTTGGGTATCTGGATGAAGGCGTTCGGCAGGGTCTGCGCCACCACCTCGTTCCCGCCGACGATGAGGATGTCGATGCCACGGATGATGTACAGGGTGGCGAGCGTGACGACGAGGCTGGGCACCTTCCCGATGGACACCATGAGCCCGTTGGCGACGCCGCAGGCCAGGCCGATCCCGAGCCCGGCCAGGAACACCACCGGTATCGGGATGCCGTGGTGCCCGCCGAACATGCTGGCCGACAGGTAGGCGGACAGGCCAAGCACCGAGCCGATGGACAGGTCCACGTTCCTGCTGATCACGACCATCGTCTCGCCGAGCGCGAGCAGGGCGAACACGGTGGTGTTGCCGAGGATGAACTGGATCTCCTGGGAGCCTACGAACCGCGGCTGGATCGCCGCGGTGACCGCGACGAACACGGCCAGCACGGCGATGATGCCGAACTCCCGGATCCGGAACACTCGCTCGGTGAGCCGGCGCGAGCTGACCCTGGCCGGGGGCCCCGACGGCTCCCGGCGCGCGGTGACGGCGGCGCTCATTTCATGGCCTCCCTTGCGGGCGCTTCGCTTGGTCGTGCCGGAGGCGCGCCAGCAAGCAGGGTGGGAGGCGTGTCCTCGCCGCCGGGACACCGCAACGGCGCCTGGGGTGCGTCGTGCCGGAGACGCGCAGGCCAGCACCATACGGCGTTCGGCCCGGCGACTGCGGCGCGACGCTGTCTGTGGTTGATAGTGGGATTCTCATGGCGCCGGGGCCTCGGTCTGGCCGGTGGCCGCGGCCATGATCTTCTCCTCGGACGCGTCCTCGTGGCGGTACTCGGCGGTCAGCCGCCCCTCGCGCATGACCAGGATCCGGTCGCCGTTCTGCAGCACCTCCGGCAGCTCGGAGGAGATCATCAGGATCGCGACGCCGTCGGCGGCCAGCCGCGCCAGCAGCGCGTGCACCTCCGCCTTGGTGGCGATGTCGATGCCCCGGGTCGGCTCGTCCACGATGAGCAGGGCCGGCCGGCGGCCGAGCCACTTGGCGAGCACCACCTTCTGCTGGTTGCCGCCGGACAGCCGGGACACCGGGTCGGTGAGCCTGCCGTACTTCAGCCGCAGCCGCTGCGCCCAGTCGGCGGCGAACGCGCGCTCCGCGGCGGAGCGGACGAGCCCGGCGGTGCGCAGCCGGCCCAGCGAGGCCAGGGCCATGTTCTGCTGCACGGACATGTCCATGACCAGGCCCTGCTGGCGCCGGTCCTCGGGCACGAAGCCGACGCCCGCGGCCATGGCCGCCGCGGGCGCGGCCCTGCGCAGCGGCCGCCCGGCGAGCGTCACCGCGCCGGCGTCGTACCTGTCGATGCCGAAGATGGCCCGCGCGACCTCGCTGCGGCCGGATCCGACCAGCCCGGCCAGCACGACGATCTCCCCGGCCCGCACCCGCAGCGAGACGTCGGTGAACACGCCCTCGCGGGTGAGCCGGTCCACCCGCAGCACCTCCTCCCCCGGCTCATGCGGGCTGGCGGCGGTGCGCGGCGACACCTGCCTGCCCACCATGGCCCTGATCAGGTCGTCGGCGGTCAGCCCGGCCAGCTCGCTGGTGAGCACGTGCCGGCCGTCGCGCATCACGGTCACCCGCTGGCAGATCTCGAAGACCTCCTCCAGCCGGTGCGAGATGAACATCACCGCCGCGCCGCCGGCGCGCAGCGCGCGCACCACCTCGAACAGCCGGGCGACCTCGGCCGCGGACAGCGCGGCCGTCGGCTCGTCCATCACGATCACCCGCGCGTCCAGGGACAGCGCCTTGGCGATCTCCACGATCTGCTGGTCGGCGATGGACAGCCCGCGGCAGATCCGGCCCGGGTCGAGCCGGACGCCCAGCCGCTCGAACAGCGCGGCGGCCTCCGCCCGCATCTGCCGCCGGTCGATGCGGCGGCCCGCGCGCAGCGGCTGGCGGCCCATGAAGATGTTCTCCGCGACCGTGAGGTCGGGGAACAGCGTGGGCTCCTGGTAGATGACGGCGATACCGGCGTCCCTGGCGGCCGCCGGGCTGTGCAGGGTGACCGGGGCGCCGTCCATCAGCAGCTCGCCCTCGTCCGGCTGATACACCCCGGCCAGCATCTTCACCACGGTGGACTTGCCCGCGCCGTTCTCGCCAAGCAGGGCGTGCGCCTCGCCCGGGTACAGGTCGGCGGACCCGTCCACCACGGCGCGCACCGCGCCGAACGACTTCGCCGCGTGCCGCAGCGACAGCACCGCCGCGGCCCGCCCGGCCCGCCCGGCCGGGGCAGCTACGGGGTTGCCCGGCACCCGGCCCTCCTCTCGCCGTTCGTGGCACCGCCCGGCGGCACCACCGCGCCGGCCCGGCTCCGCCGGTACCGTGCCGCCGGTCCGCGCCGCCAGCACCATGCCGCTAGCAGGTGCCGCTAGCAGGTGCCGCCAGCGCGTGCCGCTGGCAGGTGCCGCCAGCAGGTGCCGCCAGCGCGTGCCGCCAGCACCGGGATGTAACGTTTCAAAGATGTGCAGAAGTGTCAGCCCGTATCGCTTGCGTGTCAATACCTGGGCGATGCGTAGTTGAATCGTTACATCGGCGCGGGCCTGCCCGCACGCGGTGAACGGGACGTGGTGTTTGACACGTTCCAAATGAGCACCGCACACTTGCACCAAATTCGGGAGGACACCGTGGCAGACGCGCCGGCCAGCATCAGGGAGGTCGCGGCCCATGCGGGCGTTTCCGTGGGAACCGTCTCCAACGTGCTGAACCGGCCCGACATCGTCGCCGAGCCCACCCGCAGCCGGGTCCGGGAAGCGATCAAGCAGCTCGGCTTCATCAGGAACGAGTCGGCGCGGCAGCTCCGCGCCGGGCGCAGCCGCACCATCGGCCTGGTCGTGCTGGACGTGGCGAACCCGTTCTTCACCGACGTCGCGCGCGGTGTCGAGGACGAGGCGAGCGAGTCCGGGCTGGCGGTGATCCTCTGCAACAGCGACGACCAGCAGGCCAAGGAGACGCACTACCTGGAGCTGCTGGAAGAGCACCGGGTGCAGGGCATCCTGATCACCCCGGTGTCCGCCGACGACGAGCGGCTCGCCCGGCTGCAGCAGCGGGGCACCCCGGTGGTGCTGGTGGACAGCCGGTCGCCCGCCCGGGGCCAGTGCTCGGTGTCGGTGGACGACGTGCTCGGCGGTGAGCTGGCCATGACGCACCTGATCTCCGGCGGGCATGCCCGGATCGCCTTCGTCGGCGGCCCGCTGAGCATCAGGCAGGTGGCCGACCGGCGCGACGGCGCGGTACGGGCCCTGGAGCGGGCCGGCGCCGGCGCCGATGACCTGCACATGATCGTCACGCCCGCGCTGAACGTGGCGGCCGGCCAGCGCGCGGGCACCGCCCTCGCGGAACTTCCGCCAGCGCGGCGGCCCACGGCGGTGTTCTGCGCGAACGACCTGCTCGCCTTGGGTGTCCTGCAGGAGATGACCGCCCAGCGGATCCGGGTGCCCGAGGACGTCTCGCTGATCGGCTACGACGACATCGACTTCGCCGCCGCGGCGGCGGTGCCGCTGTCCTCGGTGCGCCAGCCCCGGCAGTTGCTCGGCCGCACCGCCGCGCAACTGCTGCTCGACGAGGCGCTCGGGGAGGGCGCGCACCAGCACCGGCAGGTGGTGTTCGAACCGGAACTGGTGGTGCGCCGCTCCAGCCAGGCCCTGGCCCGCGGCCGGAGCTGAGCCGTGCGGATCGCGCTGTTCGTGACCTGCCTGGCGGACGGCCTGTTCCCTCAGGTGGGACAGGCGACCGTGCGGCTGCTTGAACGGCTCGGCCACGAGGTGACCTTCCCGCAGGCGCAGACCTGCTGCGGGCAGATGCACACCAACACCGGGTACCTGCGCGAGGCGCTGCCGCTGGTGCGCCGCTACGTGGACGTCTTCGAGGACTGTGAGCTGGTGGTCGTCCCGTCCGGCTCGTGCACCGGCTCGGTGCGGCACCAGCATGCGATGGTGGCGCGGCGGTTCGGGGACGAGGCACTGGCCCGCCGCGCCGAGGCGGTCGCCGCGCGCACCTTCGAGCTGTCCGAACTGCTCGTCGACGTGCTCGGCGTGGAGGATGTCGGCGCCTACTACCCGCACCGGGTCACCTACCACCCGACCTGCCACTCGCTGCGCCTGCTGCGGGCCGGCGACCGGCCGCTGCGGCTGCTGCGCAACGTGGCGGGCATCGACCTGGTGGAGCTGCCGGACGCCGAGGTGTGCTGCGGGTTCGGCGGCACCTTCGCGATCAAGAACGGCGCGGTGTCCACGGCCATGCTGGCCGACAAGATGCGGTCGGTGCTGGCCACCGGGGCGGAGGTGTGCACCGCCGGGGACAGCTCCTGCCTGATGCACATCGGCGGCGGCCTGTCCCGGCTGAACGCCGGCACGGCCACCATCCACCTGGCCGAGATCCTCGCCTCGACGCAGGACTCCCGGTGAGCACCTTTCTGGGCATGCCATACGCCCCGCGCGGGGTCGGCCACCTGCGCGGCGAGCAGCCGTTCCCGGTGGCGGCCCGCGCGGCGCTGGCCGATACCCAGCTGCGCCGCAACCTCGGCAAGGCGACCAGGACCATCCGCGCCAAGCGGGCCGCGGTCGTGGCCGAGCTGCCGGACTGGGAGGAGCTGCGTGCCGCCGGGCAGGCGATCAAGCAGCACACGCTCGCGCGCCTGGACCACTACCTGGAACAGCTCGAACAGCAGGTGACCGCGCGCGGCGGCACCGTGCACTGGGCGCGGGACGCGAACGAGGCCAACCGCATCGTGACCCGCCTGGTCCGCGGCACCGGGGCCGCCGAGGTGGTCAAGGTCAAGTCGATCGTCACCGACGAGATCGGGCTGAACGAGGCGCTGGCCGACGCCGGCATCGCCGCGCACGAAACCGACCTGGCCGAGCTGATCGTCCAGCTCGGCCACGACCGGCCCTCGCACATCCTGGTGCCGGCCATCCACCGCAACCGGGCCGAGATCAGGGAGATCTTCCTGCGCGAGATGCCCGGCGTGGACCCGGGGCTGTCCGACACGCCCGCCGCGCTGACCGAGGCCGCCCGGCTGTACCTGCGCCGCCGGTTCCTGTCCGCGCGGGTCGGCATCAGCGGTGCCAACTTCGCCATCGCCGAGACCGGGACGCTGTGCGTGGTCGAGTCCGAGGGCAACGGCCGGATGTGCCTGACCCTGCCGGACACGCTGATCACCGTCATGGGCATCGAGAAGGTGATCCCGTCCTGGCGGGACCTGGAGGTGTTCCTCCAGTTGCTGCCGCGCTCGTCCACCGGCGAGCGGATGAACCCGTACACCTCGATGTGGACCGGAGTGACCCCGGGGGACGGCCCGCAGCGGGTCCACCTGGTGCTGCTGGACAATGGCCGGACGGCCGCGCTGGCCGACCCGGCCGGGCGGCAGGCGCTGCACTGCATCCGGTGTTCCGCGTGCCTGAACGTCTGCCCGGTGTATGAGCGGGCCGGCGGCCACGCCTATGGTTCTGTGTACCCCGGTCCCATCGGGGCGGTGCTGTCGCCGCAGCTCACCGGGGTGGAAGATAACGCGTCGCTGCCGTACGCGTCGTCGCTGTGCGGCGCCTGCTACGACGCCTGCCCGGTCCGGATCGACATCCCTTCGCTGCTTGTCCACCTGCGCGCCAGGCACGTCGAGGAGGCCGCCCGGGCCCGGCGGGTGCCCACCGCCGAGGCGGTGGCCATGGCGGCGGCATCCTGGGTGATGGCCAGCCCCGCCAGGTACGCGGCCGCCCTGCGCACCGGCCGGGCCGGCCGGGCGCTGCACCGCGGCGGCCGGATCCGGCGGCTGCCGCCGCCGCTGTCCGCCTGGACCGCCGCCAGGGACGTGCCCGCTCCCCCGGCCCAGACCTTCCGCGAGTGGTGGCGCCACGAGCACGGAGATGGCGATGGCACCGCCGGGTGACGGCGCACCGCCGGGTGCGGGCGGACCGCCGGGTGCGGGCGGACCGCCGGGTGCGGGCGGACCGCCGGGTGCGGGCGCACGCCCGGGTGCGGAAGCGGCGCGGGCGGAGGTCCTGGCCCGCATCCGCACCGCGCTGGGCTCCGGGGCCGGTCCCGGCGGCCAGGGCGGCGGCTCCCCGGCCGGCGGGGAGGTGCCGCGCGGCTACCGGGCCAGCGCCGGCCTGGACGGCGCCGCGCTGACCAGCCTGCTGATCGACCGGCTCCGCGACTACGGGACCGCCGTCCGCCGCTGCCCGGCCGGCGGGGTGGCGGCGGCGGTGCGCGAGGCACTGGCCGAACGCGGCGCGCGCCGGGTCGTGGTGCCGCCCGGCCTCAGCCTGGACGGCGCCGCCCCGGATGCCGCCGCCCCGGACGGAGTCACGCTCCTCACCGACGGCGGCATGTCCCCCGGCGCACTGGACGCCGCCGACGGCGTGATCACCACCGCCTCCGTCGCCATCGCGGAGACCGGGACGATCATCCTCGACGGTGGCCCCGGCCAGGGGCGCCGGGCGCTGAGCCTGGTCCCCGACTACCACCTGTGCATCCTGGGCACCGGGCAGATTACCGGGATCGTCCCCGAGGCCCTGGCCCGGCTCGAACCCGGCCGCCCCTGCACCTGGATCAGCGGCCCCTCGGCCACCAGCGACATCGAACTGGACCGGGTCCAGGGCGTGCACGGCCCGCGGACGCTGGAAGTCATCCTCGTCGGGCGCTGACCCGGACCCGGGTGCCCGGCCCGCGCCCATCCCGCGCCAGGCCCCCATCCCGCGCCGGCGCCCCATCCCGCGCCAGGCCCCCATCCCGCGCCAGGCCCCCATCCCGCGCCCCCGCGTGTGCGTGTTTGGAATCCACTCTTAGGGTGAGGACAGCACGATGGCTGCGGAAGGCGCGGCCAGCCTGACGGAGGGCCTGAGAAACCATGACCGTGCCAATGGAACCCAATACCCCGGGCAGACGGCCATATCCACAGGGGCAGCCGGCCTACCCCCCGCCGCAGCGGGCCCGGCCCCAAGTCGACGCCCGGATGTTGTGGTCCGGCGGAGTGGCGACGGCGGTCGTCGCGGGACTGATAGCCCTGGTCGGCGTGCTGGTCTCTCGCTGGCTGTTCAACATCCCGATCCTCGCCCCCAAGCGCTACGGGGCCTACGGCGATGCCCACACCACGACGCTGGTTCTCGTCGCGGCGGGCGCGGCACTGGTCGCGACGCTCCTCGCCCACCTGCTGCTGCTGAGCACGCCCCGGCCGATGGTCTTCTTCGGCTGGATCGTCGGCCTGGTGACGGTGATCGTGGTTGTCTTCCCGTTCCGCACCGGCGCGGCGCTCTCACACGAGATCGCCACCGCGGTGCTTTACCTGATCATCGGCATCGCCATCGGCACCCTGATCGCCGGGGTCGGCGAGCGGGCGACCCGGATCCGCACGGTGCCCAGCGCGCCGGCCGGCCGCGACTACCCCGGCCAGGGCTACGGGGGCCAGAGCTACCAGGGCCGCGACTACTGAGCCCGCGGCCGGTAAAGCACTGGCCGGCGGCCCGGGCGGGCCGCCGGCCAGCACCAGACTGGCCGCCGGCCAGGGTGGGCTGGCCGGCGGTCAGCGAGACGGTCAGCGGTGCCGCCGCCCCGGCCATGACCAGGCCGGCCCGACCCCGGCGAGGTTCAGGGCGACCAGCGCCAGGCCGATGAACAGCAGGCTGCCTGGGGCTATTGCCGCGTCGGTGGCGGTCCCGGTGAGCTTCAGGATGTAGGCGATGACGAAGATGACGGCCGCGATAACAGCAAGCATCGGACGGCTCCTTCCATGGCTCGTGGGGGAAGGCTCACTGGAGCTCGTTGGGGAAGGCTCACTGGCTCGGCTGCGGCAAATGACACGAGACCTTCGGGTTCACCCCGACGTAGTTCAGCGGGCCCGCCAGAATGGTCACCGCCACCGTCCCGGCGTGGGCGCAGTTCTCATGCGAATCGCTGTAGTAGTTCCGCTGCCCGGCGGCAATCGCGCCAATGACCAGCCATATCACAAGAAGGATCGCTCCGATACGCATCGGTGCCTCCACTGTCCGCGGTGCGTTAGATGCGAGGCTTGCGAGGTCTCGCACATGGCCCACAGGTACCGCGCCCGGCGCCCTTCAAACAAACCGCAGGCAAACGGCGCCTAAGGCGTCCTTGACCGCGGGAACCGGCGGGCGGCGTCCCATTGCCGCGGTCAGCCCTCAAGGCCGCTCCCGGCCCGCCGTCCCCGGGCCGCGCCGCGCCGCGATCCTGGCACGTATTTCCGGCGCCGAACCAGCCACTGAGCTGGGTAAACGGCCCATACAGCGGGCGGGGCGGCACGGCCCATGTTTAGACCTTGCCCAGCGGGCATCAAGGTGCTGTGCAGAACAGGAACGCAGCAGGTGATCGCCAATGACCGCCGTCTTTTCCGCCCCGCGCACCTCGCCGGCGGACGCGGCCGAGATCGGTGACGCGGAACTGGTGAAGCTGGTCCAGTCGCTGCCGCGGGACAGCGAAGAGCGCAACGCCGCCTGCGAGAAACTCGTCGGCCGTTATGAGTCACTGGTACGGGCATGCGCCCAGCGGTACCGGCACAGCCCGGAATCGCCCGAGGAACTGATGCAGGTCGGGTATGTGGGGCTGCTCAAGGCCATCAACAACTTTGACCCGGCGTATGGCAGCAACCTCGCCTCCTACGCGCAGCCCTGCATCGCGGGCGAGATCAAGCGGCACTTCCGGGACAAGCGGTGGCACGTGCATGTCAAGCGCTCCACCCAGGAACTGCGGCTGGAGCTATGCCGGGCCCGCGCCGAGCTGACCCAGCAGCTCTCCCGTGCGCCCAAGGACGACGAGCTGGCCGAGTACCTCGGCATCGGCCATGAGGAGCTGCGCGACGCGCAGCGCGCCGACCTGGCCTTCCAGGCGTCCTCGCTGGACGCCCCCCGGTCGGCGGGCCCGGACCCGGGGAACCTGGCCGACATTCTCGGCGAGGACGACCCGCAGCTTGAGCACACTCTCGACATGGAGTCCGTCTGGGCGCACTGGGGCGACCTGCCCGTGCGTGAGCAGCGCCTGCTGATGATGCGCTTCTACGGCAACATGACCCAGGCCGAGATCGGGGAACGGCTTGGTATCTCACAAATGCACGTGTCCCGGCTGCTCGCGGGCGCGCTCAGCTACCTGCGGGAGCGCGTGCTCGGCCAGGACTCCGGCACCGAACGGCGATGACCGCTGCCCGGCCGGGACGGCACGTGCCTACGCATAGGAGGACGGCCATGAGGACCGCGACTGGACTGTTCTTGATAGCGCTCGGCGCGATTCTCGCCTTCGCCGTGCAGGGCCACCCGTCATGGCTGAACATCCAGGTGGTCGGCTGGGTGATCATGCTGACCGGTGTCGCCGGGATGGCCATACCGCGCCGCGGCTACGGCTGGCTGCGCCGCCGGATGGTGCTGCGGCGCGGGCCCGGCGGGCGGCCGGTCGTCGACCGGGTGGAGGAGAAGCGCTACCCGCCGTACGTGATGCTCAACCCGGGCAGCAACGGCGTTGTGAGCGACGCCCCCGAGGGCAGCTACGTGGCGGGCGGCGCGGCGACCGAAGACGGGCCGGCCGTGGTGGGCACGGCCGGGCTGGAGGATGACCCGGACCCGGACCCGGAGCGGCTGGCCGCCGAGCGGGAGAAGGTCGTGGAACGCACCCAGGCCGAATGGGAGGCCGCCGAGAGGGCCGCGCGCCCGGGCGACCCGGTGCCAACCGAGGAGGTCGTCGAACAGTACGTCGAGGAATAGGGCCGCGGCGCGGCGCCAGCCGGGAAGCAGGCGCCCGCCCCGGGCCGCGTGCCCTCCCTCCGGTGGTTCGGCCCGGCGGTGCTACCGCCGGGCTGAACCATTTCCGCCCGGCTCCCGCGCCCCTCGCGCGCCACGGGAGTCGATGATCGTCCTGGCGACGTCGGTCACCCGCAGGTTGCGCTCCTGGGAGATCTGCCGCAGCCGGGCCAGCGCGTCCTCGGCGCTGCAGCCGAGCGCCTGCATCAGCATCCCCTTGGCCTGGTCCACCAGCGCGCGTGAGTCCGCGGCCGCGCGCAACTGGAGCGCGGTGCGCTTGGCGTCGCCGTACTCGGCGGCGTTGCCCATGACCGCGCCGCCGAAGGCGGTGAGCAGCTCGGCGAGCTGGCCGGGCTCCAGGGAGCGCGGGCGCGCGCCGAACAGCGACAGGGTGACGGCGTCGGGCCGGGACCGGTAGGCCAGCGTCACGCAGCAGCGCACGCCGCGGCGCAGCGCCGCGCTGGCGTACTCCGGCCAGCGGGCCTCCGCCAACGTGTCCGGGCAGCTCACCGGGCCCGCACCGGCCAGGGCGTCGAGCATCGGCCCGCGGCCGCTGGCAAGCTGCACGTCATCAAGCTCCGGCAGGTCGGGATGGCTGGCGGCGCGCACCGCCGGCTCGGTCCCGCGCCACAGCACGGCCGTGGCGCCCGAGCACGCGGGCACCTGGCGCGAGGCGAGAACCACAAGCCGGTTGAGCGACCGTGGCTCCGAAGTGTTCGCGATGTTCAGCAGCTCGGCCGTTTCCTGCGCGAGGTCGGGACGGGGCAACAGCTCCTCCGTTCCATGCCTGCCTGCCGGGCCGGGGCCCGGACGGCCCTTGCTGCCAGGGTGCCACGATCCGGTCAGTGCCGGTAGCCGCGGGAACCCCGCGGGACGGGCGGAGGCCGGCGCGCCACGCGAAAGCCGGGCGGGACGGCGGCACCGTCCCGCCCGGCGTGGTGCCTGGTACCCGGCCGGGGTGAGTCAGCCGGACCCGGCACCTGCCAGGCTCGCGACCGCGGGCCGCAGGCAGCGCTCGTAGGCCGCCAGGGTCTCCCGGCTGATGCGGTCCCAGGAGTACCGGGCGGTGGCCCGGTCGGCGGCGGCGATCCCGAAGGCCTCCAGCCGCAACGGGCTGGCCAGCAGGTCCCGTACCCGGCGCGCGAACAGTTCGGGGCGGCCGAGCGGGATGAGCACGCCGGTGGTCCCGTCCAGGACCGCGTCGGCACAGGCACCGGCGGCCGGCGCGGCGACCGGGATGCCACAGGCCATCGCGGCCAGCGCGACCGCGCCGGACGGCTCGCCGGGCGCGGCGCTCACCAGCAGGTCCGCGGAGCGGAGCAGGGCGGGCAGGCCACCAGGGGCGATCTTGCCGCTGAACGACACCCGGTCCGCCACGCCGAGGCGCCCGGCCAGGGCGGTCAGGTCCCGGTAAACCGCGTCCTTGCGGAGCTGCGACCTGGCCGGGCCACCGGCGATCACCAGCTCGGCGCCCGGCACCCGGGCGAGCATCCGCAGCAGCGTGCCGAGGCCCTGGCGCGCGTCCAGCCGCGGCACCACCGCGAGCAGGCGGGGGCGGCTGCCGCGCTTGGCCGCCGGGCCCTCGGGGGCGAACTCGGCGGTGTCCACACCGCACGGTACGACGGTCACCGCCGCCCGGGGAACGCCCATGCTCAGCAGGTCGGCCGCTTCGGCGCCGGTGCCCGCCAGGACGGCGTGGGCGCTGCGGGCGAGGCAGGCCTCCAGCCGGATGCGCACGTCATTGCCGTCCACGGCGCTGCCGTCGCGCCGTTCCGCGACGCCCAGCGTGCCGAACGTCTGCACGACCGGGATGTCACGGTCGCGGGCGGCCGCGACGGCGGCCAGGCCACTGGTCCAGAAGTAGGCGTGCACCACGTCGGGCGGGTTCCGGCGCCAGCGCTGTGCGAGCTGGTCGCTGAACTCGGCGACGCAGGCGGCCAGCTCCGCGCCGCTCAGCGGGGCGAGCGGGCCAGCGGTGACATGCTCGACGGTCACCCGCGGCGCGAGGATCGCGCTGCCCGGCAGCGCGCGTGAGTCCCGCCTGGCATAGACGGTGACGCGGTGCCCGAGCTTGGCCAGCCCGCGCGCGTGCGTGGCGACGCTGGCCGCCTGGGACACCGGCTCCTGGCCGTTGGCCGGGGTGAGCGGGCTGCCGGTGTGAGCGACGAGGGCGATCCTCATCACGATGCCTCCTGGGGGTTACCGCGGCCCTGGCATCGTGAGGGGGCCCAGCCAGCGAGCGCAAAAAGGCACACCCCACATCACGCCAGGACGGCGTGAGGGTGTGCCTGCGTCGTAAGCACCGTTCTCGGGAGAGGTTATCCCCTCCTCCCTGACCGGTCAAACACCCCGCCCGGAGGGCGCCGGGGCCCGGCGACGGTGCTGCCGTCGCCGGGCCCCGGCGGTGAGGTTCTGACTAGCGGTTCGGGTCCGGCCTAGTAGCTGTTCTTCCAGGCCGTGCTGAAGCTGTTGCCTCCGGTGAGCCCGGAGACCGTGTTGAGGTTGTAGGTCTGCGTGGCGTCGATCATGGTGATGGCGTTGACGCCGGGGCCGCTGCCGATCGTGCCGGCCGTGCCGTTTGAGGTCTGGGCGCCGCTGGTGAGCTTGAAGGCGTTGTAGTGCGCCTGCGGCACGATGCCGATCGAGAACGACGGCCGCTCGGAGATCCACTCGGCGCTGGTGTCCTTGCAGGTGGTCAGCGCGCAGGTCTTCGTCACGGAGATGTTGTTGCCGGTGGTCGTGGAGTCGGTCAGCTTGAGCACGTAGCTCGTGCCGGTGCGGGTCACCGACGCGGCGATCTTGTCACCGGGCTTGAGGGTCGTGCCCACCTCGACGGTGCCGGCCGGGAACATCTCATACCAGGTGAAGTAGGTGGGCGTGCCCCGGAAGCACCAGCTGATCGTGCCTAGCTGCTCGACCGTGTTGCTGGTGAAGCCGTCCAGGCCGACCCAGTTCGAGGTGATCTGGTCCTCGGCATTGCAGGTCACGCTCGGCGTTGTCCAGGAACCGCTGACCTTGGTGAACGTCTGGGCCTTGGTAGCGGTGTCCGCGTAGCCGGACCAGTTGAAGCTGCCGGTGGCGGTCACGTTGTTGACGGCATGCGTGTGGCGCGTGTGCACCAGCATGGCCTGCGGATGGTTGTGGCGGAGGTACTTGACCAGCGCGGTCCTGGCCTCGGAGAGGAACCGGGCCGACGGCGCGTGGTGCACCCGCGCGGGGGCAGCGACAGTGGTGGCGGTGGCACCGGTAAGTGTCACAGCCCCGGCCATCGCGGCGGCCGAGCCAGACACGATCAGGTAGCGCAACAGGCGCATGCAAAACCCCCTTCATAGCCGACGAACAAGAGCATTCCGCCCGCACGATAACCGGCGCCGTTACCTGTTTGCAACCCTCCCTGTGTCCCTTTGTGACACCGCCTGAGCTGGCGAAAGACGCGGCCGATTTGCTGTTGGCGCGCTGGCCAGCGGCGCCTCATACCGGTGTCCGCCGCCGCGCGAAGGGAATTTTCGATGAAGAGCCTGTGGCCGCCGGCGGTATGGATCGCAAGGCGGCGGAGGAGCCCGGAGCGCGGCACGCCCGGCCAGGCACGCCATGCGCTGCCGGCCCCCCGGCCCGCCGGCCGAAAGGTGCGTCAGGTAGGTTCGCGAGCGCGCCGCCGGTTACCTCTATCCCCCCCGGAGGTGACCGGCGGCGCGCCGCCCGGGCCGCCCGCCAATCAGGCCCGGCAAGGCCAGGAGACGATGCCAGCAGTGGTCACCCGGTCTTCCGCACCGGCGGCCTGGCGGCCCTGCTCCGCTCCCGCCTTCCCCCTCCAGCCAGCAAGGGACGGCTCACCGGCAACTTTGCGTAGGGCCGTCACACGAACGTCACACGCCGGGTATTTTCGGCGGATAGCACTCTTACACTCCGTGCAGCAGCCGCCCGGGGCCGGCCCGGCGGCAGGTGCTTGAGAGAGGCTCCGAATTGGGCCGTCTGCCCCCGCACCACATCCGGCGCCCGAGGCTGACCACCCAGTGCCGACAGGCCGGCGTCGTGGTGGTGGAGGCCGCGGCCGGATACGGCAAGACCGTTCTGGGCGCGGAACTTGCCGACATGTGGCGGTCGGTGGCCATCGAGGTGGTGCTGCACGAGGGCGGCATGCCCGCCGAGCTTTTCGCCGCCCGGCTGCGCACGGCGGCCTCGCACGCGGGCTTCTCCGAAGCCGCGGCCGCCATGGCGGAGGCAGGTGAGGACGCCACCGGCGCGGTCGATGCCCTGCTCGGCGCGCTGGCCAGCGAGCGGTGCACGTTCATCGTGGACGACGCGCACCACGCGGGCCGCGGCGCCGGCCTGCTGATCGAGCGCCTCGCCGAGCAACTGCGGCCGGACCAGCACCTGGTGGTGCTCGCCAGGCGGCTGCCGGACGGGACCGCGCGGCTGCGCCGGGCGGACTGCGTCCAGCTGTCCGCCGCCGACCTGGCACTGCGGCCGGATGAGACGCTGCAGCTGTGCCGGGCCGGCTTCGGGCTGGACATCGGCCCGGCCGAGGTGGCCCGGCTGGAACGGGCGACCGGCGGGTGGACCGCCGCGACGGCGCTGGCCGCGGCCCGGGCCCGGCGCACCGGCGAGGACGTGAGCGTGCTGGCCGCCGCGACCGACCCGGACCAGCCGTTCAGCGCGGTCGCGACGATCCTGCACGAGGCGCTCGACACGCTCACGCCGGCCGAGCGCCAGCTGCTCGCCCAGGTCGGCAGGCTGCCGCTGATCGACGCGCCGACGGTGAACACGGCCACCGAGATCGAGGGCTATTTCCGCCGCGCCCTGGCCGCCGGGATTCCGTTCACCCCCGGCCAGGACGACTGGTGGGACCTGCCCGGGCCGGTCCGCGACTACCTCGCCACGCTCCGCGCCCCGGATCCCGCGGTGCTGCGGCGGGCCGCCGGCGAATACGCGCGGCGCGGCCAGCTCGGCGCGGCCCTCCAGCTCATGCTCGCGTTCGGCGACGCCGGCTCGGCCGCCCGGATGCTGGCGGAAGGCTCCCCCGCCGCGATCGAAGCCCTCGACGTGCGTGAGTTCCAGGCCGTCATCGACCGGCTGCCCGCCGCGGCGATCGAGGAGCACCCGGCCCTGCTCATGCACTTCGCGCTGAGCTGTGAGACCGCGACGATGATCGACCAGCGCAACGAGGCCCTGGAGCGGGCCACCGCCATCGCCTGGCAGACCGGCGACCACCGGCTGATCCGCGCGATCGTCGCCGAGCGCGCCAGCGACCTGGTCAGGGACATCCAGTACGAGAAGGCCGAGGACTCGGCACAGCGGGTGCTCGCCGCCTGCGAGCGTGACGAGTGGCTCACCCGGGCCCGCGCGTTCTCCGTGCTTGGCCGCGCGAACTGCTGGAAGCTCGACGCCGAGGGGCGCCGCGACCTGGCCGCGCTGCGGGACGCGGAGAAGTACTTCGACCGGGCGGCCCGGCTGTTCGACCAGCTCGGCATGCGGACCGCCCGCGCCGGGCTGGTGCCCTACCAGGCGATGTGGATCGACTATCCGCGTGGCGAGGCGAACCACGCGCTCGAGCGTCTGGAAGCCGGGCTCAGCCTGGTGGTGGACCGGCCCCGCAAGTGGGCCTACCTGCTGATCTTCCACGCCGAGGTGGCCATCGAGCTGGGCAGGCACGACCAGTGCGAGGCGGATGTCCGGGAGATCCTGCGGGTGGCCTCTGACCTGTCCCACGCGGAGATCCTGCACGGTTACAGCCACTGGCTGCTCGCCCTGTCGGCGTCGCAGCGCCGGGACGCGGCGGAGACGCTGCAACAGGTCCGCCTGGCCGAGGTGCACAAGGGCATCTGGTGGACCCACGCGGGGGCCGAGTTCCTCGCCGAGGCGGCCGACTGCCTGGACCGGGCCGGGCACGGCGCGCTGGCCATCGACTACCTCCGGCGGGCCCAGGCGGATCCACAGGACGCCGAGCCGCTGATCGCCATGGCCGAGGCCGCGCTGCTGGCCCGGCACGGCGACGCGCAACTCGCCGAGGAGAAGCTGCTGGCCGCGCCGGGCCACCAGGTCGCGCCGCGGGAGTACTGGCGGCTCACCCTGCTGCGCGCCTACGCGGCGTTCCGGCGCGGCAGCGCCGACGCCGGGGCACTGGCGGCCCGTGCCTTCGAGGAGGCGGCCCGGCTGGGCCTGGCGCACCTGCCCTACACCAAGGAAGGCGCGATCACCGAGGAGCTGCTCGGCCTGGCCGTGGAGACCGGCCAGCCCGCGGCCCTGGCCCTGGAAGCGGCCGCCCTGCCGGTGTCGGTCTCGGTGCTCGGGCGGTTCGCGCTGACCCGGGGCGGCCGGCCGGTACCGCTGAGCCCGGGCCAGGGGACGCAGTTGCTGAAGCTGGTGGCGGTCTCCGGCGGCCGGATCCCGGTGGAGGTGGCCATCGACGCGCTGTGGCCGGAGGCCGGCCGGGAAGCGGGCCGCAACCGCCTGCGCACCGTGCTGAACCGGCAGCGCGCCGAGGCCGGCGAGGTGATCGCGCGGGCGGGCGAGTTGCTGCTGCTGGCCCCCGAGGTGCAGATCGACCTGGGGCTGTTCGAGGCCGAGGGCCGGCGGGCACTGGCACTGGGGCTGGCCGAGCCGACCCTGGCGGTGGCCGTGGCCCGGGCCGCCGTCGCCCGGTACCGCGGCGACGTGCTGCCCGACGACCTGTACGAGGAGTGGGCCCGCGGGCCACGGGACCGGGCCCGCCGGACCATGCTGGCGCTGCTGGACCTGTGCGCCGACGCGGCCGCGGCGCGCGGCGACCTGGACGAGACCCGGCGGGTCATCGAGCTGACCATCGACCTCGCGCCCTACGACGACGCCAGGTACCTGCGGGCCGCCACCGCGCTGCTGGAGCAGGGCCGCCGCGGGGCCGCGCTGACGGTGGTGCGGCGGGCGCGCGCCGCCCTGGCCGAGCTCGGCCTGCAGCCGCCGCCGAACCTGATCAGCCTGGAAGAGACGATCGTCGCATGAGGCCAGGGCGGTCGCCGGGCTCCTCACCCGCCCACGTAGCGCAGCACCGCGAGCACGCGGCGGTTGTCCGCTTCGCTGACCGGCAGCCCAAGCTTGGCGAAGATGCTGGCCACGTGCTTCTCCACCGCGCCGGCCGAGATGACAAGCGCGGCCGCGACGCCCGCGTTGGACCGGCCCTCGGCCATCAGCGCGAGCACCTCGCGCTCGCGGGCGGTAAGCGTGGCCAGGCCCGCCGCGTGGCTGCTGGACCGGACCAGCTGGCTGACCACCTCCGGGTCGAGCGCGGTGCCGCCCGCGGCGACCCGGTCCACCGCCCCGGCGAACTCCGCCACGTCCGCGACCCGGTCCTTGAGCAGGTAACCGACGCCCGCGGCGCTGCCGGCCAGCAGCCTGGTCGCATACCTGGTCTCGATGTACTGGGAGAGCACGAGCACGCCGGTTCCCGGGTGGTCCCGGCGCAACCGCAGCGCCGCGCGGAGGCCCTCGTCGGTGTGCGTCGGCGGCATCCTGATGTCCACGACCGCCACGTCCGGCCGCGACCGCGCCACCGCGGCCAGCAGCGCATCACCGTCGGCGACCGCGGCGCAGACCTGGTGGCCGCGGTCCTCGAGCAGCCGGACCAGCCCGGCCCGGAACAGGGCGGCGTCCTCGGCGATCACGACCCGGAGCGCCAATGCCCCTCCCTCATGCTCGTAGCGGCAGTTCGGCGGTGATCAGCGTCGGGCCACCGGGCGGGCTGCTGACGGTCAGCCGGCCGTCCACCACCGCGGCCCGCTGTGCCAGGCCCGCGAGGCCGCTCCCCCGGGCCGGGTCGGCGCCGCCGGTGCCATCGTCGCCGACCTCGAGCAGCAGCGTGTCCGCCCGCCCGGTGACCCGGACCTCGATCCTGGTCGCGGAGCTGTGCTTGGCCGCGTTCGCGAGCAGTTCGGCCGCGCAGAAATAGGCGATCGTCTCGATCGCGGCGGTGGGGCGGACCGGAACGTGTACCCGGAGGTCCACCGGGATGGCACTGCCCGCCGCGAGCGTGGCCAGCGCGTCGGCCAGGCCGTTGTCGAGCGCCGGCGGGTGGATGCCCCGGGCCAGGCCGCGCAGTTCGGTGAGCGCGTCCTTGGCGCCCCGGTGCGCGGCATCGAGGAGTTCCCGCACCGCCGCCGCGTCGGGCATCTCCCCGTCCTCCCCGAGCTTCTCCTTGGCCATGCCCAGGTGCATGGCCAGCGTCGCCAGCCTGACCTGCGCCCCGTCGTGCAGGTCCCGTTCCAGGCGGCGGAGCAGTGCGGCCGAGTCGTCCACGGCCAGCGCCCGTGCCTGCTCCAGGTCGGCGACCCGCTGAGCGAGCCCGCCGGGGCCGAGCATGCCGCGGATCAGCCAGCGGTCCGCGGCGCAGGCCGCCCGCGCCAGCCACGGGGCGGTGAGGATCATCGCCGCGCCGGCCGCGAAGGCCGCGAATGTGCCGGGGAAGGTGGCCACCGGGAACGCGCCGAACGGGGTGAGCACGCCCACCGGCCCGAGCCGCACCCCCGGGGGGTGGTTGCGGAACAGCGGCCACCAGAACGGGTAACTCAGGTTGGCCAGCCCGGCGCCGGCCAGGAAGGCCGCGTACAGCTCGGCCACCGTGACCGGCAGCTTCACCAGCAGGTAGGCCGCGGCCCGCCAGCCGGGGCCGTCGCGCAGCGTTGCGGTCAGCCGCTGCGCCGGGCCGCGGCCCCGGCGCAGCGGCGGCGGCGCGGCGATCCGCTCGCCGAGCAGCCGCGCCACCAGGCCGCGGTGCACCGCGCCGAACCGCCGGGCGGCCCAGGGGAGCAACACAAGCAGGGCCAGCAGCATCACGACGAGCGTCACGACAGCGGCCGGGAGGACGCCGCTGACGTGGGCCGGGTGACGGCCCGTGCTTCCCCGCGGCGGGGCACCGGCGCCGGTCAGCACCGAGACCAACAGCCCCACGAGGGGCAGCGCCGCCAGCACGGCCAGAATCAGGACCCCCAGCGGGCCCTCGATGGCGCAGAACGCCAGATCCCGCAGGGCCCGGCCGGGCATCGCCGAGTTACTGCGATATCGCATAATCCGAAATCGTGATAGCTGCCGGGGCAGTTCCCGCAGGGCCTGGCCGCTCAGCCGTGCTGTGCCCATAACCTCATTGTCCCCATTCCGTGACCGGTGCTCCGGCACCCGGCCGGTCTGCGGCGAGGATCCGGCAGCCCGGCCGGGCACCGGCGAGACTCAGGCATCCCGGCGGGCCAGCAGCCAGGCCCCGATACCCAGCACCACCGCGGCGTACAGGCAAAGCATCCCCAGCCCGGCCCACGCCGACAAGAATTGCAGGCACTGCCCCGGGCCGGGGGTGCAGTTCTGCGGCTGGGTCGTGGTCAGCGAGTTCCCGATGATCAGCACCGGCATGAACTTCGCCGCGCCGTGGGCCACGGCGCCGATGAACTGCGCGGCCAGGTACACCCCGCCTGCCAGCACGGCGATGGCGGCCGCGGTGTGCCTGATGATGGCGCCGAGGCCGACGCCGAGCAGGCCGATCAGGCTGTAGCTGGCACCTGCCAGCACCACCGCGCGCAGCACCCCCGGCTGGCTCAGCGACGGGGCGGCGATGCCGTGCCGCAGCGCGGCGCCGCCGGCGAAGAAGGCGATGAACGCCGCCGCCTCCCCCACGCCGAGCGCCACCGCGCCGAACACCGCGGCCTTCGCGGCCAGCACCAGCGGCCGGCCCGGCACGGCGGCCAGCGTGGCCCGGATCATGCCCGAGGTGTACTCGGCCGTCATGGTCAGCACGCCGAGCACCCCGGCCAGCAGCAGGCCCGGCACGATGCCGGCCAGCGCGTTGTTGGTCAGGTCACCCGCCGCGTTGCGGGTGTTGGTGCCGATCAGGATGGCCATGGCGGTCGCCCCGGCGACCGTGATCGCCAGCGTCCACCAGGTGGACCGCAGGCTGCGCAGCTTGATCCATTCCATCCGGGCGACGTGCCGGAACCGGTAGTGGCCGGCCGGCGCCTGCCTGGTTGCCGCGGCCATGGCTCAGCCCTCCCGTGCCTGGTACTCGGTGCTGGCGCCGGTCAGCGCGAGGAACGCGTCCTCCAGGGACGGCGCGCGGGCGGCCAGGTCGGCGACCGGGGCGTCGGCGAGCAGCCGCCCCCGCCCGATCACCACGACGTGCTCGGCCATCAGCGCCATCTCGCTGATCAGGTGGCTGGAGACGAACACGGTCCGGCCCTGTGCGGCCAGCGACCGCAGCAGGTCGCGGATCCAGTGGATGCCCGCCGGGTCCAGGCCGTTGACCGGCTCGTCGAGCAGCAGCACCGGCGGGTCACCGAGCAGCGCCGCGGCGATGCCCAGCCGCTGTGCCATGCCGAGTGAGAATTTCCCCGCGCGCTGGCCGGCCACCTCGCCGAGCCCGACCAGGCCGAGCACCTCGTCCACCCGGCGGCGGCCGATGCCGTTGCTGGCGGCCAGCGCGGCCAGGTGGCTGCGGGCGGTCCGGCCCGGGTGCCACGTCCGGGCCTCGAGCAGTGCCCCGGCCTCGCGCAGCGGCCAGCCAAGCTCGCGGTACCGCCGCCCGCCGATCCGGGCGTGCCCGGCGTCCGGGTGGTCCAGGCCGAGGATCAGCCGCATCGTGGTGGACTTGCCGGCGCCGTTCGGGCCGAGGAAGCCGGTCACCCGGCCGGGCCGCACGTCAAAGCTCAGCCCATCGACCGCGCGCCGCGGGCCGAAGCGCTTGGTCAGGCCCCGGGCCTCGATCATCGTCGTCACCTCCTGCGCCCGCGTCGCGCCGCGGGCCCGGCGGGCGGCACGCGGGGCGCGTGCCGTCAGAAGCCACGCTAGGAACCGGGGCGCCCCCGCCGGAACGTGGCTAGTGCCCCTCTTCCGGGGGGGATTTCCCCCGCCCGGGTGGCGCACGGGCGCCCGACCACGCGCACCGGCCCGGCCCGGGATCACTTCGACCTGGTGTAACCACCCGGCTCGCGGGTAGCGGCCGGTGATCGCCCGGCCACGGACGACCGGTCAGGCCGTGGGCCCCCGGGTGCCACGACGGTCCGTATCTCAATGAAAGGGAGCAGGTGCCGATGCCAAGCCGGCCCACAGGCAAGCAGGACGGCGGGCCCGCGCTGGACGAATACCGCCGCAAGCGGGACTTCGGCCGCACCGGCGAGCCGCACGGGGGCCGCGGCCGCCGCGGTGCGCGGCCCCGGTTCGTGGTGCAGCAGCACGACGCCAGCACCGAGCACTACGACTTCCGGCTGGAAGCAGGCGGCGTGCTGAAGTCCTGGGCGGTGCCCAAGGGGCCGTCGCTGGATCCCGGGGACAAGCGGCTGGCCGTGGCTACCGAGGACCACCCGCTGGAGTACGCCGACTTCGAGGGCGTGATCGAGCCGGGCGAGTACGGCGCCGGGCCGGTCATCGTCTGGGACCGGGGGTACTACGTCAACCGCAGCCACGATGACCGTGACCGCCCGGTCGACGCGGCCGCGGCCATCGAGCGCGGCCACGTCACGTTCGACCTGCACGGCCGCAAGCTCCGCGGCCGGTACTCGCTGACCCGGATGCGGCGGCGCGGCAAGGGCCAGTGGCTGCTGGTCAAGTCCGGCGACGAGTTCGCCGACCGGCGCCGCAACCCGGTGCGCAGCCAGCCGGAGTCGGTGCGGTCCGGCAAGCGGATCGGCGAGCTCACCCGGGGGAAGCGGAAATGAGCGATACGGAAGGCCGGGGGAACCCGTCCTCCGCCGGGACGCCGGCCGGGTGGGTGGAACCCGAACTGGCCGCGCTCACCCACGACCGGTTCTCCAACCCGGGCTGGCTGTACGAGCGCAAGTTCGACGGGGAGCGCTGCCTGGCCATCCGGAGCGGCGGCCGGGTGAGCCTGCTGACCCGCAACCGCCAGCAGGCGGCCGGCACCTATCCGGAACTGGCCGGGGCGCTGGCGGCCCAGCAGGCCCACGACTTCCTGGTGGACGGCGAGGTGGTCGCGTTCGCCGGCCAGGCGACCAGCTTCGCCAGGCTGCAGCGGCGGCTGGGGGTCCGCGACCCGGGACCGGAACTGCGCCGGGCCGTGCCCGTCTACTACTACCTGTTCGACGTGCTGCGCGCGGACGGCACCGATGTCCGGCACCTGCCATTGCGTGAGCGCAAGCGGATCCTGCGGCGGCTGCTGTCGTTCGGCGGGCCGCTGCGGTACACCCCCCACCGCAACGCCGATGGCATGGCCTACTGGGCATACGCGTGCCGCAACCACTGGGAAGGCGTGATCGCCAAGCGCGCCGACGCACCGTACCGGTCCGGGCGCGGCCGGGACTGGCTCAAGTTCAAGTGCGAGAACAGCCAGGAGTTCGTCATCGGCGGTTTCACCGACCCACAGGGCACCCGCAGCGGACTCGGCGCGCTGCTGCTCGGCTACTTCGACGGGGAGGGCCGGCTGACCTACGCGGGCAAGGTGGGCACCGGGTTCGACGAGGCGGCCCTGGCCAGCCTGCGGCGCACGCTCGGCCGCTTGGAACGGCCCCGGCCCGCGTTCGCGCGCGGCGCGCTGCCGAAGTCGCGGGTGCACTGGGCCGAGCCGAAGCTCGTCGTCCAGGTGGCGTTCACCGAATGGACCGGCGCGGGCCAGTTGCGGCACCCCCGGTACCTGGGGCTGCGCCGGGACAAGGACCCGGCCACGGTGACACGGGAGGTGGCCCGCTGATGGCCGGGGACAAGGTGCGCGTGGGCCGGGTGACCGTGGCGCTGTCCAATACCCGGAAGGTGCTGTTCGGCGAGGACGGCATCACCAAGGGCGACCTGGTGGCGTACTACCGGGCCGTGGCCGGGGAGATGGTCCCGCTGCTGCGGGACCGGCCGGTCTCCATGACGCGCTTCCCTGACGGCATCGCTTCCGGCGGGATCGTGCAGAAGAACGTGCCGGGCTATTTCCCGGACTGGATCACCCGGGCACGGGTCCGCAAGGAGGGCGGCTCGCTGCGGCAGGTCGTCTGCGACAAGCCCGCGACGATCGTGTACCTGGCCAACCAGGCATGCATCGAGCTGCACGCCTTCCTGTCCAGGCTGGACCATATCCGCGAGCCGGACCAGCTGATCTTCGACCTGGACCCGCCGGACGACCGCCGGTTCGGCGACGTGCGGGTGTGCGCGCTGCGGCTGCGCGAGCTGCTCACCGGGGAGCTGGGCCTGCCCGCGTTCGTGAAGACCACCGGCGGCAAGGGGCTGCACATCCACGTGCCGCTGAACGCCAGGCAGGACTTCGACACCGTGCGCGGGTTCGCCCGCCAGGCCGCCGAACTGCTCGCTGCCCGGAACCCGGACCTGGTCACCACCGAGCAGCGCAAGGACAAGCGCGGCCCGCGCATCTACGCGGACATCATGCGCAACGCCTACGCCCAGCTCGCCGTCGCGCCCTACTCCGTCCGTGCCCGCCCCGGCGCCCCGGTGGCCACGCCACTGAGCTGGGACGAGCTGGACGACGAGGCGCTGCGGCCCGGGCAGTTCACGCTGCGCACCGTGCCGGCCCGGATCGGCGGGGCCGGCCGGGCGGGCGGCCCCTGGGCGGGGATGGCCAGGCGGCGGCCCGGGCTGGCCCGGGCGCAGGAGTCGCTGCGGCGGCTCGCGGCATAACCGGCAGGCCGTGCCCCGGTGGTCGCGGCCGACAGCAGGAAGGACATGTGGGATGACAGTCCTAGGCGACCAGCCGCCGTCGGGCGGTGAACGGGACGCGTCGACCGGCCAGCTGGTCAAGCAGCTGACCGAGGAGATCTCGCAGCTCGTAAGGGATGAAGTGAGGCTGGCCACGCTGGAGATGGCCGGCAAGGCCAAGACCGCCGCGCGCGGCGCGGGCCTGTTCGGCGGCAGCGGCGTCATGGCCCTGTACGGGACCGGGTGCCTGCTGGCCGCGGCGATCATCGCCCTGGCCGGGGTGCTGCGCCCGTGGCTGGCGGCGCTGATCATCGGCGTGGCGCTGTTCGCCGCCGCGGGCATCGCCGCGCTGGCCGGGAAGGGCCAGATCAAGAAGGCGACGCCGCCGGTGCCCCGCCGGGCCGCGGAAAGCGTCAAGGCCGATGTGGAGCAGATCAAGGAGAGTGCACACCGATGAGCGACGCCGCGGGCAGCCGCACACCAGAGGAAGAAGCCCTCGCCGGTGAGATCGAGCGCACCCGGGAGCAGCTTGGTGAGACCGTCGAGGCACTGGCCGCGAAGGCCGACGTGAAGGGCCGGGCGCAGCGCCGGGGCGCGGAGGTCACCGGCAACCTGCGCGGCAGGGCCCGCGCGGCCAAGGACAAGGTGACCGAGCAGGCCGGGGAACTGCGCGACGAGGCCGCGGCCAAGGCGGCCCAGGCCAAGAACGCCGCCCAGGGCGCCGGCGCCCCGGTGGCCGGCCAGGTCGCCAGCCGGGCTGCCGCGGCGGGCCGTGCCGTCCGCGACATCACGCCCGCACCGGTACAGCGGTCCGCCGGCCGGGCGGTGGTCATCGTGCGCGGTCACCGCGGGAAGGCCGCCGCGGCGGCGCTCGCGGCGACCGCCGTCATCCTCGGCTGGCTCGCGGTACGCCGCCGGCGCTGATCACGGCTCGTCCGGCCGGGCGGCGCCGGGCAGGCCCGCCCGGCCCAGCCGGCCACGCCGCCACCCGCCAAGACTTCCCGGCCGGCCCACCGCGCCGCAACCTTCCTGCCATGCCCGGCTGACATCATCATCAAGTTACGAAACGTAGTGCTTTGCTTACGCTACGCTCACAACATCCCCTGGAATCACCCGTGAGCAGCGCCGGAACGGCGCCAATGGGTGGCTCCCTGCCCATTCCCCCACGGCGCCCGGCGCCGCGGGCAGATGTGAACGGAGCAACAAGGTGCTACGCAAAGGCGGGACTCGCAGCCTGGACGCGGCCTGGGCCCGCAGGCTGGCCGGCGGCGGCGTGCTGGCCTGCGCCGCGGCCATCGCCCTGGTGGGCTGGCTGTACTTCGCCCGGGGAGCCGGTCATGCGAGTGGCGGGCACGCCCGGACCGGGGCGCGCCCGGCGGCGGCCGGCCAGCCGGCGGCGAGCCAGTCGGCTGTGTGGCGGCCGTGGCTGTCGTTTCCCGGCTACCGGGATGTGGTGCCGGTGCTGATGTACCACAGCATCGGCGGCCGGCCGAGCTACCTCACCACCCCCCGCGCCCTGTTCGCCGCGCAGATGCGCGCGCTCAAGCTCGGCGGGTTCCACCCGCTGACCCTCCGGCAGTACGCGGCCTACGTGCACGGCAGCCTGCGGGGCCTGCCCGAGCGGCCGGTCCTGCTCACCTTCGACGACGGGCGCCAGGACGCCTACCTGGCCGCGAACGGCATCTTGCGGAACTACGGCTTCCACGCGACCGAACTCGCCGTGCCGGGCTGGGTCACCGGGCATCCCGGGTTCAGCGTGTCCTGGGCCGAACTGGCCCAGATGTACCACGGCACCACCTGGGACGTCGCGTCCCACTTCGGCTACGGGCCGGAAAAGGTCCAGGTCAGCAACACTGGCGCCACCGGTGCCCGGTTCGCCTACCTGCAATACCTCCCGGCCGTGACGGGCCGGCCGGGGCACCCGGGCCGCCCCGGCCACCTGGAGACGTTCGCCCAGTTCCAGCAGCAGCTCACCGGCAACGAACTGTGGGGCATCCAGCAGTTCCGCGACCACCTGCCCGGCTTCCAGCCGCTCGCCACGGCCATCCCCGGCTCCAACTACGGCCAGGCCGGCACGAACGACCCGCTCATCCCGCGGTTCGTGCTGTCGTGGCTGGACCGTCACTTCACCGTGGTCTTCGGCGGGGACTACCTCAACCAGGGCAAGGGGCGCCTGCTGCAGATCCCCGGCCGGTTCTCGCCGAAGCTCTCCTACCGCATGTCCCTGGGCCCGGAGGACACCCTGCGGGTGTTCCATTGCCGCCTGTCCGACTTCGTCCACCGGGTCCCGATCGGCGCCGAGCGCCGGTGCTTGGTCCCCGCGCGGCGGCCGGCGCGCTGAGCGCCAACGGGCCAGCACCGTCGCGGGGCGGGGCTGGCCGGCCAGCCGTCAAGATCGCGGCGGAGAACCCCTAGCGGGGCCAGCGAGACGGGCGGGATGCCTTCTTCCAGATGCGGCGAGCCTGGGCCTGGAGCCGCTCGCCGGCACACACGCCGCGCTCGTACAGCAGGCCGTAGCTGAACGCGTTCTCCCCGGCCAGGTGCGCGCTAACGCCGAGGTCCCGCGCCACGGCCCGGGCGATGACCGAGTCCTGGTGCTCGCCGAGCACGGACTGGACCCGCTTCATCCGCCGGGCGAACCGGGCGGCCTTCGTGCCGATCGCCGGAGCCATCGCCTCGGCCGCGTAGCGGGCCCGCCTGGCCGACTTGCGCGCCCGGTGCAGTGCCTCGTTCCGCGCCTGGCCGGGGGCCGCGTGCCAGGCCCGCCGCATCCGCCGGGACGCCTGCCGGCGGGCGCGCCGTGCGGCCGCCGGGAGCACCTCGGCGGGCGGCCGGGCCGCCTCCGGGGTGAGCGGTGGCCGGGCCAGCAGCCGGTCCAGGTCGTCCAGCAGCGAGAAATACCGCTCCGAGTCCAGCACGGCGAGCAACTCGGTCCGTGCGGCCGCGCGTATCGAGGCGAAATGACCCTGTATCCGCGCGTCCACGGGGCCGAGGCGCAGTTCCACGGGCGCCTCGCGCAGCCCCGCCCGCAGGTGGGCGGCCAGCACCTCCCCATCGCGGGCCACGCCGAGCACGCCGCCGAGCCACTTGAGGTCGGCGCCCAGCCCCGCGGTGGCGTCACGGGGCAGGATGCGCCCGAACGAGCGGAGCGTGCCGCGCAGACGCCGGCTGGCCACGCGCATCTGATGGACCGCGTCGGGCTCGTCGAGGCGAACCAGCGGATCCAGCGCCTTCAGCCGATCCGCGTGCGCCCGCAGATAGGCCAGCACCACCTGGCCGGCCGACGGGGACGCGGCAGGCTGACCGGGCCCTGGGAGCCGGCCGGCGAGCGCCCGTTCCAGCTTGGCCGCCCGCCCCGCCGGGCGCAGGCCGTCGTGCCGCAGCAGGTCACCGGCCGCCTTGAGCAGCCGCCGGTCACCACCGGTCAGCTCCACCTCGACCTCCTGCCACCGGGACACCGCAGCGGTGGGGCCAAGCGCCTGCGCGGCGACGTCGTCGGCCGCGACCTCGGCGAGCGACTCCCCCGCCTTGTCGAGCAGGACCAGGCGCCGCCGGGTCGTGGTCATCCGGGCAACGGGCTTGACCGGCGCGCCCCGAGTGTGCACCCGCACCAGCCCGGCCAGTTCACCGGGCACCTGGCGCCCGGTCCCGCCGAGCGGCCGCCGGATCTCCCTGCGGGTGCTGTCGCCGGCCGGCAGCTTCAGGTGCCAGCCGTCGTCGTCGCCACCGGACCGGTGGCGCAGCGTAATGCCCGCCCGCAGCAGCCGCAGGTCGCCGGTGTCGTAATACTCGGCCTCGAGCCGCTGTTCCTCAGGCCCGGAGATGGCCGCCACCCCCGGCAAGCGATCCAGTCCCGGCAGCCCCGCGCCGGGGGGCGCGTCGTACTTGATCTCTGTTTCCTGCACGTTCACCGCCATCGGCGTCCACTACCCCGTACCCGCTGGTCAATTCGCCGCTACGAGGGGAACCGGGTGCGGCGGCGGGCGAGCGGCAGCACGAACCACAGCACCGCGAACAGGCACACCACGAACAGCGTGACGAACACCACCGTCGCGCCGTGGTCCACGAAACTGACCACCAGCAGCACAGCGGCCGAGACGGCCAGCCCGACGGCGGCCAGCCCGAGGATCGCCAGAATGTTGGCGTCCTTGACGAGTTGCTCCTTGCGATGGCGCCGGAACACCAGCCGGTGGTAGGCGACCGGCGCCAGCAGCAGGGCGGTGGCGACCGCGGCCAGCACCAGCGTGACCACGTACAGCCCGTGCTGTGCCTGGCTGAGCTTGACGAACCTGGTGGTGAACGGGATCGAGAGCAGGAACCCGAACAGCACCTGGACACCCAGGCCCGCTACCCGAAGTTCCTGCAGCAGTTCGATCAGGTTGCGGTCGCCGCGTTCCGCCTCGGTCTCTCCCGGGCGGGCCGCGTCGGCCTCTCCCGTCTGGGTCACCGTGGCCGGGCTGCTTCCGGCACGCGAGGCCGGAAACCCGCGTGGCCCTGCAGCGCCGGGACGCGGGCGCGCCGCTCCCGCCGGATCAGCCGCCGGCGCTCCTCCTCGGTCGTGCCGCCCCACACTCCCTGGATCGAACCGGCGTCAAGCGCATAACGCAGGCACTGCGGCTGGATCTGGCAGCGCGCGCAGACCGCCTTGGCCCTGGTGACCTGCCGCAGCGCGGGGCCAGAATGGGAGATCGGAAAGAAGAGTTCGGGGTCGGCCTTGGCGCAGGCGGCGCGTGACCACCAGCCCGCGCGGTTGTCCATCACAGTCATCGGGGACCTCGAATTTCTCGTCCTGGGCTGATCTGACCTGGGCATAGCCGAACCAGCCGGACCGATCCAGCCACAGGCCCTCCGCCTGCCCGCGCAGCCGCGATCTAATCGCCGGGCCGTGCAATTCCCGGCAATCCGCACTCCGGGCGCCCCGCCTGGGTCTGGTAACCCCAGCCCGCGTGATGTTTGCGCGGCTCGGCGAGGGCAGGGTCTTCCGGGACGCGCAGGGAGGAAACGCATGGCGGAACAGTCGGCCACGGGCCGCACCGTGCTGATCGCGGGCGCCGCGAACATCTTCGTCGGGGCCGTCAAGCTCGCGGCGGGGATCCTGGTGGGTTCCAGCGCCATGCTCGCGGAGGCCGCCCATTCCGCCGCGGACACGCTCAACCAGGGGTTCCTCTGGGCGTCGCTGCGCCGGGGGGCGCGGCCCGCCGACGCCCGCCACCCGTTCGGCTACGGCCAGGAGCGGTACTTCTGGTCGCTGCTCGCGGCGTTCGGCATCTTCATCGCCGGTGCCGGGTTCTCCATCTTCGAGGGCCTGCTCGCGCTCGGGCACAAGGGCAGCGAAAACCCGCTGCTGGCCTACCTGGTCCTGGTGGTCGCTGGCCTGGCCGAGGGGACGTCACTGGTCCGGGTGCTGCAGCAGTACCGGGCCGAGGCGCGCCGCAGCCACACCGAGATGCTCGACCAGGTGCGGAGCAGCCCGGACACCACGGTCCGTACCACCTTGTTCGAGGACTCGGCCGCGATGATCGGCCTCGTGCTCGCCGCGGCCGGCCTGGCCCTGCGGCAGGTGACCGGATCACCGGTCTGGGACGGTGCGGCCTCGATGGCCATCGGGGTCCTGCTCATCGTGGTCGCGGTCCGGCTTGGCCTGGACAGCAGGGAGTTCCTCATCGGCCGCGCGGCTGCCCCCCGGGAACTGGGCACGATCCGGGAGGAGATCGAGAAGACACCAGGCGTTGACAAGCTCCTCGAGCTTCTCACCATGTATCTCGGCCCGGAGTATCTGATCGTCGCGGCCCGGGTGGCGTTCAGCGACGGCATCAGTGCCGACCGGGCCGAGGACGTGGCCGACGACATCGACAAGCGGCTCGCCGACCGGCTGCCGCTGGTCCCGCACGTGTTCCTGGACCCCACCCAGACGCCGTCCGGCGCCCAGGCACCCGGGACGCGCTAGAACGGCGAGCCCGCCGCGGACGGCGCGGATAGCCGCACCGCGGTCTCCAGCATCCCGGCATGCACGAAGGCCTGCGGCAGGTTGCCCCGCAACTGGCGCTGGTGCACGTCGTACTCCTCGGTGTACAGGCCGGCCGGGCCGCAGGCGGCGCGGTTGCGCTCGAACCAGTGCGCCGCCTCCGCGTCCTGCCCGCACGCCTGCGCGACCTGCGCCAGCCAGAAGCCGCAGAGCAGGAACGCGCCCTCGGCCTTGTGCAGCGGCCGGGGATCGTGGCGGAACCGGTACACGTACCCGTCCTCGGCCAGGTCCTCGCGCACCGCGGCGACGGTCGCCCGGGCGCGCGGGTCGTCCCGCGGCAGGGCGCCCCGGATCACCGGCAGCAGCAGCGCCGCGTCGACCCGCGGGTCGCCGGGTGAGCGCTGCCAGCGGCCGGCCGGGTGCACGCAGTCGTCCAGGCTAGCCTGGATCTTGTCGGCCAGCGCGCTCCACCTGGCGGCCTGCCGGTGCCCGTGCCCGCCCGGCGGCCCCTCCGCCGCGGCGGCCAGCGAGCGGAGCCCGGACACGCAGGTGAGCCGGGAATGTGCCCACTTCTGGTCGTCGAGTTCCCAAAGCCCCGCGTCCGGCTCGGCCCAGCGCTGTTCGATCGCGGCGGCCGCCGTGGCCGCCGCCCGCCAGTTCTCCTCCGCCAGCAGGTCCAGCCGCGCGGCGGCGGCGAGCAACTCCAGCGACTCCCCCAGGCCGTCCAGCTGGAACTGGCTGAGGACCCGGTTCCCCGCCCGGGCGGTGCCGCCCGGGTACCCGCGCAGCCGCAGCGCCCGCTCGCCGGGGATGCGCCCGCCGCCGACCGTGTAGGCCGGCATCAGCCCAGGGCCGTCGGCCAGGATCCGCTCGGTAAGGAACCGGACGGTTCCCTCCAGGAGCGGGTGCGGGCCGTGCGCGGCGACCGCCAGGCCCGCGTAGCACTGGTCCCGGATCCACGCGTACCTGTAGTCGTAGTTCCGCCCGCCCTCCAGGCGTTCCGGCAGCGAGGTGGTCGCGGCGGCGACCATCGCGCCGCTGCCCGAGGTGAGCCCGCGCAGCACGGCGTAGGCATGCCGGGCGTCCCGGGAGGCGATCAGGCCCGCGCAGTCGGGCACCACATCCGACCAGGAGCGCTCGGTGGCCGCCCAGGCATCGTCCGGCAACGGCGGCCGCCCGTCCAGCGGCCGGTCCGACAGTTCCAGGACCAGGTCGTGGTGCCCGCCAGCGGGCAGCGACACGGCGAAGGCGAGTCCATCGGCGGTGCGCCGCGCCCGGGCGGCCCCCGACCAGCGGAACCTGACTCCCCCGCTCCGCCCGGTCCAGCAGCCGCCCACGCGGGACAGCCCGGTCATCTTCGCGCGCCCGTAGCCGGCCCGCACGTCCAGCAGCACGTCCACCCGGGCCGGCCCGTCGACCGCCTCGACGCGCCGCAGGATGACGGCCTTGTGCGGGCCGGCGGGCATGGCCAGCGCCTCACGGCACTCGGTGTGCGCGGAACCGCCGCCCCACCGGCTGCGCCAGATGAGCGTGCCGGTCTCGTAGTAGCCGCCCCAGACGTTCCACGGATCCGACGGCGTGACCGCGTACCTGCCCTGGCCGCCGAGCAGCCCGCCGAACGTGGCCGGGCTGTCCCACCTGGGCGCGCAAAGCCAGGCGATCGCCCCGTCGGGGCCGATCAGGGCGCCGCGCTCACCGTCGGCGATCAGGGCGTACTCGCGCAGCACATGCGGCCGGAACGATCTGCTCACGCCGGTGCTCCTGTCCTGAAGATCGTCCGCGAAACACCCGGGCCTGCCCGGGAGCCCCGCGTTTGGCCCCGGCCATCCCGGGCAGTCGAGCCCTTTGTGAAGGCCGCGCCAGGACCGGACGGCGCCGCATCCGACGCCGGCTCCCGGCCACGCCAGGCCCGGGCGGCCACCTGAACCCGCAGGGCGGTGCGGGGGCGCGCCGCCCGGGAGGGAGGAGTCATGACGACCGAACCGGAGCCGGGCACCATCGTGGTCGGGGTCGAGGAGAGCGGCAGTTACCGGACCACCATCAAGTTGGCCGCGCAGGAAGCCCGGTACCGGGACGCGCAGCTCATCGCGGTCATGGCCTACAGCGGCGAGCGCGCGCCCGGGGCGCCGACCGTCCGCCCGGGCGCCGGCCTGCGCACGGCGGGCGAGGAGCGCCTGGCCGCGGAGTCGGCGCTGCGGGACGCGGTCGTCGACGCGCTCGGCGACGACGCGGACAAGGTCGAGTTGCGCACCGTCCTCGGCCTGGCGGGCCGGAACCTGGTGGACACCGCTCGCAAGGTGAACGCCCAGCTCATCGTCCTGGCCGGGCGTGGCAGCACATCCATGCTGCTCGGCACGGTCAGCCAGTTCGTGCTGCGCAAGGCGCCCTGCCCGGTCCTGGTGGTGCCCGAGGCCGGCTAAGCGCCGGCCGCGGCGGCCCGGCTGGCCGGCACCGCCGCCAGGGAGCGCTCCGCGTGGCCGTGCCCGGCCTCGTCCCCCGCCTCGCGGCGTACCTGCCCGGGCAACGGCCGGTGACGGCCCGCCCGCGGCAGCGGCGCCCGCTGCGGTACGGCGGGCCCGGGACCGGTCCAGGCTATGTCGGCCCACACCAGCCGGCCCCGGGGATCCCCGCACACCCCGGTGCTGGCCGCCAGCGCGCGCACCAGGTGCAGCCCGCGCCCGGACTCCGCCAGCCCGCCAGGAGCGGCTGCCAGCCGTGGCCCGCCCGGCGCGCCGTCGTCGGCCACCGCGATCCGCAGCACCGGCCCGCACCAGGTGACCTCGACCATGATCAGGCCGCCGTGCCCGCTGGCGGTGTGCCGTATCGCGTTGGTCACCAGTTCCACCGCCACCACGACCGCGTCGTCGCGTTCCGGTACGCCGGGGAGCAGCGCGGTCAGCCAGCGCCGCACCTCCCGCACCTGGTCGTCCCGGCCGGGAAAGACCCGCCGCCAGCGCGGCAGCGGGTCCCGCGCGCGGGGTCCGGTGCCGAGGTCGCTTCCCGGGCTCGTTCCGGCCGATGTCATCGTGGCTCCTGCCGTTATGAATCGAAAGTGACCGCCAGGCGGCAATTTGCCTGGCGGGCCTTGGCCTACCTTGCTGAAATACCCAGGCTTAAACAAGCAGATCAGCCGCAACAAAGCAGCACAAAGGCAAGCACCCGGCATGTCGCCTATGGCTGGGCCCGGGGCTCCGTGGCACGCTTGGAGAGGCACAACCGGAGAGAAAGTGCGCAAAATGAATATTCAAAACGGCCGCTGCCCGGCTGGCCAGGTCCCCGAGCGCGAACGCGGCCCGTGGTGCCCCGAAGCAGCGGGATCCGCCGGGCCCGTGAGCTTCCCGGGGGAACAGCCGGGGCTCGGTGCCGCGTTACGCGCGCAGCGGCAGGCCCACGGCTGGAATGTGCCCGAAATGGCCCGGCAGCTCCGCGAGGCCGCCAAAGCGAGCGGCGACAGGTCGGTGCCGGGAAACAAGGCACTGTGCACCTACATCCGGCGCTGGGAGCGCGGGCTCATCGGGCCCTCGGAGCGTTACCGGCTGCATTACTGCAAAGCGTTCGGTATCCCGCCGGACCGGATCGGGCCGGGTCCGGGATCCGGGGAACCGGCGGCCTCCGCCCCCGGCCAGGACGCGGCGGGCATCCCGGTGCGGGCCGATCTGGCTTACCGTGGGAGGGGAGAACCCCGCTGCGGTGATTCCCTGGTCGGGCGAGAGGTGCTGATGGCCGCGCACGAGGGCAGCGAGCACGCCGAGCACGCCGAACGGCGCGACATCGGCGACGCCACCCTCGAGCAACTGCGCTCCGACCTGATTCGCCTCTCTGCGGAGTCGATGACCGCCGAGCCGTTCCCGCTGTTCCTGGAGATGCGCCGGGTTCGTGGCCGGATCTTCACCGCTTTAGAGCGGCGGGTCTGGCCGCGGGATGCCACGGAGCTTTACCTGCTGCTCGGCTGCCTCAGTGACCTCATGGCCGTGGCCGCCGCCGGGCTCCCTCCAGGCGGCCGAGGAGCTGATCCGCGCGGGCTGGGCGTACGCGGTGGTGATCGATCACCGGCCGCTGATGGCGCACCTGCGGCTGCAGCACGCCAGCGTCGCCTACTGGGACGACCGGCCGCGCCAGGCCCGTGACCTGGCCGAAAGCGGCCTGATCTACCTCGCCGACGGGCCGAACGCGGCGCACCTGCACGTCAAGTACGCCCGTGCGGCGGCCCGCCTCGGTGACGCGGACGGCACCCGCCGGGCCCTCGCCGCCGCCCGTGACGCCCGCGAGCGGGAGCACCGCGACGACATCTCCGAGATCGGCGGCGAGTTCGGGCTGTCGGTGGCGACCCAGCATTACTTCGCGGGCTCGGCCCTCGCCGAGATCGACGGCGCCCAGGCCGAGGCCGCGACCGAGCTGGAAGAGGCGGCCGCGCGGTACGCCGCCGGCCCCGGGCCCGGGGAACAGCACTGGTTCGCCGGGAGCGCGCTCACCGCGATCGACCTCGCGGCGATCCGGCTGCGCACCGGGGCCCTCGATGCCGCGACGGAGGTGCTGGAACCGGTGCTGTCGATTCCAGCCGGCCGGCGGATCACGGCGCTGACCGGGCGGCTGCCCCGGGTCCGGGCGGAGCTTGCGCAGGCCCGGTACCGGGGGTCTGCGCCGGGGCGGGTGCTGGACGAGCGGATCGAGGACTTCGGCCGCGACACCATCGCCGCCGGCCTGCGCGAATTGCCCGGCGGCCCGCAGGGGTGAGCGGCAGGCCGCCGGGCCCAGGGCAGCGACGGGCATCCTTGCCACGTTTGACGCCCCCCGCCAGGCGGTCCGGTGCGCCGCTAGCCGAGGTACTGGATGTTCGTGACCTCGTCGTGCCGGACCAGCGACGGGTTCGTCCAGCCCTGCGCCGGTTCCGCGGACCAGATCTCGACCAGCCGGTCGGTGACCACGATCGCGATGACCCTGTTGCCGCTCTCCCGGCCCGGCGCCCGGCCGGCCCGCGCGCCGACGGAACCGGCCGGCGGGCCGCCGGGGTACCGCCTGCGCGGCCGGCCGATGGTGGCCTTGTAGGTCTCGCCACCGCGGGTGTAGACGAGTGAGCGCGCGGGCCTGGAGCCGGGCGGTCCAGGGAACACACGCGCCTGATGGACCCTGTCGGAGTAGCCCTTGGGCACTGCTGCCTCCGCCGTTCTCCCCGCGTCCGGGGCTGCGTCGCGGCCGGTATCCCTCGGGTTCAGGTTAACGCCCGGCCCGCCGCCGTTCCAGGCCCGGCTGGCGATCGATTGCACTGGGTAGGCCGCCAGCCCGGCGGCTGAGGCCGCGCGGCCGCGGCCGCAGTGTCCGCGTTGCCTGGGATTATCACCTTCCCGGCCTGCCGTGCCCGGCATGCCTGTCCGCGCTGAGTTTGAGGCGGGCTTTACCGGGCAGCAGACTGCGCATGAACCCGGTTGAGCGGGTGATCCGCCGGGTGGATGCCGCGCAGCAGCGGCGTCGGGTACCGGCGTTCATCTTCGGCGTCATCAAGAAATACGGCGACGACAACGGCGGCGTGCTCGCCTCGAACCTGGCGCATTCCGCGTTCGTGGCCGTATTCCCGCTACTGCTCATCCTGGTGACCGTACTCGTCAAGATCGCCTATATCTCCCAGTCGCTGCGCGACCAGATCATCGACGGGGTTTCCCACCAGTTCCCGCTGGTCGGCACCAAGCTGGTGGGCAACATCGGCGCGCTGCACCGGTCCAGCACGGCCGGCCTGGCCATCGGCCTGCTTGTGCTGGTCTGGGGCGCGACGGGCCTGGCGCAGGCCGGCCTGTTCACCATGGAGCAGGTGTGGAACCTGCCCGGCCCGGCCCGGCCCGGGTACCTGCCCCGGCTGGTGCGCTGCCTGGCTTTCCTTGGCGTGCTCACGGTGGGCGTGGCGGTCAGCGCGCTGCTGGCCGGCCTGGTCACCTACGGTCACAACGCGCTGGGATTCGTGATCCTCTCCCAGGCACTCGCCGTGCTCGCCAACGTGGGCCTGTACCTGACCAGCTTCCGGGTCCTCACCCCGAAGGGGGTGCCGACCCGAAATCTCGTCGCCGGCGCCATCGCCGGGGGCGCCGCCTGGACGGTGCTGCTGGCGGTTGGCCTCTACGTCGTCCACCGCGACCTGCATACCGCCTCGCTCTACGGGATCTTCGCCACCGTGCTGGTGCTGGTCGCGTGGATCTACCTCGCCGTGCAGGTCTCGGTGTACGCCGCCGAGGTGAACGTGGTGCTCACCCGGCACCTGTGGCCGCGCACGATAGTCCAGCCGCCGCTGGCCGAGGCGGACCGGGCGTCGATGGCGCTCCAGGCGCTGCAGAACCAGCGCCGCGAGGAGCAGAACGTGCAAGTTTCGTTCACCGACCGACCGCCCGGAACGTTAGTGCCGCCGCAGACGCCCCGGACGCCCGAGGAGGTCACTCCGCCCGCGCGGCTTGACGATCGCGACCGGGCCGCGGGTTAGCCCCCGGGCCGGCCGCGGGGTTTGGTGACGGGTCGGCCAGGGCAGCCCTCAGCAGTGCCCGCGCCGCAGTCCAGTTACCGGCTTCAGCTCCAGCCCGGCTTCGGGTTCGCCGACGCCGCCGGTACCGCGTCCTACCTGGCGTCCCTCGGCGTCACCCACGCCTACCTGTCGCCGATCCTGCAGGCCGTGCCCGGCTCCGTGCACGGGTACGACGTCGTGGACCACTCGCGGCTGTCCGACGGCCTCGGCGGCGAGGCCGGGTTCCGTGACATGGTGGCGGAGTTCCGCCGGCACGGGCTCGGCGTCATCGTGGACATCGTCCCCAATCACATGTCGATCGCCGCCCCCGAGTCGCTGAACCGCCAGTTCTGGTCGGTGCTGCGGGACGGCCGCGGGTCGCCGTTCGCGCACTGGTTCGACATCGACTGGGAAGCGCAGGGCGGACGGGTGCTGCTGCCGGTCCTGGCCGGGCCGCTGGCCGGCTGCCTCACCGACCTCACGGTGGACCGGGCCGGCCCGGACGGCCCGGTGCTGCGCTACCACGACCATGTGCTGCCGGTGCGCCCTGGCACCGAGGGCCTGCCGCTGGCCGAGCTGGCCGGTGCACAGCACTACCGGCTCGCGGACTGGCGGGCCGCGGCCGGGCTGAACTGGCGGCGGTTCTTCGACATCACCTCGCTCATCGCGGTGCGGGCCGAGGACGAGGACGTGTTCGCCGCGACCCACGGCCTGCTGCTGCGCCTGGTGGCCGAGGGCCTCGTCGACGGGCTGCGGGTGGACCACCCCGACGGCCTCGCCGATCCGCGCGGCTACCTGGACCGGCTGGCCAAGGCCACCGGCGGCGCCTGGGTGGTCACCGAGAAGATCCTCACCGGGGCCGAGGAGCTGCCGCCGGACTGGCGGTGCGCGGGCACCACGGGCTACGACGCGCTCGGCATGGCCGGCGGCCTGTTCCTTGACCCGGCCGGGGCGGCCCCGCTCACCGCCGGGTACGCGGAGTTCACCGGGGACGCGCGGGGCTTCGCCGAGGCGGCGGAGACCGCCAAGCGGGAAGTCACCCGGGACAGTCTCGGCGCCGAGGTACGGCGGCTGGCCCGGCTGCTTGCCCAGGCCGGCGACCCCGCGCTGGCCAGCCTCGGCGACGGCGACCTGATCACCGTACTGACCGAACTGCTCACCGCGTTTCCGGTGTACCGGGCGTACGTGGTGCCCGGCGAGCCCCCGCCGGCCACGTCCGCCGGGGTCGTGACGGCCGCGGCCGCCGCCGCGGCGGACCGGCTGCCCGTGCGGCTGCGCCCCGCGCTGGCCGCCGTGGCCGGCCTCGCTCTGGGCACGTCAGGCCGCGGACCATGGCAGGACGAGTTCGCCATACGGTTCCAGCAGACCTGCGGCCCGGTGATGGCCAAGGGCGTAGAGGACACCGCGTTCTACCGCTGGCCCCGGCTGACCGCGCTGAACGAGGTCGGCGGCGAACCGGACCGGCTCGGCGCCGGGCCCTGGGAGTTCCACACGTTCGCGGGGCGGCTGGCCAGGGACTGGCCGGCCACTATGACCACGCTGTCCACCCACGACACCAAGCGGCAGGAGGACGTGCGGGCCCGGCTGGCCGTGCTCGCCGAGATCCCGGGCGAGTGGGCCGCCGAGGTGGCCCGCTGGCAGGAGCGCGCGCTCGCCCTCAGCGGCGGCCGGGGCCCCGAGCCCGCCACCGCGTACCTGCTGTGGCAGGCGCTGATCGGCGCCTGGCCGATCGGCTACGAGCGAGCCGCCGGCTACCTGGCCAAGGCGATGCGCGAGGCCGGGACCGCCACCTCCTGGCGGCACCCGGGCGAGGATTACGAGGCCGGCGCCCAGGCCTTCCTCGCGGCGGTGCTCGCCGACCCGGGGCTGGCCGGCCGGCTCGCGGCGTTCGCCGAGCGGATCGCGCCCGCCGCGCGGGTGAACTCGCTGGGCGCCAAGCTGGTGCAGCTCACCATGCCCGGGGCGGCGGACGTGTACCAGGGCTGCGAGCTGGCCGGGCTCGCCCTGGTGGACCCGGACAACCGGGGCCTGGTGGACTACCGGCCGCGGCGCGCGCTGCTCGCCGCGCTGGACGCGGGCGCGCCCGCGACCGGCCTGGACGCCGAGAAGCTGCTGGTGACCTCGCGGGCGCTGCGGCTGCGCCGGGATCACCCGGACTGGTTCACCGGCGGCTACGCGCCGCTGGCCGCCGACGGCCCGGCGGCCGGGCACGTGATCGCGTTCCAGCGCGGCTACGCGATCACGGTCGCCACCCGGCTCCCCGAGGGCCTGCGCCGCCGCGGCGGCTGGTCCACGACCGCGCTCGCGGTCCCGGAAGGGCGCTGGCTCAACGTGCTGACCGGCGCCACGCACACCGGCCCGCGCCCGCTGCTGTCCGACATTGACATACGACTCCCCGTGGCACTCCTGATCCCGGCCGATGCATAGAGTTGCCCGGTGACGGTGTTCCGGGTGTGGGCCCCCGGGGCCGCCCATGCCGAGGTGGAAACCGGCGGCCAGCGGCACCCGATGACGGGCCGGGCCGGGCCCGGCTGGTGGCAGGCCGAGGTAGCGGCCGGCGATGGCACCGATTACGCGTTCCGCCTGGACGGCGGGGATCCGCTACCGGATCCACGGTCGCCGCGGCAGCCGTATGGCATAGCAGGCATGAGCCGTACGTACGACCATTCCGCCTTCGCCTGGGCCGACCGCGGCTGGCGGGGCGGCCCGCTGCACGGCTCGGTGATCTACGAGCTGCACGTCGGCACGTTCACGCCCGAGGGAACCCTGGACGCGGCGACCGGCCGGCTCGGGCACCTGGCCGATCTCGGCGTGGACACCGTGCAGCTCATGCCGGTCGCCGCGTTCCCCGGCGAGCACGGCTGGGGTTACGACGGGATCCACCTGTGGGCCGTGCACGAGCCGTACGGCGGGCCGGACGCGCTGAAACGGTTCGTGGACGCCTGCCACGCCCGGCGCCTGGCGGTGCTGCTCGACGTGGTGTACAACCACGTCGGCGTCGGCAACCGGCTCGGCGCGTTCGGGCCGTACTTCACCGAGGCGCACGTGACGCCGTGGGGCCCGGCGGTGAACCTGGACCAGCCGGGCTCGGACGAGGTGCGCGCGTTCCTGATCGAGAACGCGCTGATGTGGCTGCGCGACTACCACCTGGACGGGCTGCGGCTGGACGCCGTGCACGCGTTCGAGGACCACCGGGCGCTGCATTTCCTTGAGCAGCTCACCTCGGAGGTGCAGGCGCTGGCCGCGCTGCTGAACCGGGACCTGGTGCTCATCGCCGAGTCCGACCTGAACGATCCCCGGCTGGTCACCTCGCGGGAGGCGGGCGGGTACGGGCTGACCGCGCAGTGGAGCGACGACTTCCACCACGCGGTGCACGCGGCGATCACCGGGGAGCGGCAGGGCTACTACGCCGACTTCGGCTCGATGGCGGCGCTGGCCCACACGATGACCCGGGTGTTCTTCCACGACGGGCGCTGGTCACAGTTCCGCGGCCGGACCCACGGCCGACAGGTGGACATCTTCCGGGTGCCCGCGCACCGGTTCCTGTGCTACCTGCAGAATCACGACCAGATCGGCAACCGGGCCACCGGGGACCGGATCGCCGCCACCGTGCACCCGGACCTGGTCAAGGCCGGGGCGGGCCTGGTGCTCACGGCCCCGTACACGCCGATGCTGTTCATGGGCGAGGAGTGGGGGGCGGACACGCCCTGGCAGTACTTCACCGACCACGTGGATCCGTGGCTGGCCACGACGGTGGCGCGGGGCCGCCGGGATGAGTTCGCCAGGCACGGCTGGGCGGCCACCGACGTGCCGGACCCGCAGGACCGTGCCACGTTCACCCGTTCCAAGCTGGACTGGTCCCAGCCCGGCAAGGACGGGCACCGGGACATGCTGGCCTGGTACACCGAGCTGATCGCGCTGCGCCGGGCCCGGCCGGAGCTGACCGACCCGCGGCTGGACCGGGTCCGCGCCGACCACGACGAGCAGGGCCGCTGGCTGGTGGTGCACCGGGGCCGGCTGCGCATCGCCGTCAACCTGGGGCCCATGCCGCAGCGTCTCCCCCTGGGTGCGGCCGCCACCGGGGTACTCGCCTCCTCCTCCCCCGCCATCACCCTGGACGCCGACGCGGCGGTCATGCCGCCGACCACCTTCGCCGTCATCGAGGTGTGAGCGAACCGCCGGGGAGGCGGCGGTCAGCGAGCCGCCGGGACCGCGGCCGCCTCGGGGGACGCCGCTTGCGCCACGTCCTCGGTGCCCGGCTCGCGCTGCGCGTCGCGCACCGGGCCGCGGCCGAGTTCGATGGTGACGGCCGAGGCCGCGGCGCCCAGGCCGAGCGCGGCCAGTGCCCAGGCCAGGCCGGTGTCGTGGATGCCGAGCGCGCGGTCCACCGACAACTCGCCCGGGCCGCCGTCGACCAGGCCGAGCAGTGCGGCGATCAGCACGAGGTTGTACTCGCACGCCCCCAACGCAATGGGCAACTCGGCTTATGGTCACCCTCCGTGTCGGCGCTGGCGGGTTCTTGATCGCTGGTGGTGCGTTCCCGGATGGGGATGCGGTGCCGGATGGTGATCTTCTCGGGTCCGATGAGGACGTC